>Ga0255088_1000014_pt1 | contig 148935 bp, 125 predicted proteins | sample Colum_Miss_RepB__2_FD_188587 | JGI IMG/M metagenome (GOLD analysis project Ga0255088, IMG submission 188587) | Freshwater microbial communities from Columbia River, Oregon, United States - Colum_Miss_RepB_8d | ecosystem: Environmental > Aquatic > Freshwater > River | place: USA: Oregon...
TTAATCATGACCCGGTAATGCAACAACGAGCAAATCAGATTGCGGAAGATCAAAGGGCAAAAGGCTTGCGTGTGACGCGGGACAAGGTTGCAAAATTGCTGGCGAAAGAGCTCGGAATGACACAAGAAACGGTTGTCCGCAGGATAAGAAAAGAATGGTAGACGCGATGTGCCCAAATGCCTTTTATTGCCCAAATAACTCATTGATTTTAAAAAATTAAGGCGAGCACTTCAGTCTTGCACCTTATTTTTCGCCCGCACAAACTTCTCTCCAGGTGATCCGCTGCAATCCTTAATTGCACGGACAAGGCCACCTCGCAGTGCGGAACGCCCGGCCTTGTTCGAAAGGAAATGAACATGGCTGAGCAACTCCGATCCTTTCTTCGTCTCAAGCAAGTCAAGGCTGCCACTGGCATGTCTCGTAGTTGGATTTACGAGGCAATCCGTCGCGGTGAGTTTCCGCCGCCTATCCAACTGGGCATCCGAGCAGTAGCTTGGGATTCTGCGGCTATCGCGGATTGGCAGGCAGCGCGCATCTTTCAGCGTAGCAAAGTAACTTCTTAAGGAGCAGCAGCGATGAATTCTAATGTGCTGACAGTTTCCTTAACCGACCAGTTGGAAGCCAGTAAAGGCGGCCTGAGTATGGGTTGCAAATCCCTCAAGTATTTGAGCAATTACGACAACCAGTCATCTTATGGCCTATACCAGCCAACCCATTCAGGCATGGAAAAACTGCAAGGGAGGGCTAGCCGATGAGCCTTCGACGCGCAATCAACAACAAATGCCGCGAGTGCATCTATTGCCCATTAACAGGCACTGGGAGCTGGCGATTGCAGGTCGAAAACTGCACATCAATTTCATGCCCGCTTTACAGCGTAAGAACTAAGCCTACCAGATACATGGCTCAGCGCATAAACGCTCTGGAAACTCTAGAATTAGGCCATAACGCCGCTGTTTCAGACATTGAGAAGGTGGTGGGATGACTGCACTTAACTTCTGCATCGGGCAAGATGGCCGAGTATTAGAAAATCCTGCCGAACGGTGGGCAGTTTTTACCGTTTATAGCGGTATCACGAACGCAAGCCCTGCGCGTTACATCGACCTGCCTGAATTGGTAAAAATGGCCGCTTCTCCAACTACCGGCCCGAAGAATATCGCACAGGCGCTGACTCCCTACCGAGCAACAGCTAAAACGGCCGAGGCCGCGAAGGTATCTGAATATCATGCTCTGGTATTGGACCACGACAGAGACAACTTGACCCCAGATCAGGTGCGGCAGGTGTACCGAGACTATAATTTGCCAGTCCTGCTATTCACGACGGCAAGCCATACGCCAGACGCTCAACGCTGGAAGGCAGTTGTGCCATTCATGTTTCCGATCAAGTTTGAACAATTCACGGAATTGTCGATTGGCGCTGCTTGCCTACTTGGTACTGATCCCGCACAAAGCCGAGCGCAGCAAGTATTTTATGCTCCCAATAAACTTACGCACGATGCCAGTTATCATTGGTTTGACGATACCGAAGGCCGCACGCTTGATCCGTTAAACGAGGCTCACCCATTTATTGCCGCATGTGCTGACAGCTATCTGGACTACGCTGAAGAAAAAGAAAAGGTAGCACAGCAGGCTGGGAGTAAGCCTAGAACCATTAGCCAGACTGAGGGCTCAATTATCGACAAGGTTTGCGCTCAATATAATATTGCAGACGAACTCAGGGGGCGAGGATATAAGCAGATTCAGCGCAACTTGTTTCTGTCACCACAGAGCAGTAGCGGATCGCCTGGCGTTCACATCCTTACGGACAATGATGGAAAACAGCGTGTTTATTCGCATCATGGCGAAACTGACCCGCTATCGAATCTTAACAACGGCGGCCACGCTCTTGATGTGTTCGATGTTATCTGCACTCTAGACTTTAAAGGCGACACAGCAGTAGCAGTGCGAGAACTTGCTAAAAAAGTTGATCCAGAAGGCCAGAAGGAACGACAGCGCGAATACGCAGCAAGCAAAAGCAAAGCTAGGAAAGAGGCGGAGCCATCCATCTGGCCGGAACTTGCTGATCTTTTCGCACTGCACCCGGTCCCATCGTTTCCGCTGGATATTCTGCCCGAAGCCTTTAGGGTTTTTTGCACGGAAAAATCAGCGCAATCCGGGTTTGATATTGGCGGATATGGTTACTGTTTGCTGATGGCGGCGGCGAATACCATAGACCATCGCCACAAGTTAAACATAGGGCCATTTCGCGTACCCGCTTTTAGTTGGGGCGGACTGGTTGCGGATTCAGGCGGCGGAAAAAGCCCTCTGCTAAGTGCGATAACGCCCCCTGTTGAAAAGATCAATTCTAATTTGATACGCCAATCAGAAAAGGCACTCGCTAAATGGCTTAAAGCCGTTGAGACTGCGAAAAGTATGCAGGCAGATCCTCCACCAAAACCAGCGTGGAAGCAACGCCATGCCCTAGACACCACTACCGAAGCACTAGCCCAACTTCTGTCCGACAATCCCGAAGGTGTAAACATGTATCATCATGAGATCACGGAATTTTTGGGCAGAATGGATGCATACGCTGGCAAAGATGGCGGCAAGGATCGAGGCGTTTTTCTGAGGGCTTATGATGGGGGACAGGTCACTATCAATCGCGCATCAAAGCCGATGCCGCAAGTGGTGGATGACTTTTCAGTGGGTATTCTGGCAGGTATTCAACCTGAGATACTGGCGCAGAAATTCAAACAGGCTGGCGGCGGCGCTGATGGGCTTTATCAACGATTCTCTATGTATTGCCTTGCACCCGCTGGGCAGGTCGACTACATGGCGACAGAAAATACATTTACCGAAAGCAACGTCGAATTAATTTTTGACAAGCTGCACGGCTGGCACTCTGACAAACCGTGGTTGGTTGAGCTAGGGCAAGAAGCAAAACTAGCGATGCAGGACTATCACAACCATGTGCGAACCCTTGCACAGCGCACGAATGCAAAACGCTTTGCGGAACACCTAGATAAGTTTCCCGGCATGCTGGGGCGTTTTGCCTTTGCTCTGCACGTGCTCGAGGCGGCGGCGAATGATACCGACCCGCAGCAATACCTGAAGCTCGAAACGATGCAAAATGCGCGGCGGTTGATGGCTGTGCTGTACCGGCATTCCGAGTCAGTCTATCAGATTCTGGATCAGGAAGCCGGACAGGTTCGGGCATTGGGACGAAGTGCAGCAGAGGCCGTGTTAAGCAAGGGCTGGCAGACCTTCAACCGTGGCGATCTGACCCGTAATGCAACTTACTGGCAAGGATCTGATAACCGCGATGGAGAAAGCGCTATTGATTACCTGATAGAGCTTGGCTGGATTTTGGACATAACGCCACCGACAGAACCCGGTAAACGTGGCAGGCGATCCGCTGGCAGGTTTTTGGTTAATCCCCAAGTGCATAGGCGATTTAGTGAACACACAACGAGGATCAAAGAAGCCAGAGCCGAACGATTTGAAGCCATTAAGCAGGTGACTGAAGGTAATTAGTTGGAAAAATTGTATGTGCGTACGAGATATAAAAATTAAACACAGGCAATAAATAAACTATTCGTGTCGTACGCGCATACAACTAATTCAACTTAATGATTAAGCCCAGCCCATTAAGACTGGCTAAAAATTGGCAAAAAAGTTCGCAAATTTTCCACAAAAGTCGACACCCTTTTGCGTAGCTTTAGAACAAGATTATAATACGATGATATTTACGTGTTTTGGAAGATTTTGGTCCTCTACCACACTTTTATAATATTGTTGTGACTAAATAGAGTATAAGGCTCAGCCAAACTCCACCCCCAAAACCTCCTGAAAAGTAAATCTGCAGCGCTTTTAGAGTTGCCTATGACTAGTTCTTGCCTGTTTTCGTTGGCTCAAAAACACAAGATGTAGTGTTTCGCGCATGCTGATGCACGCGGAAATAGCTAAGTTCTTGATTTAATTGACATCACTAATTCCGGTAATACATATTACTGGAAGTAGCAGGTACCCTAGGGGTGTTTTGTTCTGCTGGGTGCTGTCCTGTTTGATCAATCCCCCAAACGCCCCACGTCTTGCGGGCGACAACTATAGCCCGCTTTCGCGCAGTCAATTACCGGCCAAAAGTGTTTTTACTGCATCACAGCTACCAAGGCACGCCTTTCAGAATCGCTGGGTTTTCCAAACATGCGAAATTTGGCATCTTGGGTTATCCTTGAAACACCCCCCTTTTGTTTTAAACTACATTTTCCCCAAAATTTTTTGCAAAAATATTTCCAAAGCGATCGTGGTTCACAACCAGAAGTTAACAGGCAGGAGATTGATAATGCCGCAAGACAATTTGAAAACGCCAACCCCGACGGAAGTCTTAGATCAGGCGATGCTCGGAATACTCAAAGTGGGAGCGCCATTTCGCAGCGAAGAGCAGAGTTCCTCAGAGCTTTTAGAGAAAACCAAGCCCGCATCTTCAGGGCTGGACGAAATGCGCTCGGCGATAGCATCGGCGACAGTAGCGCGGCATCCGGGCCTTACCGAAGAGGAAGTGTTGAAACAGATGGAGGCGATGGGCTTTTAAGTTTAGTGCTAAATATCGCATACGCTCAGGGGGCTCCTCGTTAGTTATCCCTTCAACAAGATGATGTTGACTTTTCCTAACAACGACTCGATACTGAAAACTCATTAAGAGAGGGCTGACGCCCCGCCAACCTGCAGCTGTGCAAGGTGGTACCCCGAAAGGGAATGTGGCCTTAAGGCAACGACAGCGTCAGCCTCCATTGGATTACCAACTGGGGGTTTTTTTATGTCTGCAAATATCTCATCGATCAAATCTCATCCGGACTTCCTTAGCGGTAAAAAGGCGCGGTCGCGTCAACGCGTGTTTGATCTTGGAGAGCATTGGTATTCCGGTATGCCAGGTTGTGATTGGCGCACAAATTATTGGGTCAAGAGGATCGAAAAAGGTAAACGTTGGGAGCTGTATTCTTCAACCGAGGATTCTTTGAGATCTCGGCAGTATGCTGGAACGTTTACACCGACAGAACTCCGTGAGGAGTTTGACGCTGTTGGTTTTGAACTTGATGAGGAAGTCTGGCAATCGATTGGGTTAGGCCTTAAGGCTGACGTTATTGACATAACAGACCCGGAGGTGGCGTATGGCTAAAGGTATAATCAGATTAGCTGATGACCCAAACGATCCCATATACACAGGTGGGTACGTTGTCTCCTCTCATAATGGGCGACGCTTAGATGGGCGGCCTTTATGGACGCTGCCGCCGTGGATTGTTTTGCATATCCCGCACAATTCAACCTTCATACCTGCCAGCGTAAGAGACCAGTTTACGTTGAGCGACGCTGAACTTGATGATGAAATTCTGAAAATGACTGACCATCACACCCACGACTTGTTCGCGCAAGGCGTGAGTAGCTCGCAGGTAGTGGTCGCACCTGTAAGCAGGCTGGTTGTTGATGTAGAGCGATTCGAGGATGACGCATTCGAGCCTATGTCCGGCGTAGGAATGGGTGTTGTCTACACACGGACCCATGATGCAAAAACGCTGCGCAGACCAATTAGCCAGGAAGAGCGAGATGAGTTACTTAACCAATGGTACCGCCCGCATCATCTGCGGCTCTCTAACGCTGTTGAAAATGCAATCAAGTGCCACGGCCGCTGCCTGATTATTGACTGCCATAGTTTCCCTAAAGAAGCGTTACCTTATGAAAACTCACCAGACGCAGTTCGACCTGATATTTGCATTGGAACGGACGAGTATCACACACCTAACCAACTCGCTGACTGGCTCGTTAAATCAATTAGGCGCTCTGGACGAAGTGTATCCTTAAACAGTCCGTTTTCAGGCTCCTTAGTTCCACAGGGTTACTACCATCTCGAAAAAAGGGTTGAGTCTGTGATGATAGAAGTTCGCAGGGACATTTACATGGATGAAGATACACAGATAGGGATACCTGGCACATTTGAGGCAACACAGGAAAAAATACGTGTTGCTATTGCAGGCTACTGTGGCATTTTTGAGTCAAACTTTACTGCTGATGCTTGAACTTTGAATCGCCCCAACGCTCTCGACACTCGACGGCGTTACACTACAACGAAGTGATTCTGATCGTTTAGCCTGGCGCCAACCGGGTGCTGGATGTGCCGTTGGTGGCGTTGGGGGAAGGTGTGTGATGATGAAGGTAGTGATTGTGGAGGCTGGCTTCTACTGGGTTAAATACAAACCGGGGAGCCGCTGGGAACCGGAAGAATATGATGGTTGGTTCTGGATGATTGGTGATGGCACCGGCGGTGATTTGTACTTTGGCGAGCCCCCGATATTCTAGACACTTGATAGCGTTACACTAACGCATTCAAGAGGTGTCTGAATATGTCCGCAGAACGCTATCCTGAAGATTTCAAAATTGAAGCAGTGAAGCAGGTCACTGATCGAGGTTACAAGATCGCTGAGGTCGCGCAGCAACTTGGTGTGACCGTAAAGAGCATACATGTCTGGATCAACAGGTTCGGCAGTTGTCTAGTAAATCGGAGGCGTGCCAGTCTGTAATGACTTCAAAATCCTGCACTGACTTACATTGTGTTCCTTGCACGACGACGCCAGCAGTGCCAGATCTTTCTCCAGCAGTTGCATCTCCTTGATCGTGTCCCTGACGTTTTCCAGTTGATTCCGCACGATCTGATCCACCTCTGTGCACGGAGCGGTGCCAAACGCCTGCACCTTCACCAGTTTGCGGATGCTGTCGATGGGAATACGCAGATCACGGCAGCGTCTGACGAAGCGCAACAGCTCGAGCGAATTCTGCCCGTACTCCCGATAGCCGTTCTCGGCTCGAACTGCTTTCGGCAACAATCCGATCTCTTCGTAGTAGCGGATGGTCTTGGCGGACACACCTGAATGTTGAGACAGCTTGTTGATCTTCATCACGGCGCTTGACCTTCTAGTAACAGGAAGCTTTATCGTACTCCCAGTTCTCGCACAAGGCGAGTTCATGAGGAGGAAATAATGTCAGGTTGCTGTGCACATGACGCCGTCGAGCGTCGCGAACGTCAGTTGTTGTGGGTTGTGTTGACGCTCAATGCGTCCATGTTTGTCATCGAATTCATGGCGGGATGGATCGCCCACTCCACCAGTCTGCTGGCCGATTCTCTCGACATGTTCGCCGATGCCGTCGTGTATGGCATCAGCCTGTATGCCGTTGGCAGAGCGGTGGCGCTCAAGGCCAGAGCGGCCGTGACCAATGGCGTTCTGCAACTGACCCTGAGTCTTGTGGTGCTGGCGGATGTCAGCAGACGCCTGCTGACGGACGCCGCGCCTGAACCGATGGTGATGAGCGTTGTGTCCCTCATGGCACTGACAGTGAACATGATCTGCTTCGGCATGCTGTACCGATTCAGGAGTGGCGACATCAACCTGAAGGCCAGTTGGATCTGCTCCCGCAACGACATGATGGCGAATGTCGGTGTTTTGATTGCAGCGATCATGGTCAGTCAGACTGGCAGGGCATGGCCGGATCTGGTGGTGGGCACGTTGATCGCCATGCTCGTCATGACCTCTGCAATCCGGATCATCAGTGAGGCCAGAGCCATACAGAGGATCGGCGACAATGTCGGAGCCGCCATTTGCAAGGAAACCCGCGTTTGACCTTGCTCCGACCACAGTGCTAAAGTCCCGGAACGTTGCAAACTTGGAAATCAGTTAAGTGCATATAAAACTTGTCATGGCACTTCTACTCCTTCTCAACCACTCCCTGATGTTCGGAGTGGCTGAGGCTGCGCATATTCCCGACGACGAGCACCCCTACGGTCACATCATGGACTATGACCACGAGACAATTCCGGCCGGGCACTCGGTTGACGATGGTCATGAGTCCCACGAACAGCATCACAAGCACGGCATGCACGTGCACCTGAATTGCGATCTTCCCTATACATTGAGCTTCGAATTCGAGACACCTGGTAGCGAATCATTCGATGCTCGCCAATTCCTGCATCCAAGCCTGGCCTACTCGCCCCCCGTTCCACCGCCCAACCGCTGAACTTCCGAAAATTCCCTATTTTCAATTCAGTTCTCGCAGAGAACTGATGACTGGAGTTCATGCTCATGAAAGATTTTCGAGATGCAAGGCTGCTTGACGGCGGCCTTCCGCATCCACTGTTCAATGACTTTCCGCAGCGGCTATCGAAGCGTTTGCAACCATTACTTGTCATCACTATCTTGATTTTCAGCCAAGGTACCCTGGCTGCGGAAGACGGCGCTCTCACGCTCGAATCGGCCATGGAGCTCACCCTCGCGCAGAACCCGCAATTGCGGGTTTTCGATTTCCGCGATGAGGCGCTCCAGGGCCAGGCCGAAACTGCGGCACTCAAGCCCGCGCTCGAAATCGGAGCCGATATTGAAAACATTGTCGGCACCGGCAATCTTCAAGGCATTGATGGCACGGAGTTGACTGTCTCTGTCTCTTCCGTCATTGAACTTGGCAACAAGCGGGATGCGAGAATGGCATCCATCGGCGCTCGGCGCGGGCAGTTGGATGCGGAGCGTCAAGTGGAGGCGCTGGATCTGCTTGGCGAGGTCACCCGCCGCTACATAGACAATCTGGCTGCCCAGAATCGACTCACATTGGCTCAGGACGCAGTGGCCCTCGCTCGTGAAACTTTGCAGATTGTGCAAGACCGGGCAGCAGCAGGAGCGACGCCCGAGGCGGAAGTGCTACGCGCGGAGGCCGCGTTGTCTCAAGCCGAACTTCTTGTATCGGCGGAGGAGAGCCAACTCACATACGCCCAGGTTGCCCTGGCTGCACTGTGGGGGGAAACCAATCCCACCTTCGAGTCCGTGACGGGAAATCTCTACCAGATCGACCAGACGGCGGGCTTCGAGAGCCTCTTTTCGCGCGTCGAGAACAATCCGTTCATCATGGTGTTCGCCAGCGAGCAGCGCATGCTCGAAGCAGAAGTGCGCCTGGCCAGAACGCAGTCGATGGCCGACCCACGCTGGTCGCTTGGCGCTCGAAGGCTACAGGAAGGCGGTGACGTGGGATTGGTCGCCGGTTTCAGCATGCCGCTGTTCAGTGCGACACGAAACAGCGGAGCCGTGCGATCCGCTATCGCGGCGCGCGATGAAGTGGAAGTGCGACGGGAAGCGACATTGCTCAGTCTGCGTACACAGTTGTTCAATGCTTTCCAGAACCGGCAGCAGGCGCTTGTCACCATCGATACATTGCAGACTCGCACCATTCCTTTGCTGACTGAGGCGCTCTCCGAGACACAAGCCGCCTATGAGAGTGGACGATACAGCTACCTGGAGTGGGTGACTGCCAGACAGGAGCTCCTCACCGCCCGTAGCGCGCTCATTGACGCAGCAAGCGCTGCCCTGCGTCACGGTGCCGACATCGAGCAGTTAACGGCTGAGCCCCTGCTCCCTCCTCTGAATGATCAGACCAATTAACAGGATCAAACCATGAAAACAAATTATCAACTAAAGCTGCTACTCGCACTGTTGTTGTCGCTGTCTCTCACTGGCACCACCGCACTGGCTGCGGATGCAGATGCAGACCACGAACACGCCGAAGAAGAACACGCCGAAGAAGAGCACTCGGACGAAGAGCATGCGGAAGAAGAGCACGCCGACAGCGTGGTCATTGAACCGGGCATGGCACAACAGGCCGGTGTCACGACAGCAATGGCCGGGCCGGCAGTTATACGTGAAGCCGTTACCGTGTATGGCACGACAACCATGAACCCGCAGGGGATCAGTGAGGTCAAGGCACGCTTCCCTGGGCTCGTGATTGCCATCAATCCTGAAGTCGGAGAGCTTGTGTCCGCAGGAGATACGATCGCGGAGATCGAGTCCAACGAGAGCTTGCAGCGCTATCGGGTTCAGTCGCCTATTAGCGGAAGAGTGGTGTCACGTAACGCGAACCCAGGAGAAACGACCGGGGATCAACCACTGCTTACGATCATCAACTACGATCAACTGTGGGCTGAGCTCACCATCTTTCCATCCAACGCACGGCGCATCCAGCCAGGGTTGGAAGTGATCATGGAAGCAGACGGTGAAGTGATGAGAGGGAGCATATCGCATATTTTGCCGGGCTCCAGCGAATCTCCTGCAGTTCTCGCACGTGTCACTTTGGACAACAGTGATGGTCGCTGGACTCCGGGCTTGTTGTTGCAGGCCGATATCACAATCGGTCAATCCGAGGTCGCGCTTGCTGTGGATAACCGTGCCATTCAGAGCTTCGAAGACAACCCCGTGGTCTTTGTGCAGGAGGGGACTACTTACGAAAGCCGAACGGTGGCGCTGGGGCGTAAAGACGCTGAGCAGACCGAGATACTAAGTGGCCTTGAGCCAGGGGAGCTGTACGTTGTAGAGAACAGCTATTTGATCAAAGCCGACCTGGAGAAGTCCAGCGCCGAACACGCCGAATAATCAGGAAGCCAACATGATCACATCAATCTTGCGCTTCTCCATCGAGAGGCGCTGGCTGGTTCTGTCACTGATATTTCTATTGCTTGGAGCCGGGGTATGGAGCTTCCAGCAACTTCCAATCGACGCAGTGCCAGATATCACCAACGTTCAAGTGCAGATCAACACCGATGCGCCGGGGTATTCACCGCTGGAAACCGAACAACGAATTACCTACCCGGTAGAGAATGCTCTCGCGGGCCTGCCCAACCTGGACTACACGCGCTCGATATCACGTTACGGTTTGTCGCAGGTCACGGTTGTCTTTCATGACGGCACTGACCCCTACTTTGCCCGCAACCTGATCAACGAGCGGCTTGGCACCATTCAGAGCAGCCTGCCTCCGGGACTTGAACCTGAAATGGGGCCAATCGCCACGGGTTTGGGTGAGATATTCATGTACACGGTCTCGGCATTGCCTGGCGCCGTTCAGGCAAACGGCGAACCATACGACCCCACCGCACTGCGCGAGATCCAGGATTGGATCATCAAACCTCAGCTCGCGCGCGTTCCGGGAGTTGTGGAGATCAACAGCATTGGGGGTTACAACAAGCAATACCACGTGACGCCCTGGCCAGCGAAGCTGCTGGCCTTTGATTTGACCATGGAAGATGTCGCTGCGGCTTTACGCGTCAACAACGACAACCGCGGTGCCGGATATGTCGAGCGCAACGGCCAGCAGTTGCTGATTCGTTCACCCGGCCAGTTGGCTACCGTGGAAGACATCGAACAGGTGATAGTGGCAAACCGCAGTGGTGCGCCAGTCCAGATTCGGGACGTTGCCGAAGTGGCCATCGGCGGCCAGTTGCGTACCGGAGCAGCAACGCTCAATGGTCAGGAAACAGTACTGGGCACGGCGATGATGCTGATGGGCGAGAATCCCCGTACCATTTCGCGCGCCGTCGCGGAGCGTCTGGAGACTATCCAGCAATCCCTGCCCGAGGGAGTCGTCGCTGAAGAGGTTTATAACAGGACTGTTCTGGTGGACAAGGCAATCGCCACCGTGGAAAAAAACCTGCTCGAAGGCGCACTGCTGGTCATCGTCGTGCTCTTCCTGTTGCTCGGCAATTTTCGCGCGGCACTCATTACCGCTGCCGTCATTCCACTTGCGATGCTGGCGACTCTTACTGGCATGGTGCGCACCGGAGTATCGGCCAATCTGATGAGCCTTGGCGCATTGGATTTCGGACTCATCGTCGATGGCGCCGTAATCATTGTGGAGAATTGCATCAGGCGCCTTTCCATGGCGCAACCGTCCTCGGGTAAAAGACTGCCGCTGGATGAACGGCTTGAGATTGTCTTCAACGCCACCAATGAAGTGATTCGCCCCAGCCTGTTTGGCGTCCTCATCATCACCATCGTCTACATTCCGTTGTTCACGCTCACTGGCGTGGAAGGGAAGATGTTCCAGCCGATGGCCGCAACGGTCGTGATGGCACTGCTGGCCGCACTCGTCCTGTCACTCACTGTGGTGCCCGCTGCGATTGCTGTCTTCATGAGTGGCAAAGTCAGCGAGAAGGAAAGTCCTGTTATCAAAGGCGCCAAGTGGCTCTACAGACCGCTGCTTGCAGCCGCGCTCCGCCTGCGCTGGTTGGTGGTCGCCGTTGCTGCGGGGCTGGTGGTAGTGTCAGCATGGCTCGCCACGACGCTAGGCTCGGAGTTTGTTCCGCAACTCAATGAGGGTGACTTCGCCGTGCAGGCGCTGCGCACAACCGGCACAGGACTTGAACAGTCGGTTGCCATGCAGGAGATGCTGGAAGCACGCATCATGGAGTTCCCGCAGGTCAATACAGCATTTGCCCGAATTGGCACACCTGAAGTGGCGACAGACCCGATGCCGCCCAACATCGCCGACACCTTTGTCATGCTGAAGCCGACAGAGGAGTGGCCTGACCCGACCCAGACCAAGGATGAATTCCTCATCGAGGTACAGGAAGCTCTCGAACAATTGCCGGGCAATAACTACGAGTTCACCCAGCCCATCGAGATGCGCTTCAACGAGCTGATTTCGGGTGTTCGCGCGGATCTTGGCATCAAGGTCTTTGGTGATGATCTGGATCAATTGCTGGCATCGGCCCAGAGCATTCTGGAAGTCGTGACAACGATAGAAGGTGCAGCGGACGCCCGCCTGGAGCAGGTGACAGGACTGCCGATGTTGTCGATTCATCCCAAACGCATGGCCATCGCGCGCTATGGTTTGAACATCGCCGACGTACAGGACTACGTCTCCATGGCCATGGGCGGCGAGTCGGCTGGTTTGATCTTCGAAGGAGACCGGCGCTTTGAACTGGTAGTACGGCTGCCGGAAACGCTGCGCAATGACATCGATAGCATGGGCGCGCTGCCGGTGCCCCTGCCGGATGGCAGTTATGTTCCCCTGGCAGAGATCGCCACGCTGGAGATTGCCCCGGCACCCAATCAGATCAGCCGCGAGAACGGCAAGCGCAGCATTGTGGTCACTGCGAACGTGCGGGACCGCGATCTGGGCTCTTTCGTGGCTGAAGCTGAGCAACGAGTCCTCGAAGAGGTCGCGCTGCCGGCAGGATACTGGTTGGAGTATGGCGGTACCTTTGAGCAACTGGAGTCTGCAAGCCAGAGACTGTCGATCGTCGTTCCTCTGACGCTCGTGTTGATTCTGGGCCTGCTGGTCATGGCCTTTGGATCGATGAAAGATGCCTTGATCATTTTCACCGGCGTGCCTCTGGCCTTGACGGGTGGCGTGCTGGCGTTGTGGTTGAGAGACATGCCCCTGTCGATTTCCGCAGGCGTCGGCTTCATCGCCCTGTCCGGTGTGGCAGTGCTCAACGGACTGGTGATGCTGGCGTTTATCCGCGACCTTGTGAAGGAAACCGGCGATCTTGTCGCATCGATTATCGATGGCGCACTCATACGCTTGCGTCCAGTTCTCATGACAGCGCTGGTGGCAAGTCTGGGTTTTGTGCCTATGGCGCTGAACACGGGCATCGGTGCAGAGGTACAGCGCCCACTCGCCACAGTGGTCATAGGAGGAATCATTTCTTCGACCTTGCTGACGCTGCTGGTATTGCCGGCGCTCTATCGGATAGTTCACGGCCGCGAAAAGCGTTTACTGAGAAAGCAGGCCGGGAGGAGCTGAGTGACCGAGAACGGGAGAGTTGCACAATGAGTGATGAAAAGCTGGAGATACGCACTGCAGACCAGCGAAACATCCTGTGGATAGTCCTTGCTCTCAATGTGGTGCTGGCAGTCGCGTTTCTGATGACCGGCCTGAGCGCGGATTCGAGCGCGTTGATCGCCAATGGGCTCGATAACGCGTCTGACAGTATCGTCTACATCATCACTCTACTGGCGCTGAACCGGCCCCCAGTATGGAAGCGCGCCGCCGCGCGCGTTTCCGGAGGGCTGCTGGTCCTGTTCGCCGTCGGCATCCTGTTTGATGTGGGCCGACGGTTCCTGGGCGATCCCGAACCTTTGGGTTACAACATGATGTTGATGGCGATAGTTGCCGCAGCAGTGAATGCACTGTGCGTTTGGCTGCTCAGGAAAATTCACGATGCCGAGGTCGATGTCCGTGCGGCCACGACCTTCAGTACCAATGATTTCATGGCGAACGCCGGAGTGCTGGTCGGCGGCGGACTTGTGCTCTGGACGGGGCAGGCGTGGCCCGATCTGGTGGTAGGGCTGGCCGTTGCGGCGATCGCGCTGAAAGGAGCGATCAGCATTCTGCAGGATGCCAACAGCGAGGCGGGCAGATCATGACTGGCGAACCGACCGTGGGAGCGAGCCCTGTTCGCGATTGAGTGCCTCACGACGTATCAATTTGGCACCTTCAATCGCGAGCAGGCTCGCTCCCACAGGGCGATTGGTTACACGCTGAAAATCGGGGCGAAACCGCCGCCCGGTGTGCGGAAGTTGGTAGTCTGGCCCTGATAGAGACGTGCCGCCGTCAGCAGAATGTTGCCATCGTAGGTGTAGAGACGGATGTCGGCCTTACGCGCCTCCTTGTTGCCGTCGATCTCTATCATGCGCTCACTCGGCGGGGCGAATTCCTGCGCGACGTAACCCCCCTTGACGATCTCCTCCCATGTACCACGTGTGAGTTTGTCACCACGATAGACGGCTTTACCTCCGTATCCAGCTGCAGGTTTGAAGAAGAGCTGCTTGCGGCGGGCCCACAATTGTTCGGCCTTTTCCGGAGTGACGACTTCGGTTCTCAGCACGTTGCCTAGCGCGAGAAGTGAACTCTCATCGACACCCCAGCTGGCAAGCAGATCACGATCCGACAGGACGATCAGGTTGCGTTTGTCTGCGAACAGGGCGTGCACGCCGGGATGTGGCGTCAGGACTACCGCATCATCGAGATAAGCCTGCCGCAACGCGGCATGAGCAGGATTGTCGAGCACAAAATCCACCAATCGGTTATAGACCATATCCACAGGTTTACCGCTGGCCAACAGACGAGTACCGTCGTACTCGAGCGCGGCCGCATCCACAATCACGGCCTCAACAGCGTGGCGTTCGAAAAAGTCCCGGGCGAGTTGGAACTCGGGGTAGAGATACTGCTCTTCGGGCTGCTCGTCCACGATTGCCACGCGAGTCGGCGAGCCCGCGCGGCCCTGCAGATGCCATTCATTGAGAAACATGTTCCAGAATGCCCAGTCGAACTTGTCATTGTCGTCGTTCAGGTCCATGCAGGTTTCCATCTCGATGCAGCATGCACGCTGAGCATTGGCCAGTGCCGCATTGAGAAATGCGCCGCCTGCATTGGTATTGATCTCGATAAGACGCGGCCCGTTGGCCGACAGGTGAAAGTCATATCCCATGAATACCCCCAGCGGACCGGACTCATGCTGGGCAATGGCGGGAGACTGTGCCGCAATGTACTCCCGATACATGGGCAACCGCGCGACCGATTCGATGGCTCTGACGGTACTGTGCATCTGCGCCAACAACTCTGCAGACAGAAACATCGGCGCATTGGAAAACAGATTGGGACGTGCGTCGATGAGTTCCTGAGTGATGGTGTTGCCGGAGTCTCTCAGAAGAGCGTCATGCAGTGCGGGCCGATCCAGGGTAATGCAGAAGCACTCCTTGTTCAGCGCCTCAGCGACGGATTGCGCGAAAGATGGAGGTGGTGTTGACGTCATGTTGGAAAACCATTGGTTCGGGAACAGTCCCTTACCGTCACTGTATGCGCCCGATCACACCGACTTTCAACTGTGGGAGCGAGCCCTGCTCGCAATGAATTGCAAGCGAACCGGTTTGACCAGGTATCAACCGAGCCCACAGCAACCTCTAATCCAACGTCACAACACGCAACCGCAATGCATTGACAATAACACTGACCGAGGACAGTGCCATCGCTGCAGCGGCGATGATCGGTGACAGCAAGAGCCCCGTCAGTGGATAAAGCACGCCCGCAGCAATCGGAACTCCAACAGCGTTGTACACAAAGGCGAAGAACAGGTTCTGGCGAATGTTCATCATCGTTGCCTGCGATAATTTTCGAGCGGCCACGATACCCTTCAGATCGCCTCGCAGAAGAGTGACGCCGGCGCTCTCTATTGCCACATCCGTGCCAGTGCCCATCGCAATTCCGACATCTGCGGTCGCCAGCGCAGGCGCGTCATTGACCCCGTCTCCCGCCATCGCGACCACACGACCTTCGCTCTTGTGACGCATCACAACCTTCGCCTTGTCCTCCGGCAGGACCTCCGCCTCGACTTCGTCGATGTTGAGCTTGCGGGCAACAGCCAGAGCTGACGTTCGGTTATCGCCGGTAAGCATGACGACGCGAATGCCCACTGATTGCAACGCACTGATGGCCTCTGCGGTTGTCGCCTTGATTGGATCGGCGATGGCGAGCAGTCCCGCAAACTTTCCATCAACAGCGGCGAAAATCACCGTCGCCCCATCCTCGCGCAGTTGCTCTGCTTCGGCCTCGTGAGCACTGATATCGACTCGTTTGAATTCCATGAGCAGACGATTGCCAAGCAGCACCTCGCGGCCTTCCACGTTACCGATGACTCCTTTGCCATTGGGCGAATCAAAATCTATGGCATCCGGCAACGCCAGTCCCAATGACTGCGCCTTTTCGACGATGGCATTGGCCAGCGGATGCTCGCTGCCCTTCTCTAGGCTCCCCGCCATTCGCAAAAGCTCCGCTTCTGTCAGCCCATTGGCGGGCCGCACACCAGTGACCTGCGGCCTGCCTTCAGTCAGTGTGCCTGTCTTGTCTATGACCAGCGTGTCCACTTTTTCCAGCCGTTCGAGTGCTTCCGCGCTGCGAATCAACACGCCACTTTGTGCCCCACGGCCAACTCCCACCATGATAGACATCGGCGTTGCCAGACCCAGAGCGCAGGGGCAGGCAATGATCAGCACACTGACTGCCGCAATCAACCCGTACGACATGGCGGGAACCGGCCCCAGAAGCGACCACCCCACAAAGGAGAGGACTGCAATCAAGACGACAACGGGAACGAACCTGCCAGCCACCTTGTCGGCCAGCCCCTGTATAGGTGCGCGACTACGCTGGGCACCCGCCACCATCTGAACGATCTGCGCCAACATGGTGTCTCTGCCGACCTTGTCGGCTCGCATCACGAATGAGCCCTGCTGATTGATCGTGCCACCTATCACATGATCGCCGACCTTCTTGGTGACAGCCATGGGCTCGCCGGTCACCATCGACTCATCTACGTGTGAGCCACCATCCAGCACTTCACCGTCCAGTGGTACCTTGTCACCAGGGCGCACCCTCAATCGATCACCAACGACAACGTGATCCAGAGAGACGTCCGACTCCCCTCCCAGCTCATCGAGCCTGCGGGCTGTTGCCGGTGACAGATCGAGCAAGGCTCTGATGGCGCCTGAAGTCTTTTCACGAGCTCGCAGTTCCAGTATCTGACCGAGCAGAACCAGCACGATGATGACGGCACCAGCCTCGAAATACACGGCGACGGAATCGTCCACCTGCCGAAAGGCCAGAGGAAATGCCCTTGGCACAAATGTGGCGGCGAGGCTGTACAGCAATGCCACCCCTGTGCCGAGAGAAATGAGCGTAAACATGTTCAGGTTGCGACTGCCTAATGACTGCCAGCCACGCACGAAGAATGGCCAACCCGCCCAAAGAATTACTGGCGTTGCAAATCCCATCTGCACCCAGTTCGACAACTGCGGGCGTATAAGGTGATCGAGACCGAACAGATGACCCCCCATTTCGAGTACCAGCACCGGGATAGAGAGCACTAGGCCAATCCAGAAGCGGCGAGTCATGTCGATGAGCTCGGCAGAAGGACCAGTGTCTTCGCCAGTGACCTGTTCCGGCTCCAGAGCCATCCCGCAAATGGGGCAACTGCCCGGTCCGGGCTGACGAATCTCCGGATGCATGGGGCAAGTGAAGATTGCAGAAGTAGATGGCGTCTGTTGCTGCCTATCGTCGTCTGAATGATGAGCGGGGGGCTGGTGGGTATGGTGACCTGAGTGTTCTGGCATGAAACTATTCCTCTTGAAGCTGAATCCGATTTTGATTTACCCGTCAAGGGTGTAACGTGACCCCATGACTAATCACCTGCTGACACTGCATCCAATGCTGGCGACATATTTCCTGGTAATCGCGCCAGCACATCTGCTTTGGGAGTTCCTCCATCTTCCCTTCTACACTCTTTGGGACACGGGGTCTGCCACTGAAATTCTATTCGCGGTCATCCACTGCACTGGTGGAGATCTGCTGATCGCTGCAAGTGCGCTGACGTTGGCAGTCATTGTCTTTGGACAGCATCAATGGCCTGAACAGCATTTTCTGCGCGTCGCCATTGCAGCTATCGCTTTCGGGCTCTTCTACACGGTATTCAGTGAGTGGCTGAATGTCGATATCCGTAGAACCTGGGCCTATAAAGAATCCATGCCACGATTGCCAGTGTTCGGCACAGGCCTCACCCCTGTCTTGCAGTGGCTCATGGTGCCGACGCTGGGGTTCTGGATTGTCCACAGGGCAAGGTCACAGTGAACCGGGTTTTTCCCCCGGTAGACGTGACCATCACATCGCCACCGTGCGCCTGGGCGATGGATTTGACAATTGCCAGCCCCAAACCTCCCCCTTCGCTGCTGCGCCGTCTGGCCGGATCAATGCGATAGAAACGTTCAAAAATCAGCGCCCGATGCTCGGCCGAAATTTCCGGGCCAGGATTCTCGACGTCGATCTGCACGCCGTTTGGATTTTTTGTACAGGTGACGGTCACAGCTTCACCGCTTGCGGTGTGCAAAAGGGCATTGCTCAGCAGATTGCTGAACGCACGCCTGAGCATCAGGCGGTCTCCCTGGACAGTGATATCTTCTCCCACCAACTCGAAACGGACATTGCGGTCCTCGGCCCAAGCCTCGAAATATTCGAACAATCCCGTCAACTCGCGACGCAGGTGTACATCGGCTGACTCGGGCTTGATGAGATTGTCATCGGCTTGGGCCAGAAACAACATGTCAGCGACCATTTTGCCCATGCGCTCCAACTCTTCGAGATTGGAGTAGAGGATTTCCTGATACTGCTCTGCACTGCGAGGCATCGACAACGCAACCTGTGTCTGCGTTGTCAAATTCGTGATCGGTGTGCGTAATTCGTGGGCGATGTCTGCGGAGAAGTGCGAAAGACGACGGAAGTTTTCTTCCAGCTTTTCCAGCATGACGTTGAAGGACAACACCAATTCGCCGAGCTCCACTGGGGCCTGTGCGGGGTCCAGTCGCACATCCATGCGCTCCGAGGTCACCGAGAGCATTCTGGCGCTAATACGGCGAATGGGGGCGTGCGCCCTCTGCACTGCAAACCACGCTACCAGAATGGTCACTATGCTCGCGGCTACGCTGATCAACCATAAATCACGATCCAGTTGATCGAGGTAATGCAGATGAAAGTCCATCGCCATGGCAACAACGACGGTGTAGCCATTCACGCTCAGGACAATGCCGCGATAGGTGCCCTGCTGTGTTGTCCAAATCTGCAAGGCCTCGACAGCAACGGTAGTAGCTTGCTCCACGCCAAGAGCCATGGACGCCAGCTCGGAACCAGCCGTGTCATGAAGCACCTGGTGTGCGTCATCGATAACGGTAAAGAGCACACCGTGATGCCCAACACCAGCGGCAGCAAGTTGCTCGTGCAAATACTGTGAATTGCTCACGACTTCAGCGCTTTCCAACGCCAACTGCAAGGCGCTGACTACTGCCTCGATTTCACCGAAATCCTGCTCCACAAAATGTTGATCAATCGAACGCTCCACGAGCCAGGCAAACGCCAGGAATGCTGTCGTAGTGGCAATGCCGACGAAGGCGGTAACACGCAGCGCCAATGAGACAGACCAGAGCTGGGAGGAATCAGTTTTCATCGCCAGTATCCAGTATGTAACCCATCCCTCTGACCGTACGAATCAACCGTGTCGAGAACGGGTCATCCACCTTGGCACGCAAACGCCGGATCGCGACATCAATCACGTTGGTATCGCTATCGAAATTCATATCCCAGACGAGAGACGCAATGAGAGAGCGTGGCAAGACTTCTCCCCGATGTCTCACCAACAATTGCAGAAGAGCGAATTCCTTGTTGGTGAGATGCAGACGGACACCGGCGCGCGTGGCACGACGGCGCGACAGGTCCAGCACCAGATCGTCCACCTCCAGACGGTCGGAGGTCAGAGTGCCGCCCGCGCGCCGCAGTAGCGAACGCACTCGTGCAAGCAATTCGGAGAAGGAAAAGGGTTTCACGAGATAGTCATCTGCCCCCAGCTCCAGGCCCTTGACTCGATCCTCCACACTGCCCTTGGCGGTGAGGAACAGCACGGGCGTCGCTTTGCCAGCCTCGCGCAGGGAGCGGACGATTTTCCAGCCATCAACATCGGGGAGCATGACATCCAGCAGAATGAGGTCATAGGTCTGAGTGGACGCGAGATGGTAACCATCGAGTCCGTTGCGCACGAGGTCCGCTACAAAGCCAGCTTCAGTCAGCCCCTGTCGAATGTAATCACCAGTCTTGATCTCGTCTTCCACTATCAGGAGTTTCATGGGGTGCGTGACTCTTTACTCAGGTGAATTGAGAACCGCCTGACAGGCTATCGAGGTTCCACGGCCACTATAGCCACCTGAGCCTGACTCCGCCATGACGGCGACATTACAGCAATGTAATGCAAGGGTCATGCTGTCGACAGCCGTAGCGATCTAAATTATCTGGCAAGCTCATCAAGTTGTGTTACCAGGCACTCGCTACTGCAAATCAACAAGAGGTAAAACCGATGGGAAGGAACGGAAACTTCAACGGCGCTGCGAGAACCCTGTCGCGCAGACGCTTCGTGCAGGGACTTGCCGCAGGCGGAGTACTGCTGAGCGCGGCGGCATTCTCCGGCCGCCCGCTGACTGCACAGAGCAGACCCGTTATTGACACCGGCACCGCGCCCGTGCTCAGTGGTACGGACTTCGAACTTGTCATCGAGAACTCACCCGTCAACTACACTGGCAAGGTCGCCACCGCCACCACAGTCAACGGCTCCATCCCTGCACCCACCTTGCGCTGGCGGGAGGGCGACACGGTGACAATCCGCGTCGTCAACTGTCTGCAGGAGTCTACCTCCATTCACTGGCACGGCATCATCCTGCCTTTTGACATGGATGGCGTGCCGGGCATCAGTTTCAACGGCATTCCCGCTGGCACCACCTTCACGTATCAGTTCAAGATTGTGCAGTCCGGCACCTACTGGTACCACTCCCATTCCGGTGGCCAGGAGCAACACGGGATGTATGGCGCCATCATCATCGAGCCAGCGAGCGGAGAGCGGATTCAAGCTGACCGCGATCATGTGGTACTGCTTTCCGACTGGACCGACGCAGACCCGATGGCGCAGTTTGCCAAACTCAAGGTGCAGAGCGATTACTACAATTTCAACCAACCGACAGTGCCAGACTTCCTGCGCGATGTCACCCGCGATGGCCTTGGCGCTGCGCTGGACGAGCGCCGCATGTGGCAGCAGATGCGCATGAATCCGACTGATCTTGCCGATCTGTCGGCCACCGCGCTCACCTACCTTTGCAACGGCACGACTCCAGCAGGCAACTGGACCGGCCTCTTTCAGCGTGGCGAGCGCGTGCGCCTGCGCCTCATCAACGGCTGCGGCAACACATTCTACGACGTGCGCATCCCGGGGCAGACACTCACGGTGGTGCAGGCCGATGGCCAGGACATCGAGCCGGTTGAAGTCGACGAGTTCCGCTTCGGCCCGGGCCAGACTTACGACGTGCTGGTCACTCCGACCGAAGACGCCTGCACTGTGTTCGCGCAGACCATGGACCGTACCGGCTACGCCTGTGGGACGCTGGCCGTGGCGGCGGGCATGAGCGCGCCGGTACCCGCGCTGGATGAACCCCTGCCACTCACGATGGCGGACATGATGGGTTCCATGGTGATGCCGGCCACACCCGTGCGGCACGCCTCATCGGAATATGGACCCAGCACTGACGCGCGCGTGGACACCCCCTCCGTCGCCTTGAACGATCCCGGCATCGGCCTGCGCGACAATGGTCGGCGTGTGCTGACGCTCGCGGATCTGCACACCTTCGGGGGCCCACTGGATTCACGGCCAGCAGAACGCGAGATCGAGTTGCACCTGACTGGCAACATGGAGCGTTACAACTGGTCCTTCGATGGCGTCGAATTCGGGCAATCGACACCGGTGCATTTCCGTCACGGCGAGCGCCTGCGTGTGATCCTGCATAACGACACCATGATGACTCACCCGATGCACCTGCACGGCATGTGGAGCGAGCTGGAAAATCCGGACGGCAGCTTTCAGGCTCGCTTGCACACAATCATGGTACAACCGGCACAACGCATCAGTTTTCTCGTCACGGCCGACGCGCCGGGGCGCTGGGCGTGGCATTGTCATCTCATGCTTCATATGGACGGTGGTATGTTCCGCGAGGTAATCGTCGCATGAGAAATTCCAAGCACAGTGTCTGCCTGTTCACAGCCGCCTCTCTTTTTTGTGCAGGCTTGTTGATTCCGGAGCCGCTGCTGGCGCAGCCTGCTGTGGATCATTCGCAGCATGCGACACCCGCTCCTGCGCCTGTAACAACCCCTGCGGTAGATCACTCACAGCACATGATGACACCATCCAGTGACGCGGCAAGCGCTCGGGACCCTCACGCCTATTCCGGTGGTTATCAGCGTGGCAGCGGGTTGTACGCGCTGGCGCAGGGAAATGGTCAGTTGCATATGGCCGACTCTCATCGCTTCGGGGCAGTCATCATCGATCAGCTTGAGAGGACCAGCGGCGACGACGAAGCGACCATCTACGACCTGCAAGCCTGGATCAGTCAAGGCTATCAGCGCGTCACGTTGAAAGCAGAAGGAGATATTGAAGAGCGCACACTGGAAGAATCGCGCACGGAACTGCTGTGGACCAGAGCGTTCTCACCTTTCTGGGACACACAGCTGGGCGTGCGTCATGACACAGGGGCGCAACCCGATCAGAGTTGGCTGGCTCTGGGCATACAGGGCCTGGCGCCTTACTGGCTCGAAATCGATGCGACAGCTTACCTCGGCAGTAGCGGTCAGACTTCATTGCGGTTGGATGCGGAGTATGAGCTGTTGCTGACACAACATCTGATTCTGCAACCTTCAGCAGAACTCAATCTGTACGGAAAACGCGACGCTGAACGCGGTGTGGGCAGCGGCCTGTCCGACGTCACGGTGGGAATGCGTCTGCGTTACGAGTTCTCTCGTCAATTCGCTCCGTATGTCGGTGTCGAATGGGCAGGAAAATACGGAGATTCAAAAGAATTCATGCGTGCTGCCGGAGAAAAAAACAGTGGCACGAGATGGGTAGCAGGCGTGCGTTTCTGGCTTTCAAATTGAAAATGTTCTTAACAACCACTCACAGGAGAATACGGTCATGACAATTCGAACAACATTTTTGCGACGAGGGTTTCGCTCACTCGTGCTGGCCGCACTGACAATCATGTCCGTCGGTGCGTGGGCGCACACCGAGCTGACAGCTTCTGAACCTGCCGCTGATGTGCAGTTGCAAGCCTCTCCACAGGAACTCAAGTTGACGTTCAGCAGCCAGGTGCAATTGATGAGCGTGAATCTTGTCAAAGGCGACAGTGAGAAAGTCGAATTGAATTTCACACGCAGCAGTGAATCCATGCAGAGCCACAGCATATCCCTACCTGCACTCGAGGTTGGACTTTACACTGTCTCATGGGGGGTGCTGGGCAGCGACGGCCACCAGGTACAAGGCAAGTACAGTTTCTCTATTGGCTCAGAGCAGGGTGACCATCAGGACCACGTTCATTAATGTGGCCACCGAGCATTTGGGAGTTTCTGACACTCACCTGCAAGCTGCTGATATACGCGAGCACTGCAGGTGCGGTAGGAGGAACATTCTCAGTCAGACTGTTGGCGCACCACAGCGCCATTCAGATTTCCATGCGTCGGTATATTCGATGGAGTTGTGTTGCGGGTGTGGCTGCCAGCAGCGCTTTTTTCTTCTTTCAGGTCGGCGCCATTGCTGATCTCGGTCTGCGGGGCATGTTCGATGCCGATCTCATCGGCATACTGATTCAGACCTCGAACGGCTCTTCCGCTTTCACACGCACTGCCGGATTCGCCATGATGGGTCTTGCAGCTGTCGAATCGATTTCCACATCAAGATTCCGTCGGATCGCCCCCAGTATCTGTTTGACTATAGGCGGGGTAGTGATCCTGCTCTACTCATTCACCACAAGTGGCCACTTGGCAAACGCTGACGTTCTTGTCCAGTTCACTCTGGTTTTACACGTCCTGACGGTCTCACTATGGGTAGGGTCCTTGTACCCACTGTTGCGTTTCAGTCGGACGGACGAACTGTCCTCAATTCAACAGATCATGCATACCTTCGGCAAAGTGGCGAACTGGATTGTGCTGATACTGCTGTCGTGTGGACTACTTCTTGCCTGGTTGTTGCTGGAAGGAGTTAGTGATCTCGTTACGACGGACTATGGTAGAGGACTAGGTGTTAAAGTCATCCTCGTTGTTGCATTGCTGCTGATGGCTGCCAGAAATAAATTGAGATTGACTCCCGCTATGTTGCAACCAGGAGTTGGTGCCAGGTTGTCGCTGGCTATTCGCATTGAAATTCTGGTTGCCTTGTTGATTTTGCTGACTACGGCAATTATCACAGTGATCATTGGCACCGAAGCCATCTAGTAATTTTTCACTGCTTGATCGGTCATCTTGCGGCAAGACTCGCAACGGAGTTTGCGATCCAGCATAACTTGTGCCTTCAACATCGAACAGACAGCCTCGTAGGTTGAATGAATATCGATAAAAATTTGTGACCTTATCCCACACAGGAGGCGCTACATTGAAAAGACCGACCTTCGCCTCGGCTTACTGCACCTGCTTACGCAGCTGTCAGCGTGCGGAGGGTTTGCGCAATTGCAGACATAAGCCGGGACCGGCACTAATCCGGTATTGCGATTAACGGGGTGACACAGGCGAAGGCGTACTTTTTATACTTGGATCTTGCCCCCCCTGCGGGTATCCCCGATAACCACTGTCGCTAAAGTCAAATCCTGTCGTGACTTCCCCGCGCCGATGCCACAAGCTCCGTTCCCTCTTGCAGTGACGCAATCAGCGGACACGAAACGCTGCCTTTTCGCGCCCGACAGGCGCACACGAGTTCAAACAGCACGGCCTCCAAGCGTGCCAGGTCGATCATTTTCTCCCGCACATCCTTGAGCTTGTGCTCGGCCAGGCCACTGGCTTCCTCGCAATGGGTACCATCCTCCAACTGCAGCAGCTCGGTGATTTCGCTCAAACTGAAGCCCAAGCGCTGGGCCGATTTCACAAAGCGCACACGGGTTACATCGGCCTCGCCATAGCGACGAATGCCCCCATAGGGCTTGACTGGTTCCGGCAGCAGGCCCTTGCGCTGATAAAACCGGATGGTCTCCACATTGACCCCGGCCGCCTTGGCAAATGCGCCTATGGTCAGATTCTCAAAATCAGCTTGCATATCACTTGACTCCGTACATGACTACGGCAGTAAGGTTACGCCGGGTTCTACCCAGGTTTCACGGACGGTTATAAAACGGCTGAAAACGCCAAATCACGCTTTGCCAATCGTCTTCTCATACGTGGGTTGTGACAACGCGCGAACTAGTTAAACACATCGACTTTGCATTCGGCGTTTTTTTCGGTTTTAGCTGAGCATTTCCGCAGCAGTCTTCAATATAAACACAAAATAAACCTAGTCGTTCGACTACTTTAGTATTTATACACATGAGATGGTACCAAACTGTGAAAAAGGGGGTACCCGGGTGGGTGAGGTAATTGTGGCTACAAATTGGAAAAGTAAGGGGTGGGGGGTGCTTGACACCCGGGTTTATAATGAAGGCCCAACAACGACCCCGCAGAGGCCCTCAATATGCAGATCAAACGGTACCTAGATGACAAAGCCGTAGCGAAGGGAGACAAGCTCTTTAATAGCCAGGGCGAGGCTTTTGAGTTTGTGGACTTTGAAGGTAGTCAATTAACGGCAATCTCATCTGCCAACGTCACAGTTCGTAAAGCGCCCGCTGACCTTGGCTGCTATGTCCTACATAAGAACAGAACTGAGGTTGGGCTTGCTAAGGAGCGCCTACGCAGCTATTGGGAAAGCTAGTGTCGGGGGATGACCCAGAAGAGGAAATAGTTCGAGTGGAATAGCAGTATATTTACGGCGGAGGGTACCAGAACCACAGGGGTTAGCACCTGGGGTGGGGTGAATTAAGTCGAGTTTTTGAAAAATAGGGGTGGGGGTGCGTTTCGAAGACCTGCTCGACCACCGGTAAATCTGTTTCGCAAAAGGCAGAAAGTCGGCACTGGTTAGGCGGCGTGTCATTTTCGGCAAGGTGTATTGACCGCGAGTTGGCGATTTTCCGGACACCTACCGGACACGAATACTAGAAATGAAAAGGCCGTTAGCGAATACTTACGCTAACGGCCTTGCCAATCTTGGTGCGCCCGGCATGATTCGAACATGCGACCCCTTAGTTCGTAGCCAAGTACTCTATCCAGCTGAGCTACGGGCGCTTTGAGAGGTGCGTATTTAACTCGATAAAGACGGTTTTGCAAAGCGCTTTTTTCATACAGTTCAATCCCTGTTTCTGGTATCGCAATGACGCATGTTAAGATCGCAGGACTTCCTGGCCTCAAGATTCGGGGCTGAGTCAATCGTCATGGTGCACGCGGTGGATCTACCAACTATGAAAAAATTCACACTTTCGATTTCCCTGTTGATCCTCGGCAGCAGTCTCGCCCTTACTGCTCAGGCTGACTTTGAGACCGGACTAGCGGCCTACGAAGCGCAGGATTATGCGAAGGCAATGACAGAATTCAGGTCTGCTGCCGAACAGGGAGACATTCGCTCGCAGTTTTACATGGGCAGTCTCTACGACAAGGCCATGGGTGTGACGCAGGACTATGCCGAAGCCTTCCGCTGGTATGAGCTTGCCGCGAATCAGGGTGATCCTGCCGCGCAGTATGCCGTGGCCACCATGAACTTCTACGGACAGGGGAAGGCAGAAGATTACGGGCAGGCCATTCAGTGGTATGGCAAAGCCGCTGCACAGGGGCATCGTGATTCGCAGTACAACCTCGGCATCATGCACGCCAATGGCTACGGCACGCCGCCCGATGCCGTTGAGGCGCACAAGTGGTTTCTTGCTGCAGCCGAGGGCGGCAAGGCCGATGCGCAATACAATCTGGGCATCATGTATCAGGACGGCGTGGGCGTGATGCCCGACCCAATCCAGGCCTTTGGCTGGTTCGTGCGCGCAGGCGAGCAGGGCATTGCCCCGGCCCAGGCCCGCGTAGGCATCGCCTACGCCTCCGGCCAGGGCGTCGAGCGCGACTATTTGAAGGCCCGCGAATGGTTCACCCTGGCGGCCGAGCGGGGCGATGTCCCGGCACAGGCATTTCTGGGGCGTCTATATTTGAACGGACTGGGTATGGACGAGCAGGATCTTGTCTCTGCCTACATGTGGTTCAAGATTGCCAACGACAACGGTGATCAGGAAGCGACCAATGTTCTGGCAACTCTGCGGGGCTACATGAAGCCAGAAGACATCACCAATGCCGAACAGTCGGCCATCCGCTGGGTCAGCAATCAGCGCGCGAGCCGTCGCCCATGAGGGCCGGCCTGCGCGGCGCATTGCTGATCGCCAGCGTGACACTGCTGCCGGTGTCGGCAATCGCCCAGCAGCTCGAAGAGCCGGACCTCCCCACCCTGCAAGCCTCCGCGCAGGGCGGCGACAGCGCGGCTCAGTTCGATCTGGGCAATCGCTTCCTTTACGGCACTGGCGTGATCGCAGACGAATTTGAAGCGGCGCGCTGGTTTCGACTGGCAGCAGACCAGGGCAACAACAACGCCCAGTACAATCTTGGCGTGATGTACATGCAAGGCACCGGCGTGCTGGCCGACATGAACGAGGCGCTGCGCTGGTTCCTCAGCGCTGCCAATCTCGGCGACGCCCCCGCCCAGTTCACCCTGGCGACGCTCTATGCCAACGGCCGCGGCGTCGACAAGAATTCCGTCATGGCGCACATGTGGTTCACCCTCGCCGCATCGGGTGGACATCGTGCTGCTGCCGCCAATCTGGTGCTGTATCAGGAGATGATGATGGACTCCGACATCGTCGAGGCGCAGCGTCTGGCCAATGAATGGATTCAGAACTTCAACGATACCCTCGCAGCACGGGGCGGACCGGACGACAACGCGGTTGCCAATCCAGGAACGCCATGATGCGCTCACTTCTCTCGACGGTGCTGGTATGGACAGTCCTGTTCTTCCCGGCTCTGCATGCCGACTATGAAGACGGCGTCGAAGCCGCTGCCGCCGGCGACTACGCCACGGCGCTGCAGGAGTTTACGGTGGCAGCTGAAGCCGGCCTTGATCTCGCCCAATACAATCTCGCCATTCTGTACTTCACAGGACAAGGGGTGGCTCAAGACTATGCCAGGGCCCTGCGCTGGACGCTGGCCGCAGCCGAACAGGGACATCTGAATGCCCAGTTCAATCTGGGTGCTCTTTACTACACCGGCTTGGGAACGGCTGTCGACATGGTGCAGGCCTTCGCGTGGTATGAACGGGCGGCAGAGTCCCAACATGCGGGAGCACAGTACAATCTGGCCACCATGTATGAATTGGGAGAAGGCGTGGTGAAAGATCTGGTGCGGGCGCACTTCTGGGCCAGCGCCTCGCAGTACAACGAATTCGCCGACGCACCGGAACTGCTGGAAAGACTGAGCGCCGCCATGACTCCCGAACAACTGAGCGCTGCGCGACAGGCGTTCGCGCAGTGGATGCTGGCGCTGTGAGGACGTTAAGCCATTGCGTCAGGTGTGCGTGGCGGCCAGCGCCTTGATGCGTTGCACCATGGCCTGCAGGCCGTTGCCGCGGGTGGCGCTCAGATGCTTGAGCAGGTTGAGACTGTCGAAATAGGCCGTGATGTCGAAGGCCTGAATTTCCTGGGGCGTGCGCCCGTTGTAGGCCGCCAGCACGACACCCAGCAGCCCCCGCACTATGAAGGCATCGCTGTCGGCCTCGAAGTACAGCCGTCCGCCCTCCTGCCGATGAGTCAGCCACACCTGGCTCTGGCAACCCCGCACAAGATTGCTTTCGGTACGATGCTCCGGCGGCAGTGCCGGCAGCTCTTTCCCCAGATCGATGATGTATTTGTAGCGGTCTTCCCAGCTGTCGAAGAAAGACAGCGCCTCGACAATATCGTCTGTCTTTATGTCAGTTCCAAACCGGTTGCCGCTCATCGTTTACCATTGCACATGATTCAGAAAAACATACCGGTTTCGAGCTGCGCTTCCTCGCTCATCATATCCCGGCTCCACGGCGGATCAAACACCAGATCCACCTTCACATCCTTCACATTCGGCACCCGCTTCACGCGATACTCCACATCCCCTACCAGCACCGGGCCCATGCCGCAGCTGGGAGCCGTAAGCGTCATGGCGATATCCACCCGGTGCGCTTCCTGGACAATGCTGACCTTGTAGATCAACCCCAGATTCACCAGGTCCACCGGGATTTCCGGGTCGAATACCGTACTCAGTGCCTGCCACACCTGCGCTTCATCGATCAGCGAGGTCTGTGCTGCTGGAAAGCTCAGCATTTCGGCCTGGAGGCCCAGTGCCGCAGCATCTGTGCCGTCCACCCGCAACATCTGGCCCAGATGCACCACCGTGTAATTGCCACCCAGCGCCTGGGTAATAGCCACAAAGGCGTTTCTCGGGATCGTTACCGGGGTGCCATCGGGCACGCGGCGCGCAGGACAATCTTCCTGCGCCAGCACCATGCGTCTTTCCATGTCAGTTCACGTTGAAGCTTTCGCCACAACCGCACTGGTCCTTGGCGTTGGGGTTGAGGAAGCGCAGCTGGCGGTTGACACCTTCTGTGACATAGTCGATCTGAGTGCCGTTGACAATGGCCAGACTGTCGCGGGCCACCAGCAGCTCCACGTCATCGCCAAGTTGCACATGCAGGTCATCGGGTCGGGCGGCGGGCACCAGATCTACCACATACATGTAGCCCGTGCAGCCGCTCTTCCTGACACTCAGGCGCACGGCGCGGGCATCCTGGGCATTGCGAATCTGGGTGCGGAAATGTTCTATCGCTGCAGGCGTCACATCAACGGCGCCCGCCTGTGCTGGATCAAATGTCTGTACGCTCATCGCATTATCCTCGGTCATGCTTGCTGGACTGCTTATTGGAGAAACTGTCGGGCCTTTTCAATGGCCGCGAACAGACGGTCCACATCGTCGAACGTATTGTAGAAACTGAAACTGGCGCGCACGGTGCCAGGAATCCGGTACTGATCCATGATGGGCTGCGCGCAGTGATTCCCGGTACGTACTGCCACGCCCTGCTGATCCAGCAAGGTGCCCAGATCGGCGGGATGCACACCGTCCAGATTGAAGCTCATTACTGCTGTCTTGTGCTGCGCAGTACCCACCAGCGTGAGACCGGACACCGCCTGCGCCTTCTTCTGCGCATAGGCAAGCAAGGCGTCCTCGTGTCGAGCGGCACCGTCGCGATCAAGGGAGTTCACGTAGTCTATGGCCGCACCAAGGCCCACGGCCCCTGCGATATCCGGCGTCCCCGCTTCAAATTTGTAGGGCAGCTGATTGTAGGTAGTGCCTGCAAAACTGACCGACTCGATCATCTCCCCGCCCCCCTGATACGGCGGCATGGCCTCCAGCACGGCGCGTCGTCCATACAGCACACCAATGCCCGTCGGGCCGAACAGCTTGTGGGCGGAGAACGTGTAAAAATCACAATCCAGCGCCTGCACATCGACCGGCCAGTGGGCGATGGCCTGAGCGCCATCCACCAGTACCAGTGCACCTGCCGCATGGGCCATGCGCGCAATCTCTGCCACAGGATTGATGGTGCCGAGTGCATTGGACACGTGACCCACGGCCACCATTCGTACACGAGCATCCAGCATGCCCTGGAGCGCCTGCAGATCAAGTGTGCCGCTTGCATCCACGGGGATCGCTTCCACACTGGCGCCGCGCTCGGCCGCCACCATCTGCCAGGGCACGATGTTGGAATGATGCTCCATGGCGGACACCAGAATCCGATCGCCCTGTTGCAACTGACTGCGTCCCCAGCTTGCTGCCACCAGATTGATGGCTTCGGAGGTGCCACGTGTCAACAGAATCTGTCGGGCATCCGGCGCATTGAGAAAAATCGCCACCTTCCTGCGAGCGCCTTCGAACGCGGCAGTGGCACGATCGCTCAGTGCGTGAGCGCCGCGATGCACATTGGCGTTGTCGCGGCGGTAGTAATCCACCATGGCCTGGATGACGGATTCCGGTTTCTGCGTCGTGGCGGCATTGTCCAGATACACGAGCGGATGCCCGTTGACCTGCTGGTGCAGAATTGGAAAGTCACGACGGACGCGCTCAGCGTCGAAGCCAACAGTCGCTGTGCCGGGGGTGACCTTGTACACCGCGGGATCCTCGCTCATGTCGCGTCAGCAACGGGCATTGGCGCAATCGAATCCGCTTCCGCAAACACCATCTGCAGATGCTTGTGCAGATAGTCGCGTACCGCCACCTGGGTGATGCCCTGCAGCAATTCGTTGATGAAGCCAAAGCTGAGCATCGAGCGCGCCTGCTCGTGCGTCAGACCACGACTGCGCAGGTAGAACAGCGCGTCGGCATCGATCTGCGACACCGTGGCGCCGTGGGCACACTTCACGTCGTCGGCATAGATTTCAAGCTCAGGCTTGGTGTCGATCTCTGCACGGTCCGAAGTCAGCAGCGTGCGGTTGTTCAGCTCAGCCAGAGTCTTCTGCGCGTGAGGGTGAATGTGAATGCGGCCGTTGAACACAGCCTTCGCATCATCGGCCACGATGCCGCGAAACACCTCCGCCGTGGTGCAGTGAGGCGCCTTGTGCTCCACATTGGTGTGATAGTCCAGCAGCTGCTGATGGCGCGGCAGATAGACGCCATTGAGCACGGCACTGGCACCCGCGCCCTGATGCGTGATCTGGTAGTCCAGACGCTTTAGGGTACTGCCCTCTGCCAGCGTGAAACCCTGATAGCGCGCGTCGCGCCACAGGTCTACATGCACTCCGCCGATATGCAGCAGATGCTCCTCTTCCAGATTGATGCGGTAGTGCTGCACACGGGCATTGGCGCCACAGTGGATCTCGGTGAGGCTGTTGACGAATCCGTTCTGGGCCTGCGCGTCCGAGGCGAAGTGCTCGATCAGCTCCACCTGCGCACTGTCTTCCACCACCACCAGCAGTCGCGGACTGACCAGCGCCGCGCCGGCCTCGGGCACGGCGATATTCACGACATACACCGGCTTCTCCCACATGGCGCCACGCGGCACATGCACCAGCACGCCTTCGCCTGCGAGGGCATTGCTCAGCGTCGCGAACAGATGCCGTGGCGTGGTGGCAACAGTGCCCAGATGTCTCGCGATCAGCGCCTGCTGCTCTGGGCTCGCGGCACTGAACAGAACGACGCCAGTCTGTCCGAGTGAGGACGCGCCTGCATCAAGAATGCCATTGACGAACACCAGACGAGTGGCATCGACGTCCAGCAGCGTATTCGCGGGGATAGAATGCAGCGCGCCACTGGCGTTCTGGAAAGGCGTCTTTTGCAGTGCCTGCAGCGGCGTGTATTTCCAAAGTTCTGTGCGGCGCCCCGGCCAACCGGCCTGCAGCCATTGTTCAGCTCCGGCAAAGCGCAGGGCGGACAGCCAGTCCGGCGCCTGCTGTGCTGCTGCCAGGTGCAGTGCCTGCTGTTGGAATTGGGTGTGGGGGGCGTCGTTCATTGCGTTATGCACCCTCGGCTTCCAGCCAGCTGTAGCCGCGGGCTTCCAGCTCCAGCGCGAGCTCCTTGCCACCGGTTCGCACGATGTTCCCGGCTGCCAGGACATGCACGTAATCCGGGACGATGTAGTCCAGCAGACGCTGATAGTGGGTCACCACGATGAAGCTGCGCTGGCCGTCACGCATGGCGTTCACGCCTGCCGCCACGACCTGCAGCGCATCGATGTCCAGCCCGGAATCCGTCTCATCGAGAATGCACAGCGCGGGCTCCAGCAGCATCATCTGCATGATCTCATTGCGCTTCTTCTCGCCGCCGGAAAACCCTTCGTTGACGCCGCGCTTGAGGAAGGCCTGGTCCAGATCCACCCGTTTGGACGTCTCGCGGGCCAGCTTCATGAAATCGAAAGAGGACAGCTCGGGCAAGCCCTGGTGTCGGCGACGGGCATCGACGGATGCTTTCAGGAACTCCATGTTGCTGACGCCGGGGATCTCCACCGGGTACTGGAACGCGAGGAACACGCCTTCCCGGGCGCGCTCTTCGATCTCCATCGCCAGGAGGTCCTTGCCATTGAACTGCACTTCGCCGCCTGTCACCTCGTAACCTGGACGGCCGGACAGGACATTGCCCAGCGTGCTCTTGCCAGCGCCGTTGGGGCCCATGATGGCATGCACTTCGCCCGGTTTGATGGTGAGACTGAGATTGCGAAGAATATCATTGCCTTCCACGCGCGCACTGAGATTGCGTATTTCCAACATGCTTGCTGCCTGCTATTTCCAATTCGTTGTGGGGGACATGACGACGGCGTGCACTCAGCCGACCGAACCTTCGAGACTGACTTCCAGCAGCTTGCCCGCCTCGACGGCAAACTCCATGGGCAGCTCCTTGAACACTTCTCGACAGAAGCCATTGACGATCATCGACACGGCTTTCTCGGCATCCAGTCCGCGCTGCTGGCACAGGAACAACTGATCATCGCTGACTTTGGACGTCGTCGCCTCGTGTTCGATGACGGCCGACGCATTCTTGCTTTCGATATACGGAAACGTGTGCGCGCCACAACGATCGCCGATCAGCAGCGAATCACACTGGGTGTAATTGCGGGCACCCTGCGCGCCGGCATTGATACGCACCAGGCCACGGTATGCGCTCTGACTGCGCCCGGCGGAAATACCCTTGGCCACGATCGTGGAACGGGTGTTCTTGCCGATATGGATCATCTTGGTGCCGGTATCGGCCTGCTGCAGATTGTTGGTCAGCGCCACGGAATAGAATTCGCCGACACTGTTGTCACCCTTCAAGATGCAACTGGGATACTTCCAGGTGATCGCAGACCCGGTTTCGACCTGCGTCCACGAAATGCGCGCATTGCGATGGCAGATGCCGCGCTTGGTCACAAAATTGTAGATGCCGCCCTTGCCTTCCTTGTCACCGGGGTACCAGTTCTGCACGGTGGAGTATTTGATCTGGGCATCGTCCAGTGCCACCAGCTCCACGACAGCGGCGTGCAGCTGATTCTCGTCGCGCATCGGCGCGGTGCAGCCTTCCAGATAGCTTACGTACGAACCCTCATCGGCAACGATCAGCGTGCGTTCAAACTGGCCGGTATTCATTTCGTTGATGCGGAAGTAGGTCGACAGCTCCATGGGGCAGCGCACGCCCTTGGGGATGTAGACGAAGGAACCATCGGAGAACACGGCGGAATTCAGCGCAGCATAGAAATTGTCTTTCTGAGGCACTACGGAACCGAGGTATTTCTTTACCAGATCGGGGAACCGTTTCACCGCTTCGCTGATGGGACAGAAAATGACACCCGCCTCCTCAAGCTTGACTCTGTAGGTGGTGACCACAGACACGGAGTCGAAGACAGCATCGACGGCTACGCCCGCCAGCGCTTCCTGCTCATGCAGGGGAATGCCGAGCTTGGCATAGGTGGCCAGCAGTTCCGGGTCCACTTCATCCAGGCTCTTGGGTTTGTTGGCCATGCTCTTGGGGGCGCTGTAGTAGGACAAGGCCTGGAAATTCACCAGCGGGTAACTGACATGGGCCCAGGTGGGCTCTTCCATTTCCAGCCAGGCACGGTAGGCCTTGAGGCGCCACTCCAGCATCCACTCGGGCTCTTCTTTCTTCGCGGAAATGAAACGGATGACGTCTTCATCAAGCCCTGGCCGCAGGGTGTCGGACTCGATCGTGGTATGGAACCCTGCCGAATAGTCCTTGCGGATCAGGTTTTCTACTTGTTCGGACACGGACTTACCTCTGTGACAGGACAACGCTCGCAGACCCGTGATGGCCCGCAGAGCGCCGCGCTGCGCATGGATTCTGAGCAGATTTTGAGGCCGCGATTGTTGCTTGTCCGAGTAAAACAGTCAAGTATTCAACGCCCGGCCGACCCCTCTGCATTGATGCAATAACAGGGATTATACGCCCTGCCACCCAGTTTCATCCTTCCCTGCGCTACGAATTTCCGCAAAAGCGTGTCCATTGCCGTCAAAATGTCCGAATCGCCGTGCAACTGGAACGGCCCGTGATCACGGATCATGTGAATACCTGATTCCTTCACATTGCCCGCCACTATGCCGGAGAACGCCCGGCGCAGATTGATGACCAGTTCGGCGGCGGGCAGACTGCGCCGCAAATCCAGAGCTGCCATGTTGTCGTGACTGACCACGAAGTGGCTCTTCATTGCCGGCGGGATGCTCAGCAGCCAGTTGTAGTAAAACGCATCGCGACTGGCACGGCGATTGTTCGCGACCGCAGCCATGCCATCGCGAAGGGCCAGGGCCACGGCGGCGGTGTCATCCACGATCACACGGTAGAAACGCCGCACGTCTTCGCCAAGAGTGCCGACAAGAAACGCATCAATAGCCGTGAAATAGTCCTGGCTGCCGGGCCCTGCCGTGAAGATCACCGGCAACATTACGGCAGCGTTGCGTGGATCCATCAGCGTGCCAATCAGAAACAGAATCTCTTCGAGGGTGCCTACGCCGCCTGGAAACACAATGATGCCGTGGCCCAGTCGCACGAATGCCTCCAGGCGCTTCTCGATGTCCGGCATGATGACCAGGTGATTGACGATGGGGTTGGGCGACTCCGCCGCGATGATGCCTGGCTCGGAGATCCCGATGTAACGTCCCTCCCGGTTGCGCTGTTTGGCATGACCAATGGTGGCGCCCTTCATCGGACCCTTCATGGCGCCTGGCCCGCAGCCCGTGCAGATATCCAGCCCGCGCAGACCCAGCTGATAGCCCACCGCCTTGGAATACAGGTACTCCTCACGGCCGATGGAGTGGCCGCCCCAGCACACTACCAGGCGTGGCGGCAGACGCGGCCTCAACAAGCCGGCGTTGCGCAGAAAGTCGAAAACCAGATTGCGGGTCAGGCCGTCTTCCTCTTCAGCGCTCAAGGCTTTCATTGCGGCCAGAGCTTCCACTTCGCCTGACAGGAACACCATGTCCCGCAGCACGGCAAACAAGTGGTCGCGCACGCCGTTCATGATGGTGCCATCGACAAATGCGCAGGCCGGCGCGTTCTTCAAGCGCAGCTTGATGCCCCGGGCACGGTGCACGATCTCGATGCTGAAGTCGGCGTAGCGCGCGTACACCTCGGCGGCATCGTCCGTGGTGTCATCGCAATTGAGAACAGCCAGAGAGCAGCGCCGAAACAGTTCGTAGACACTGGAATTGCGGACATTGCGCAGCCTGTCGACCTCCTGTTGCGAGAGCAGCTCCAGGGTGCCACGCGGGCTGACCTCCGCGTCTATGCGGTCCGGGCAGCTTTTGGTGCTGATGTCAGTGCTTGTCATATGCCGTGCTTCTCCGATGTCGCGTGCGCGGTTTTCCGCTGGGTTCGTGCAGCTGCCTGAGTTACCATTGTGCCGGGACTCGCGAAGTCCCGCACGCTACCACCAAACAATCGAGGATGTCATGCAGTCACAACCCCCCGTAAATCCAGACTCCCTGCTCGGCCCTGACGAAGAGAGCAACTACGATCTGTTCATCAGCCGCATTCAGGAAACAGGCAAAGTCTGGGGACTGAAAGCAAAGGACGGCTGGGCCGTATGCCCGTCCCTCGAGTTCGAACAGACCGATGTATTTCCATTCTGGTCGGAAGAAGCTGACGCGAAGATTCATTGTGCCGATGACTGGGCCATTTATACGCCCAGCGTGATTTCGCTCGAGGATTTCGTGGAAAACTGGCTGCCCGGAATGCACGAAGATGAAGTGATGGCTGGCCCGAACTGGGATGCAGAGATGAGTGGACTGGAAGTGGAGCCCGCCGACATCGCTGAACGCCTGGCAGCGGAGTAAGCCCGTCGCCACGGCGGGCGACGTCAGTCCTCGAGCGCTGCTCTGCGGCGCTCGATCTCCTGCTCCGCTTCTTCCCGGGCGTGGGCAATGATGCGCAGAACCTCGTCCACATCAGCGGTTTGCAACGTGCCTTCGAAGCGACCGGTCAGGCTGCTGTCAGGGCGCAGTTGTCCCTTCTCGTAAAGACTCCAGATTTCCCGACCGAATTCGGTGCGGCGCAGCTCCGGCGCGAAGCGGCCGAAGTAATTTGCCATGTTCTCCACATCCCGCAGCAGCATGGCCGCTGCGCTGTTGTTGCCCGAGGCATTGACCGCCTGCGGCAGGTCGATGATCACCGGGCCGCTGGCGCTGACCAGCACATTGAACTCCGACAGATCGCCATGAATCAAACCGGCGCACAGCATCTTCACCACATCGGCAATCAGTCGCCCGTGAAAGTCACGGGCCTGCTCGGCCGACATCGTGACATCATTCAAACGTGGCGCGGGAAAGCCTTCTGCGTCGCTGATCATGTCCATCAGCAGCACCCCATCGACAAAGCCATAGGTGGCAGGCACCCGCACTCCGGCGGCCGCCAGGCGTCGCAGAGCATCCACTTCAGCGTTCAGCCAGGCCTGTTCAGCCTCCTGCTGCCCGTAACGGCTGCGCTTGCCCATGGCACGCGCACTGCGACTGTTCTTGACCTTGCGGCCTTCCTGATACTGCACCGCCTGCTTGAAACTGCGCTTGCTCGACTCCTTGTAGACCTTGGCGCAGCGCACCTGGGTGCCACAGCGCACGACGAACACCTGCGCTTCCTTGCCACTCATCAACTGACTGATAACTTCATCAATCAGGCCATCCTCCAGCAGAGGCTGCAATCGTTCCGGTACTTTCATGGGCTCCTTTGTTGCTTTCGCGCTTCGTCATCGCACACTGCAGGCATATACTACCCTCCGACAACAATAATTTCCGAGGAAGATTCCTATGGCACTCAGCGCCGATCTCGTTGCAGAAATCAATACACTCCTGCTTTACAACGTTACCAACCACCTCGAGGGCATCAAAGTGCACAAGGATGCGGAACAATCCCGCATCGATGCCGCACGACGTCTTCACCAAAAAGGTCTGGTCACACATCTTGATGGCGGCTATCTCACAGATCTGGGGCGTGAAGCATCCGAGCATCTGCACATGGCTCACACAATCCTTACTACTGCCTGAACGCGGTCATTCCGCCGACGGCCAGCCCAGTCGCCCAGCCAGCCCCGAGCTGCGGGTTACGGGGCTGGCGCAGGCCTGCACGAACACATTGGCTGCAGTGTGCAGCAGCAATCGGCGTCGAGCACGAGTGATTCCGGTATAAAGCAACTCACGCAAAAGCAGCGGACTCTCTGCGTCGTCCGGCATTACGAGCAACACTTCGTCAAACTCCGACCCCTGCGACTTGTGGACAGTCATGGCCCAGGCGACCGCATGCGCCGGCAGACTGGCCGCAGGGATGCGCCGCACCTGCCCGTCCAGCAAAGGGAAGCAGGCATCCAGTGTTCCATCGACCGCCTTCCATAACAGACCGATATCGCCGTTGTATAGTTCCAGCTCGTAGTCATTCACCGTTACCATCACCGGCGTCCCGTGGCAAAAGGCCCGCGATTCCAGCAAACCACGCTGCTGCAGACGCTCTGCCAGCTGTCGATTGAACATTTCCTCTCCGAGCGGTCCTTCGTGGGCTGCACACAGCACACGGCATTGCGCAAAGCGCTGCAGTGCGGACTCCACGTCCTTGCAGGCCAGATACTGACTGTAATGCCCTACTGCCCAGTCGAATGCGCTGTGATGCAGTGGCGCTCGCTCCGAACTGGAAGGCTGCAACCACACGAGATCGTCCGCTGGCAGCGCGCCTTGAAGACCAGGCGCCTGCTGCAGAAGCTCAAGTCCGGCCTGAGCCTGCCCGGCATTGACCAATCGTGAAAGGCGCCCGATGCCACTGTTGTTTGCGAAGCGGTGACTGTGTCGCAGTATCGCAATTGCATCCTGTATGGGAGCCACTGCAGCAGCATGTGCCAGCGTGTCGGCAGCAGCGACGCCGAGCACGCGGAGCGATTCGACCAGCGCGGCAGAATAGACGAGCGCCCGGCCATGCCCTGTAATGTCCCCCAGCACATTGCCCGCCTCCACAGAGGCCAGCTGATCCCGGTCGCCGAGCAGAATGAGCCGCGTACCGGCCTGCAAGGCATCGAGCACCGCCTGCATCAGCGGCAGATCGATCATCGAGGCCTCGTCGATGACCAGGCAATCGATCAGCAGGGGATTGTCTCTGTGATGCCGGTACGGGTACAGACCGACATCCGGCTGCCACGCGAGAAGTCGATGCAGAGTGCTTGCCGTGTCGGGCAGCAGCTTCTCCATTGGCGCAGGCAAAGACAGCGTGCGGCGCACAGCTCGAATTGACTCCACCATGCGCGCCGCCGCCTTGCCGGTGGGCGCCGCCAGAGCGATGCGCAAGTCGGGCTTCTGAGCCAGCAGCAGGCTGAGCACTTTTACCACCGTCGTAGTCTTGCCAGTACCGGGGCCCCCGGAAATCACCGCGAAGTTCTGCGTGACGGCCAGCGCCGAGGCGAGCTTCTGCCAGTCTGGCTCGACACCCGTTGCGGAAGCAGGGAACAGTTGCGCCAAACCTTCGCGCAGCAGTGGCACGTTGACCTCTGGTTTCACCGCCAGACGCGCCGACAAATCGCTTGCCACAGCCACTTCGTGCCTCCAGTAGCGATGCAGGTAGAGTCTGCCTTCGTCCAGTATCATCGGAGACCGCGTTCCCGGCAGTGCCACGCAGCGGCAGTCGCGAAGCGCATTGGTCCAAGAGGCGAGATCCGGTGCGATGACCCCGAATGCGCCACTATCCGAGGTAAACAGCGCGCGTCCTGCAAGCGCAGTCAGATCGAGACAGACATCGCCGCGTTGATTGCGCTCGCTCAGCAGTGCAGCGCTCAGAACGGCAAGATCGCCCTCAGCCAACCCGGAATGTCTGGCGACAAAGCGGGCGAAGTGCACGCTCAAAGGTGAAAGGTATCCTGCATCCTGCAGCGCTCTCAGCGTTGTCACGGCAGTATCTCCCTGGACGGTGCCGCCAGTACCAGCAGATTCAACCGGTCAATCACCTCTGCAGGCGGCAGGTCATGAAATACGCCGCAGGCAGGACCATGGGCCGGACGCAGTGCACGCAGGAAAAGATATACGGCCCCCCCCATGTGCCGCCCATACTCGTAGCCTGGCACTCGCTGTTGCAGGTACCGGTGCAGCGCCAGGATGTAGAGCAGGTATTGCAGGTCATAGCGCCGGTCCAGCATCGCCCGGCGCAGGCGCTCTGGTGTGTAGTCTGCCAGCGTATTGCCCAGCAGATTGCTCTTGTAGTCAGCAATGTAGAAACGTCCGTCGTGCTCGAATACCAGATCGATGACGCCAGTGATCATGCCGCGCAGATCTTCAACCCCCAGAGCTTGCAGCGGTTCCCCCGCATAGTCGTCGAGGACGGCATTGAGCGCCGGGATGTGAACTTTGTCGATGGCGAAATCAAATTCCAGCTCGTTCAGTCGCTTGGCGAGCGGCAGCGCGGCCAGGCACAGCCCCTGGGCATTGAGCGGCGTTTTTACGATATGGGATATCCACGCAACGAGGGTGTCCTGCAGCGCTGGAGCCTCGAATCCATAGCGAGGCGCGAACCGCGCATTCAGGTCGATGGCCTGGCGTCGCAGGTCACCCTGAAAATCCAGATGTTCGAGAATCTCATGCAGGAACAGGCCCACGTGGCTGCCTGCCGCAAAGTTCAGTATGGGATCGGCGACTGCTTCCGCCCGACCTGTCGCCGCAGGCTGATGGACATCCCGGGTCAGGCTGCTGAAGCTGCTGATGCGCCAGTCACTGGCAATGCTGCCGGAGAACGCAGCGGCGTGCAGAAGGGTTGCTGGTGACTGCAGATCGAAAGTTCCGCTCAGGCCCAGTGGCACGGGCATGTTCGCCAGTTCTATGGCCTCGGGCCGGCGTGCTGCCAGAGTGTTCAGTGCCTCACGCACGGAGTCGTCTTCCAGCGCCACTTGTGCCGGTGCGAGCGTCAAGTCATCGGCCGACTGTTGCGGATGCAGCAGCCAGGCCAGCGCCGAATTGGCCGCACAGGCGTTGTGGACCTTGCCCCACGCCAGATAGACGCTGGCGCGGGCGCGAGTAAGTGCCACATAGACAAGGCGCACGTCTTCTGCCAGCCGCTCCTTGTCAGCCAATGCCAGCGCGGCCTGCTGTGCGTCATCACCGAACAGCAAACACGGGGCACCCGTATCGTCGTGAAACGCGATGCTGGATTCGTTACGCCCCTTGCCACGGGGGGTTGAAGCCCAGAGGAAGGGCACGAACACAATCGGATATTCCAGGCCCTTGCTGGCATGAATGGTCACAATCTTCACCAGCGCCTCATCGCTTTCCAGCCGCAGTTCGCCCTCCTGATCCTGTGGATCGGCAGTCTGCTCGTCGAACCAGCTCAGCAGCGCCTCCAGACCCGGACAGGTGCGGGCGCTGTGCTGCAACAACTCGCCCAGATGCAGCAGATTCGTCAGACGCCGTTCTGCAAATGGCATGGACGCCACATTCACGCCCACCTGCAGCGACTGCAGCAGCGTCTGGAACATGGCCATGAAGCCCTTCTGCAGCCAGAGCTCATGCAGCGTCCTGAGGTTCTGTGTCCACGCCACCCAGGCCTGCTGATCGTTGCCAATGCGGTCGATTTCAACAAAATTGTGACCCAGCAAGGCACTGGTCAACGCGCCGCGCAAGGCTGTGCGATCACTGCAATGCACCACGCCGCGCAACAACAGCGCGAGAGCCAGTGCCTCCTCGCTCTTGTAGACATTGTCGCGTCCTGCCGTCACGGCGTTGATGCCCCGCTGCAGGAGTGCCTCACGCACGACGCGGCCCTGTGCCGCCGAGCGTACCAGTACGGCGAAGTCACCTGGCACCACCGGCTTGCCACCGAGGGTCACGACGCCCGCTTTGCCGCCCGCCAGAAGGCGGGCCGTCTCGTCTGCCACCGCCGCACTGACAAGTCTCTCAGCGTCGCCCTTGAAGCGGGTTTTGCCCTGCTCGTTCGGACCGATCTGCCACAGGGTCAGCACCGCAGAGTCCTTGCCGTTCTCGCACAGGAGCGCATGGGCTTTTTCCGCAGGCTTTACAGCTTGAAAGGCGATGGTGTCGTCGTAGACGAACGGTGTATCCCGACCTTCGAACACGGCATTTACTGCGGCTATCAGCGCAGGCGTCGATCGCCAGTTGGTATCCAGCGTATAGAGTCTGTTGCCAACATCCTTGCGTGCCTGTGCATACGCAAAGATGTCGCCACCGCGAAAACTGTAAATGGCCTGCTTCGGATCACCAATCATGGTAAGCGAAAGCGCTGCATCGCCGTCCTGGAGGTCTGCTGGACGGTAGATCGTGCGAAAGATGCTGTACTGCAACGCATCGGTGTCCTGAAATTCGTCGATCATGGCTGTCGGAAAGGTCTGCCGCAGCACTTGCGCAAGCAATTCGCCCTGCGGGCCCTGCAGGGCATCGTGCAGACGGGTAAGCTGGTCGTTGAAAGACAGGCTGCGCGCAGCAGTCTTGAGGCATTCGATCTGGCTGCGCGCGGCGGTGGTAGATTCTGCAAGAGTCAGCATTTTCAGAGTCGTGAGAATGCCGGCACCCGCATCGACCATCGCCTGGCAGTCATGAAAGAAAGAATCTTCGAGTGCCGGATCCTTGCCCCGAGATTTCTCGGTCGACCCGTCGTACAGAGCGCGGGCAGACAGACAGTTCAGTTCCTCAGGCACCTGCAACAGTGCATCGCTGTGAAAATAAATTTCGAGACGACTGAGCGCTTCCGCCAGCTTCGCCGGCCCATACGCTCTATTCTGAGCGCGCGACAGAGCCTTGGACTCCACCAGAATCCGCGTCAGCTCTTCTCGTCGCTTGCACCATTGTTGCGAAAGCGACTGCAGGGCGGGCAGCTGTGCCTCCCAAGTCGCGAACTGCCCGGCAAGTGTGCCCTGTACCATTGGCAGAATGCGCTTGTCGCGGGCCTCGCGCAGGGGCTTTTGCAGCGCAATCAGGGCGTCAACGGAGGGAAACACGCGCGTCATAACATGCAACTGCATTGGTGCCAGCATGTAGGTATTGCGCCGCCACCAGTCCTTCAGAGCATCCTGCCACAACCCATCGTCGTCATTGATCAACTGCATCTCGAAGGGCTGTCCGCTGTTGAATGCGTGGTCCGTAAGAGCGCGCTGGCAGAATCCGTGGATAGTGAAGATGGCAGCCTCGTCCATGGTGCGCACCGCCAGACGCAGGCGTTCGCACTGCAGTGACCGCTCCCCCGCCGACAGCGACTGTCGCTTCTCCAGCAGTACTGAAAGAAAGGCGTCCTGTACCGACGGCAGGTCCTCGTCGACAGCAGACTCCAGCAGACGCAGCGCTTCATGCAGACGCAGTCGAATGCGGCCACGCAACTCTTCCGTGGCGGCATTGGTGAACGTCACGACAAGAATTGCGTTGACGCGGGCGCCCTCCAGCACATGACGCAAATAAAGATTGCTGATGGCGTAGGTCTTGCCGGTACCGGCACTGGCCTCTATCAGCCGGGCGCCGGACAGCGGCACCTGCAGTGTCGCTGTGGCATCCAGGATTTGCGGATGTGCGGGCTGTCGGCTCATGGCACCAATCCTGCCAGACAAGCCGCGCCGTAGACCCGCTGCGCCAGGGTCACGTGCTCTTCCAGACCGATGGGCGAGCCAGTACAACCCCGCCAGGCCAGTTGGATATACGGGTCTTCACTGTCGCCTTTGTGGGTATACTCGCCGCCTTCCCAATCCTGCTCAGCTTTGCTCAGGCTTTCGCTGCAAAGGCGATAACTCGCAGACGGAAACAAGGGCAAGGGCCGCTGCATTCCTTCCCGGTAGATCGCCACGAAATCCGCAAGCCATGTGCTCGCCTGCGAGGCACTCACTGCAGCAAATGCGCGACTCTCGTCGCTGCAATGCAGTACGCTGACTTCTCCCTCCTTGAGCCGCCCCATGGCACACAGCGCCAGGTGCTCCACCCACAGGCGCAACACGGACTTGCCCTTGAGTCTTGATGGTGTGAAATGCATGAGACCCAAACCCGGCCGATAGTCCTTGATCTGACCATGCAGATGGACCTCTCCAGCAAGAGCACCTGGCACGACAAGTTTCAAGTCGACACCCCGTGGCAGGATCTCCACCCCTCGAAAAGGCGCGAGTTTCGACCACAGGCTCTCAGCCTTGTCTGCCACATACGTGAAGGCCAATGTCGCCTGACTGCCATGGGGCAACACGCCCTGCGCGACCAGATTTGCCTGCAAGGACGCCAGCTCGCTGTCGCTGTGCATCCATTTGTCGGCCAGCGCTTTCTGCAGTTTCCAGGACTGCAGTCCATCCAGAGCGAACACTTCTTCGTCCTCTGGCACAGTGCCTTCTCGCAGATACACGCGCAGACGATTGTTGAAGAATGCCTTTACCGGATGTTCCAGGAACCTCACCAGGCGCGCCAGCTCGATCTGCTCGATTGCTTCCTCAGGTGGCGCAAGCTGTTCTGTTGGCCATGCCTGCAGCGGCATGGCTGCTGGACGCTTCTGCAATGCGTTGGCGATCTGGCACCACCACGCATCATAGCCTGGCGTCACATGCCCGCCCGCGTTCGCCGAGAAATGCCGCCAGCTGAAGGCCTGCATGGGTTGCACACGGGTGATGCATGCGCTCATGAGCGATTCCGCCGCTGTTTCCGGCAGATAATGGGCGTCGAGCACATCCATCAGCTCGCGCAGCAACACAGAAGGCTGACACACGGAATTGTCGGCAAGACTGCGCCCCGTATAGCTCAGATACAGTGACTGCCGCGCACACAACAGAGTCTCCAGCAGAAGGTAGCGATCCTCATCGCCTTTGCGAGGGTCGCCCGCCCGCGGTTGAGCAGCCATGGCATCGAAAGACTGCGTGGTCTCTCGACGCGGGAAAGCATTGTCATTCATTCCAAGCACGCAGATCATCCGGAACGGCAAACTGCGCATTGGACGCATGCCGCAGAAACTGACGCCACCGCTGAAATAGCGATTGTGCACAGTGCGCGAGCCGAGACAGTCAGTCAGCCACAGCGTCAACAATTCGTTGGTCAGAATCTGCTCGCCTGCCTGCAAATGCAGATCGGCCAGCACATCACGGATCTGCTGCACGCGGTCCTCTTCCTCCATGCCTGGTCCGAACAGCTGATCGAGCATTCGATTCAACCGGCTCTGCCACTCCCGTACTGAGCGGGGTCGCTGCAATTCCTCCCGCCAGTATTCCAGTACACTCAGAAGCTCCATGAACCGGCCCAATGCCAGTGCGCGCGTACCAGTCGCTCCAGTCTGTGGAGCAATGCCCTCCCACATCTCTTCATCACCAAGCGCATAAGCCGCAAGCAGACGATCCAGCGCATGGGCCCAGGTGTTTTGAGCGGTCGCAGGCAAGTGCAGCGCCGTCTTGTGTTCTGCACTCAGTCCCCAGCGCGCCTGTGCGGCCTGCAGCAGGGCATAAAGTTCGTCAAGCTGAACAATGTCCATACCCCAGGTTTCAGCAACACGTGGCACCTCAAGAATGGACATCACTTCGGAGAAAGTGAATCTCGACGCAGGCAGCGCCAGAAGTGCAAAAAAAACTCGCACCAGGGGGTGTTCGTCGACCACCGTTATGTCCGAGAGATTCCACGGGATGAAGGGTCGCGTGTGTTGCACGTCACGCCGGAACACAGCCTCAATGCTGGGCGCATATCGACTTATCTCGGGGACGATCACCAGAATATCTTCGGGCGACAGTGTTCTGTCCTTTTCCATGACCTGCAGCAGATGATCGTGCAGCACCTGGCATTCGCGCAGCGCGCTGTGGCAGACATTGACGCGAATGGAGTCATCGATGGGCACAGACTGCACAGCCTTGCTGAGGCCCAGCATGTCATTCTGCAGCCGATGCAGCAGAGAGTCGGCGCCGGGCTGCGGATAGTCTTCCCACTGCACTGCATCGAGCAGATCGTGATTGAGCAGCTGGTCCTGGAAGGCCTGACCCTGACGCCCCCACGATGCAAGCAGCTCGTTGCCAATCTCGCCGTCATCATGCAGCGCCGGATTGTCGAGGCGCCGCTGTGCCTGAGACCTCTTGCTCTGTAAATCAGCCCAGTACTGATCCGTCGGACTATGCTGAAAGAAATGCAGGTCGACATGGGCCGCAAGCGCACGAAACACCTGCACGAACAACGCTGGCAGACTGGACAGGGCGAAACAGCATAGTCGGCCAGGCAGCTGCAGGGCAGCGATGGCCTTGTTGTCACCGGATTCCAAAACCTTGAGGAGCCTGTCCAGCAACGCCACGCGGTGCTGATCAGCACAATCCGCAATCAGCGCACGCCACAGAAGAGGCTGCCAGGATGGAATCTGAACGCCAGGCATCGGCCTGGCTGCGGAAGGCTGGCTCCAAGCACGAATCCAGTCGGGACGATAATACTGATAGCGATCGAAAAGATCGGCGATACGCTGCGCAAGCTGCCAACGCTTCACAGCCGAGGCATCGTCCCTGAGGTAATGCTGCAGTGCAGCGAACTCAGGCATGGGCAGCAGCCGGGGCAGGACCCCGAAAATCTGCCAGGCAGCCTGCTCGCGCGACAGGGGATCCTGGGGCAGGCTGGCCTCTTTCTCCAAGCCATGCGCACTGGCTGCAAGCTGCCAGATCCATGAGGCTGGCAATGGATAATCGATATTGGCCGCAATTCCGTGCTGTGTTGCTATCTGCAGATTGAGCCAGCGCTTGATCGCTGCGCTGGGCACCAGGATAAGTTCCTTTTGAAATGGGTCAGCCAGCGGCTCCACGCGCAACAGGTCAGTCAGTTGCTGTTGCAAGGACTCGATGCGATTCGAACAACTCAGGAAGAATGCCATACGGGAATCCCCTGGGTTGTTGCGTCAACGCAGCGTGCGGAAGAAGGCACGCACATCTTCCAACAGCAGCTCGGGTTCCTCCATTGCAGCGAAGTGGCCGCCCTGGGGCATCGCTGTCCAGCGAACGATATTGTAACTGGCTTCCGCCCATATCCTTGGTGTGAGGTATATTTCGGATGGAAATATGGCGCCTGCCGTTGGCACAGTCACGAAACCCAAAGGCTCCTGCATGGCAACATTGCGATTCTCGTAGTAGATGCGCGCAGAAGACGTGATGGAAGACGTGAACCAGTACAAACTGATATTGGTGAGGATCTCGTCCTTGGTGAACTTTTCTTCCAGCCCGTAACCCGCTGGCAGGCGCCTGTCGATGTCGCTCCAGCCATGGAACTTCTCGACAATCCATGCCGCCAGACCCGCTGGAGAGTCATTGAGCGCAACACCAATGGATTGCGGTTTGGTGCCTTGTATCTGCTGATAGCCCACTTCATTCAGCATAAAAGCCTGACGTTGCTCGCGAGCAGCCATTTCAGCCTCGGGAACTGCATCGGCAAGCGCCTGATCAGCCGGTGGGTTGGCGAGCACGAAATTGGAATGCAGGCCAATGAGTCGGTCAGCGTATCGGTACGCATGGATTCGATTGATGATGGCCCCCCAGTCGCCGCCTTGCGCGCCATAGCGCGCATAGCCCAGGCGCTGCATCAGTGCAGCCAGAGTGTGGGCCATGCGTTCAGGGTTGTAACCGCGCTCCTCAGGCTTGCCGGAGAATCCAAAGCCAGGCAGTGAGGGTGCTACCACATGAAAGGCATCCGCGGGGTCGCCACCATACAATTCTGGTTGTGTCAGAGGGCCAATGATCTTGCGGAACTCTGCAATCGACCCTGGCCAGCCATGGGTCAGCAACAGGGGCATGGCGTCTTCATGCGTGGAACGCTGGTGAATGAAGTGGACGTCGACCCCATCGATCTGAGTAACAAACTGGTCGAACTCGTTCAGCGCACTTTCCTGTTCTCGCCAGTCGAAGTCATTGCGCCAGTAGTCGATGAGCTCGCGCAGATAGGCCATGTCGGTACCATAGTCCCACCCGGTGTCGGGGATCTGGTCCGGAATGCGGGTCAGAGCGAGCCGCGCCTTGAGATCTTCAATATCAGCATCGGGGACCTGAATCGTGTAGGGTCTGATGGCTGTATCGGCCTCCTGCGCATTCACCGCAGTGGCAAAGGGCATTGCCAATGCTACGGTGACCAGAAGACTGGGCATGAATGACAAGCGCATGGATGGCGTCCCTTTGTGAGTGTTGTTGCGGGTATGGTGTCACAGGGGATGAAGCGGAAACAAGCAAACGAGTTTGTGGCTCGCAATCCCGCTCTCGTGCTGCAGGATTGTGAAGCCAACACGCGAGAAGGGGGTTTTATTGCAGGTTGGACAAGCGATCGTTCAATAGTGGCGGAGAGAGAGGGATTCGAACCCTCGATAGGGTATTAACCTATACACCCTTAGCAGGGGTGCGCCTTCAGCCACTCGGCCATCTCTCCAAAAACGCGCATGATAATAGCATAGAACGTCAGAAATGGCAGAGGCGCGAAGGTTTAATTTGCCCCCGCTCAGGCCTCGGATTCACCGTTGCCCGTATCACGTTCTTTCTGAATTCGCTGATAGATTTCTTCGCGATGTACCGCAACATCCTTGGGCGCGTTTACACCAATTCGAACCTGATTGCCCTTTACACCCAGGACAGTCACCGTTACATCATCACCGACCATCAGTGTCTCACCGATACGGCGAGTCAAAATCAACATGCTCTTTCTCCTTTCCTGCCTTCGATTTCCTTGCGGATATTGTCGCGTCAACGCAGTCCAACAGCAGATTCACAAGCGGTGGAAAGGGCAGAGCCGCTCAGGCCTTGCCTTCTTCCGCCAATCCAAAGGCACTGTGCAGTGATCGAACCGCCAATTCCAGATATTTCTCATCAATGACCACGGAAATCTTGATCTCTGACGTTGTGATGATCTGGATGTTGATTGACTCGTCTGAAAGCGCCTTGAACATCTTGCTCGCGATGCCGGCATGGGAACGCATCCCGACGCCGACGAGCGAGATCTTTGCGATCTTGGTGTCAAATGCCACATCTCGTGCGTTCACGTCGCTGGCGATACGACCAACGATTTGCCTGGTTTGTTCGCAATCTGCGCGTTTGACTGTAAATGTGATATCCGTGGTGCCGTCCGCAGAGACATTCTGCACAATCACATCCACTTCAATGCCGGCATCACTCACAGGTCCAATGACCCGGTATGCGATTCCGGGGACATCTGGCACTCCGGAGACAACTATTTTCGCCTCGTCTCTGGTGAATGCGATACCCGAGATAATGGGAGCTTCCATTTCGTTCTCTTCCTCCAAACTGATTAAGGTGCCCGGATCGTCTTCAAAACTGGAAAGTACTCGCAAGGGGACCTTGTACTTGCCCGCAAACTCCACGGACCTGATCTGCAACACCTTCGCACCCAGGCTTGCCAGCTCCAGCATTTCTTCAAACGTGATGCTGCGCAGCAGCCGGGCATCCTCTACTACTCGAGGATCGGTAGTGTATACGCCCTTCACATCGGTATAGATCTGACATTCGTCTGCTTTCAAAGCTGCAGCGAGGGCCACTGCAGAGGTATCGGAACCCCCGCGACCCAGCGTCGTGATATTGCCTTCTTCGTCAATACCCTGGAATCCGGCCACAACAACCACGCTGCCCTGTGCCAGCTCCTCACGTATTTTCTTGTCGTCAATCTCGCGAATTCGAGCCCGAGTGTGGGACTCATCGGTAAGAATGCGCACCTGACCACCGGTGAATGAACGGGCCTTGCAGCCGCGCTTCTGCAGCGCAATGCTCAGCAGAGCAATCGTCACTTGCTCACCTGTGGACAGCAGCACATCCGTCTCCCGGGGAGACGGCTGCGAATCAATGGCATGCGCCAATGCGAGCAGGCGATTGGTTTCGCCACTCATCGCAGATACGACCACCACGATGTCATGACCCTGATTTCTGTATGCGATGATCTTGTCTGCAACAGACTCGATTCGCTCAGTGGAACCTACGGAAGTACCACCAAATTTTTGAACGTAAAGTGCCATTTTCGGTACGCAGTATTAAAATGGGTGCAGATTAAACAAAATTGCAGTTTGTATTGCAATCGCTATTTCGGCGCGCGGCAACATGTACATCTTGTTGCCGCAACGCCATTTTCAGGTCATTGCAGGCGCGCTTCCACCCATGCACGCACTGCCGAAAGACCCGCTGGCAAGCCACTCGCATCAGGACCACCTGCCATCGCCATATCCGGTCTGCCCCCGCCTTTGCCGCCTACATGAGACGCAATCATGTTGACCAGATCACCGGCTTTCACGCGCTCACAGACATCCTTGCTGACGCCGGCAACGATACTGACTTTGCCATCTTCAATGCTCGCCATTACCACTATGGAGGTGCCAAGCTTGTTCTTCAACTGGTCAACCGTATCGCGCAGAGTTTTGGCATTCAGACCATCCACGGCTTTGGCCAGAACCTGCACGCCACTGACCGTAAAGGCTTCGCTGCCGACGTCGCTGCCAGCCGCACTTGCGAGCTTGACCTTCACTTGTTCCAGTTCGCGCTCCAGAGCTCTGTTGCTGAGAAGCATCTGCTGGACTTTTTCTACCAGATTGTCTGTATTCGACTTCGCAACATCGCACAACTGCTTGAGCAGGAGCTCCTGGCGCTCGACCAGCGCCAGCGCACCCTTGCCAGTAACAGCTTCGATGCGGCGCACACCTGCGGCAATGCCTGACTCTCCGACAAACTTGAACAGGCCGATGTCCCCCGTGCGATTCACGTGAGTCCCACCGCACAGTTCTGTCGAGAATTCTCCCATACTGACGACACGCACACTGTCACCGTATTTTTCGCCAAACAGCGCCATGGCTCCCTTGTTCATGGCCTCGTCAATGCCCATGACCTGTTTGGAAACAGCGGAGTTCTTCAGAATCTCGGCATTCACAAGCGCTTCGATCTGGGAAAGTTCACGGGGAGTAACCGCGGACTGATGGGAGAAGTCGAAACGCAGACGGTCCGCAGACACCAGTGATCCTTTCTGGGTGACGTGTTCGCCCAGCACATGGCGAAGTGCCGCGTGCAAAAGGTGGGTCGCCGAATGGTTCAGGGCGATAGCCGCCCGGTTCTCACTCGCAACTCTGGCCTCCACCTGATCGCCTTCACTCAGGCTGCCCGAACGCAGAAAGCCTCTGTGAATGAAATGCTCTCCCTGCTTCTGAGTATCAATGATCTCGAACACAGCCTCGTTCGCAGCGCCAGCCTTGCAGGAAATGACGCCCTTGTCACCGACCTGACCGCCGGACTCGGCATAGAAAGGACTGACGTTCAGAATGAGCAGGGCTTCACCGTCACTGCTGATTTCACGGACCTGTTGCCCGTTGCTGTAAATGGCCAACACCCGGGACTCGCCTTCCAGCGACTCATAACCGATGAAATCCGTGCCTTTCTCCAGATTGATGACCAGCTTCTCAACCGCATTGAACTGGCTGGCTGCCCGGGCCTGTTGCTTCTGGAAAGCCATTGCGCGGTCGAAGCCTTCCATGTCCAGCGTCAAATTGTGTTCGCGGGCCACATCGGCCGTCAGGTCCACTGGAAAGCCAAAGGTGTCGTACAGACGGAACACTGTTTCGCCGGGCACGACGCTGCCCTGAAGTTCAGCGATGGCGCTCTTGAGAATCGCCATGCCATTTTCCAGTGTTCGCGCAAACTGCTGCTCTTCTTCCCGCAAAATCTTCTCGACAGTCGCCTGACGCAACTTGAGTTCGGGATAGGCTTCGCCCATCTGCTCGACCAGTGCCTGCACCAGCTTGTAGAAGAAAATCTCTTTGACGCCCAACTGGTAGCCGTGACGCACAGCGCGCCGAATGATGCGTCGGAGCACATAGCCTCGACCTTCGTTGGAGGGCAGGACGCCATCCACTACGAGAAATGAGCATGAACGAATGTGGTCCGCGATCACGCGCAGTGACGTGTTGTTGCTGTCAGGGGTACCGGTGACCTGCGCTGCCGCTGCAAGGAGCCCCTGGAACAGATCGATCTCATAGTTGCTGTGGACGTGCTGCAATACTGCAGCCAGCCGTTCCAGGCCCATGCCGGTATCCACAGAAGGCTTGGGAAGGCGCACGAGCGTTCCGTCTGGCTGGCGGTCAAACTGCATGAACACCAGGTTCCAGATTTCAATGTAGCGGTCGCCATCATCATCCGGACTGCCGGGTGGACCACCCGCCACTTCCGGGCCGTGATCAAAAAATATTTCTGTACAGGGACCACAGGGCCCGGTGTCGCCCATGGCCCAGAAATTGTCCTTCTCACCAAGTCGCGAAAGTCGATCAGCCGGCACGCCGATGTCGTCGAGCCAGATTGCTGCCGCTTCATCATCTTCGTGGAAGACAGTTACCCAAAGTTTGTCTGCAGGCAGGCCCAGCTCCTTGGTGAGGAATTCCCATGCAAAGCGAATGGCGTCATGCTTGAAATAGTCACCAAAACTGAAATTGCCAAGCATCTCGAAGAAGGTGTGGTGGCGCGCAGTGTACCCCACGTTCTCCAGATCATTATGCTTGCCGCCCGCGCGCACACAGCGCTGGGAAGTCGTCGCCCGATTGTAGGCGCGCACTTCATTGCCGAGAAACAGATCCTTGAATTGCACCATACCGGCATTGGTGAACAACAAGGTAGGATCATTGGAGGGGACCAGCGAGCTGCTGGCCACGATCTGGTGTCCTTGGGAATTGAAGTAGTTCAGAAACTTCTGGCGAATATCGGCAATTTTCATCGGCTGTTCCAATCAGTGGTTTCTCTCGAAAAGGCGCAGAATTATACCCTCAGCGGCGCGGCTTTGCAGGTCAATCTTGCGCAATCACGGCACGCCTTGTTCCCGGCTGCAGACGAGTCATGTGGGCCCGATGACTTTCTTTCCGGACCTGAGTATGACAGTACGCACAGCCTCGGCAGATTGGCTCAATGCCCGGTGCTCAGATCTGGCCGAAAACCTCGATCATGATGGATGGCGTCAATATCTGCGGAAGAATTACAGCTTGCTGCCCGGCCCCGGGATAAAACAGGTAGAGCGGCACGCTGGGGCGGTTGAACTCGTCAAGTACCCGGCTGATCTCCGGGTCCTGATTCGTCCAGTCCCCCTTGAGGTAGGTGATATTGCGGTCTTGCATGGCCTGCATGACACGCTCTGAACTCAGGGTCGTCTGTTCATTGGCGAGACAGGTAATGCACCACGCCGCCGTCATGTTGATGAATACCGGCTGGCCCGCCGCCTGCAACTCACTCAGGCGCGCCGCAGAGAACGGTTCGTAGCGCTCTTCGGCAAAGCCCTCTTCAGAGTCTGCGCCTGCTGCGGCTGTCAGCTGGCGGGTTTCGAGCAGCGGAGACTGCAATACGTAGGCTACTGTCATGACCAGCACGGCAGCGACCAGTGCATTGGCAGTGCGCCAGAAAGGCCCGACCACGGCGCGCTTCTGCAGCAACCACAATCCGAAGGCCAGCAGCAGACAAGAGCCCACCACGGTGGCCATGCCGTTCACACCCGTCTGGTTGCCAAGCACCCATAACAGCCACAGCACCGTGGCATACATCGGGAAGGCCATGAATTCCTTGAACGTATTCATCCAGGCGCCAGGGCGCGGCATGAACCTGAGAAGGGCTGGACTGAATGACAGCAGCAGGAAAGGCAACGCCATGCCCAACCCGAGACAGAAGAACACCACCATGGCCACCAGCCATGATTGCGACAACGCGAACCCCAGCGCGGCCCCCATGAACGGGGCTGTGCACGGACTGGCAACGACTGTAGCGAGGACACCCGTAAAGAACGAGCCCTTGTACCCTGATGCGCTTGCGAGGGATCCGCCGGCTCCCATGAATCCGCTGCCGAACTCATAAACCCCGGACAGACTCAGACCCATGACAAAGAACAGGTAGATCAGCAACGCAACGAACCACGGCGACTGCAACTGGAATGCCCATCCCACTGCTTCGCCTCCCGCCCTGAGCGCCAGCAGTATCGAAGCCAGAGCCATGAATGTGACAATGATACCCGCGGTATACGCCAGCCCATGGAACCGCTGATGACTGTGAGAAGCACCGCTGTTGGATGCAAAGCTCAAGACCTTCAAAGACAGCACCGGGAACACGCAAGGCATCAGGTTGAGGATCAGGCCGCCTGCCAGTGCAAATACCATCACTGTCAACAAGCCGGGACCACCAGTATCGGAGCTCCCGGAAGTGTTGCTGGCACTGGCCGCCAATGCAGTAATCGAAGACAGATTCTCGGCATTTGCAGGAACGGCACTGACAAGATAGCCCTTCATCTGCCCATCAGGACCAGCGACTGACAACAGACCTGGTACATGCCCATCCTCCACCAGGAATCGGCGTGCCTTGGCATGGGTGATCTGCACCAGCGAATCGCTCAATGTGACATCCCGAAGCGGTCCAGGCTTCAGGATGCGTTTGCTCTCGGGAAAGAACCAGACATCGGTCGCACCATCGAACACGTTGCTGGCGTCCTGGAAAGAAAAGCTGACGCGCTCGCCAGCTTCCGCAAACAGGGCTTGCACGGCGTGCTGGTCAGGAGTCAAAGGCAGATTGGCGCGTGTCGAGGCAAAGGCCTGCTCCCAGCGGGTGTCCGCCTCGAGAGCCTCGCCCTGCACCGGAAGCGTCAGACTGAGCGTCGCTTCTCCCAGAATGCAGATTTCGTCGCAGACCTGCCACTCCGCGAAGACGGAAACATCGAATCGGGTAGCCGTCAGTGTGGCGGGAACCTGGACGGGGACGGGCAGAAACACTTCGTTCTCGTAGGAGAATGTCACCAGATCCGACCCGGGGAAAGGCAGCCATGTTGGCGTAGGGAACTGAATGTCGCCGGCAACGGCCCCTTCCGGGAGTTGCCAATTCGTCAGGCGGGTTGCCTCCCCACTGTCGCCCTGCCAGAGGGAGTAGGTATGCCAGTGCTCTGTGGGTGTCAGGCGAAGAGCCAGCCAAAGGGTTTCGCCGGGCACGACATTGACACTTTCGGCGATCAGCTCGACTTCGATTTCTTCGCCCTGAAATGGCTGGGCCAGCAACCACGACGGCATGAGCAGGAAGACAACTGCCGCCAGTACTGTGTTGAATTGCTTGCGCATTGCGACTCTCCCAATCCAGTTCTCAGCTCTATGGCTGAATTCTAATGCCGCCTCGACGGCAAAGTTCGTCTTTCTTGTGACTAAAGGTAACACTGCTTCCGGATTGGCTCAAACCGCACACCGCGTACACGTGACCTGCATCAACGCTCTGCCAAATAAGAACTTGGCGCAAGATGCTCCAGAACCAGTTGCAGACTGCGCTGGCCGCGATATTCGTTCACATCCAGACGATAGACCGCGCTTATTCGTGCAACGTTACAGGTCGCCCAGAGTGCCGGATCGACATTGAATGCAATCGCATCAAGCGCCTGCTGCCTGCACCCCGGCGGGCAAAGGACAAGCTTGAGATGTTTCGCCCCCAGCATGCGCTGCTGAAGGATTTCGAACTCTCCGTCGAAGCTTGGCTCGGGAAAGCCCTGCCCCCAGGGTCCGAGCTCGCGCAACAACTGTGCTGTGCTGAGTGTCAACTCTTCTGCTCGCACCTCACCATCGGTAAGAATGCGAGCCTGCAGATCATCCTCTGTCAGAAGTGCCGTGACTTCAGCGGCGAAGGCGGCGCAGAACTGCGGATAGTCCCGGGTGCGCAAACTAAGGCCAGCCGCCATGGCATGCCCTCCAAAGCGGCTGATCAGTCCAGGATTGCGGGTCGCCACCGTATCGAGCACATCTCGAATGTGCAGCCCGGCGATAGAGCGCGCAGAGCCTTTCAACTGCGGCTCTCCTTCCCCATCAACGCCTGCATCGGCAAACGCGATCACGGGGCGGTGGAGGCGCTCTTTGATGCGCGCTGCGAGAATGCCAATGACTCCTTGATGCCATGCGGGATTGTAAATGCAGACGCCGGCTGGAGCAGTGGCGCCGCCAATGTCCAATGCATCCAGATCACTGACGGCCTGATCGCGCATGTCTTCCTCGATCCCTTTGCGCTGCTGGTTCATTTCGTCCAGCCTGCGCGCCATGGCCATGGCGACAACAGGGTCATCTGCAAGCAGGCACTCAATCCCCAGTGCCATGTCATCAAGCCGCCCCGCTGCATTGAGCCTGGGTCCCGCCGCAAATCCCAGATCGCTGGCCTGCAGAGCAGGCAACGTGCGCTTGCCGATTTCCAGAAGGGCAAGTATTCCCGCACAGGCCCGACCCGCGCGAATGCGCTTCAAGCCTTCGTTGACGAGAATGCGATTGTTGCGATCCAGCGTCACAACATCCGCCACGGTACCCAGTGCTACCAGGTCAAGCAGCCCGGCAAGATTCGGTTCAACTATCCCGGCTTTGGCAAACCAGCCTGCATCCCGCAAAGCACTGCGCAGCGCGGCCATGACATAGAACACCACACCAACACCCGCCAGTGCCTTGCTGGGAAAGCCGCAACCGGGCTGGTTGGGGTTGACGATGGCGTCAGCCGGCGGCAATTCCAGCCCCGGCAGGTGGTGATCGGTGATGATGACCTGCATGCCCAGTGCGCGGGCAACCTGCACGCCCTCAATGCTGGAAATGCCATTGTCCACCGTAATGAGGATGTCAGGTACCTTGCCACGAGCGAGCTGCACGATCTCGGGTGTCAGACCATAACCGTACTCGAAACGATTCGGCACGATGTAGTCGACATTCTGGAATCCCATGGCGCGCAGCGCACGGATTGCCAGCACACAGCTGGTGGCGCCATCAGCATCGAAGTCGGACACGATCAGAACGCGTCGCTGTGCGGGCAGTTGCGCCATGAGAAGCGACACAGCTGCGTCAATGCCCTTCAGCAGTTGTGGAGGATGAAGGTGCTGAAAATCCAGAATCCGATCCGCGTCAGTCAGCACCTGCCGGGCTGTCAGAATCCGCTGCAGAAGAGGCGGCACGGCAAGTGCTGCCTGCGTCACACTGTTCGTCTCTCTGCGACGGATGAGCGGAATCACAGATGTGTTTGGACATAGCCGGTTACAGCGGCCAGCGAGTTGTCCAGAACTGCATAGCGCTCCTCACGCGCGAACAGATCGCGCAAGTGGGGAGGCAGCTGAGGGGACTCGAGTCCGGCACGCTCTACGGCATCGCCGAATTTGACCGGATGCGCAGTCGCCAGAGTGATCATCGGCACGGTGACGTCTGCATTGCAGTCTCGCGCCGCCTTGATACCAATGGCCGTGTGGGGGTCCACCAGGAATTGCGACGCTTCGTGGACCTGGCGGATTACGTCACAGGTTTCCTCATCGCTGACTCTGGCACTTGAGAACGTCGCGCGCGCCTGTTCCCACATTGCCGGATCGACCCCATGGCGACCCGTTGCGGAGGCTGTCATGAACCGGGCCAGGGCATGCCCGTCACGTCCGAAAAGATCAAACAGATAACGCTCGAAATTGCTGGATACCATGATGTCCATGCTTGGTGAGAGTGTGTGCTCCAGCGTGGACTGCGAGTAATCGTTGTGGCTCATGAAGCGGTGCAGAATGTCATTGCTGTTGGTGGCAATGATGAGCTGCTTTATGGGCAATCCCATTTTTCGGGCCAGATAGCCCGCGTAAATGTCGCCAAAGTTGCCGGTGGGCACAGAGAACGACACGGGGCGATGTGGCCCGCCAAGCTGCAGCGCCGCATAAAAGTAATAGACAATCTGAGCCATGATGCGCGCCCAGTTGATCGAGTTCACCGCGACCAGCTGCCGCCCTTCAGGCAGGAATGACTGGTCACCAAAGGCTGACTTTACAATGCGCTGGCAGTCATCGAAATTGCCACGGACGGCGATGTTGTGGACGTTCTTGCCGGGCACGGTCGTCATTTGCCGGCGCTGCACTTCGGACACGCGCTGATGCGGGTGCAGAATGAAAATATCCACGTTCTCGCAGTGGCGACAACCTTCCAGTGCCGCAGAACCGGTGTCGCCCGACGTGGCGCCAAGAATCACCACCCTCTGATTGTTGCGGGTCAGCACGTGATCCAGGAGATTGCCCAGCAATTGCAGCGCGAAATCCTTGAATGCCAGCGTAGGTCCACAGTACAGCTCCAGCACCCACTCGTTGGGCCCAAGCATGCGCAGCGGCGCAACCGCTTTGTGCGCAAACGACTGATAACTCTTGTCAATCAGAGCGCGAAGCGTGGCAGGGGCGATGGCACCGTCAACAAATGGCGTGATGATCTGCTGGGCAAGCGAGGGATAGTCGAGCCCGGCCCACGACGCAATTTCTTCAGTAGTAAACTGTGGCAGGTGCTCGGGTACGTACAGGCCACCATCCGGCGCAAGGCCGGTGAGCAACACCTGCTCAAAGGTCTGTGCGGGAGATTGGCCACGTGTGCTGATGTATTTCATGGTATCTGCCTGAGTCGGTTGACTGGTCTCAATTGCTTTCGCCGTCGAAGAGCTCCACGCGGATTCGCGTGATCTTGTCCACTACCTGCGGCAGCGCCTCAATGGCCGCGATCGCCTTGTTCATGTTGCGCTCGCGCACTTTGCCAGTCAGAAGCACCACCGGAACGATCACCTCTCCAGCTTGTGCGGCATCTGGCTCCTTCTGGATCAGCGCTTCAATATTGATGCTGTGTTGCATGAGCACCTGGGAAATATGTGCCATGACGCCAATCTTGTCCTGTACCGAAATTCTCAAGTAATACTCGCACTCAATTTCCTCAATGCTGAGCATCGGCACATCGTCCCGCAAACTGGAAAACGAGAGCGCCGGCACACTGCCTGGTCGCACGCAAAAGTCATCGCCATAGCTGCGGACAATGTCCATCAAGTCGGCTACTACAGAAGACGCTGTCGCCTTGGCACCGGCACCCGGACCATAGTAAAGCGTGGAGCCTGCGGAATCCCCTTTCACCACAACGGCATTCATCACCCCATTCACGTTGGCGATGAGCCGCTGCGCAGAGATCAGGGTTGGGTGCACACGCATCTCGATGCCTTCAGCTGTCATGCGCGCGATGCCAAGATGTTTGATGCGATAGCCAAGCTCATCGGCGTAGCTGACGTCGGCGATGGTGACCTTGCTGATACCTTCGGTGTACACCTTGTCGAAATTCAAATTTATCCCGAACGCATTGGACGCCAGGATCGTGAGCTTGTGAGCAGCGTCGATGCCTTCCACGTCGAAAGCAGGGTCAGCTTCGGCATAGCCAAGCGCCTGCGCTTCCTTGAGTACCTCTTCGAAACTGCGTCCTTTCTGGGCCATTTCAGTCATGATGAAATTGCCGGTGCCATTGATGATGCCGGCCAGCCATTGAATGGAGTTTGCGGCCAACCCTTCGCGAAGCGCCTTGATGATAGGAATACCGCCTGCCACCGCGCTTTCGTAGGCAACTGTGACTCCCTTGCGGCGCGCAGCGGCGAAGATGGCATTGCCGTTTACTGCGATGAGGGCCTTGTTGGCGGTAACAACATGCTTGCCATTCTCGATGGCACGCATGATCAGGGAGAGGGCGGGCTCGGTGCCGCCCAGCGCTTCCACCAGGATGTCCACGGCAGGATCCTCGGCCACGGCGAACACATCCTCACTGAACTGGACGCCACTGTAGTCGTAAGCAGGATTGCGACGCCGAGAAGCCACGTGGGTGACTCTTAGCGTTCTGCCCAGTCGACGGCTGAGCTCGGCTTGCTTGGACTGCAACAGGGTCAAGGTGCCGCCACCGACTGTGCCCAACCCGCAAATACCGACATTGAAGTGTTGTTTAGCTGTTCCCTGTGCTTCCTGTTTCAAGACCGAACCTCGTTGCCTGGAGTGAAAATGGCGCTCATTGTACTCAAAAAAACTGCATGCAAGCAGCCGCAACAGAACGCGCTGCGCGACTGCATTTGACTGCATGGGGTATGGGTTTCTGCCGGGCTACTGTCCGAAAACGGCTCCTGCCAGCTGCGCAGGCTCGAGATAGCCGGGGATGACTGTTCCATCCTGCAGCACCAGTGCGGGCGTCCCGGAAATACCGATGCGGTTGCCCAGGTTGTAGTGGCGCAATACGGGATTGTCACACTCACGAGACGGTATGTTCTGACCATTCTTGGCCTGCGTCAGAGTCCGCTTGCGGTCTTCGGAACACCAGACCGAAATCATCTTGGGATAGGCCGTTGAAGCTTCGCCGCCACGGGGGTAGGCGACATAGCGCACCTGTATTCCCAACTCCAGTATGGCATCCAGGTCACCGTGAAGTTTGCGGCAATAGGCACAATCCACGTCGGTGAAAACTGTAATGGACGCCTTGGTTTCTTCGGGAGTGAATATGACCATTTCATCTTCAGGAACTGCTGCAACCCAGTCGACGATCTGTATCTGGCGTGCCTGTGCCGACAGATTCACAAGCCCTGTTTCAGTGGCCTGGAAGAGATCACCTGTCACCAGATGCTCGCCCTTGCGGTCGGAAAAAAGCTTCTCCCCGGAATCCAGTTCCACTTCGATCAAGCCTTCAAAAGGAGTTTCGGATATGGCCACAATCTGCAATTGTGCACCCGTGGCTGCAGTCAGGGAGGCAGTCAACTTTGCTTTCAGCTCGTCGGCCCATGCGGGCGTCCCCGCATCCTGCGCACCAGCAAGAGAGGAGAATCCTGCTGCAAGCCCGGCAACAGCAAGCATAGATCGAAGTGTAGTGATCACGGGGTCAAGTCCTCGAACGGGAGATTTGAAGTGGCAAAGGTAACACAGTCGGCTTTTGCCGGGCCAATGAAAAAGGGAGACACGCATGCGGCCTCCCTTAGTTCGTGCAGACTGACAATGCCGCCCGTGGCAGCCACGAATCAGCTTGGTTTCTTGTCCAGCTTCTCAGTAATTCGAGCTGCTTTGCCAGACAGGTCACGCAGATAGTACAGCTTGGCCTGGCGAACATCGCCGCGACGCTTCAGCGTGATGCTGTCAAGCATCGGGCTGTACGTCTGGAAAGTACGCTCAACGCCCACACCATGGGAAATCTTTCGCACAGTGAACGCAGAGTTCAGTGCACGGTTGCGGATACCGATGACGACGCCTTCAAAAGCCTGCAGACGCTCACGGTCGCCTTCCTTGATCTTTACCTGCACAACAACGGTGTCACCTGGACTGAAATCCGGGATTTCCTTGCTCATTTGTGCCTGTTCAACCATCTGAATGATCTTGTTCTTGCTCATTGCCTTACTCCCGGGTTCAAGGACTGCGCTTCAGCGCAGCGCCTCGTAATCATCAATAAATTGTTCCAGCAAACTTTTCTGCTCTTTATCGAGCGTCAATTTTTCAAGCAGATCCGGCCGCTTCAACCACGTAGCGCCAAGACTCTGCTGCAGACGCCATCTGCGAATCTCTTCGTGGTTGCCACCAGTCAGCACCTCTGGCACCGACTGACCGCGATAATCCTGTGGCCGCGTGTACTGCGGACAGTCCAGCAATCCGTCGGCAAACGAATCGGCACCTGCTGACCCTTCGTGCCCCAGCGCCCCTGGCTGGTAGCGAATGACAGCGTCCATTATGATCATGGCAGCAAGTTCTCCACCACTGAGCACGTAGTCTCCGACAGACCACTCCTCATCAATTTCGTTGTTCAGCAAGCGCTCGTCGATGCCTTGGTAGCGACCACACACCAGTATCAGACTCTGCCGTCCTGCCAACTCTTCCACGCCTCGCTGATCCAGTCGCCGCCCTTGAGGTGACAAGTAGATCACGACCGGCGGCTCGGCACGGTTCTGCGCCAGACCTTCTCGTGCGGCTCCGATTGCCGCTGCCAGGGGCTCTGTCTTCATCAGCATGCCGGGGCCGCCACCAAAGGGACGATCATCCACGGTGCGATGTCTGTCGATGGTGAAATCACGAGGATTCCAGCATTGCACAGACACAAGCCCTTCCCTGCACGCCCGACCGGTGATGCCGTGCCCGGTCACTGCGTCAAACATCTCGGGAAACAGCGTGACAATACCGATCTGCACGACGATCTCCCTGTTTGCCACTAGGCCAGATAGTCTGGTTCCCAGTCGACGGTAATGCATTTGTCTTCCCGACTGACCTTGAGCACCACGCGCTCCGGCAGGTAGGGGATCAAGCGCTCGCGGCCGTCCACGCTGCCCTTGCAGGGCTCTACCACGAGGACATCGTTGGCGCCGGTTTCAAGCAGCTTTGCCACGTTGCCCAGCCACTGACCCTTGGCGGTCTCGACGCGCATGCCTGTCAATTCGTGCCAGTAGAACTCTTCCGGTTCCAGATCAGGCAGGTGTTCCACCTTCACTGCCAGCTCGAGGCCGGCAAGCGACTTGGCATCATCAGGATCGTCGTACCCCACGAAGTGAGCGATCAAACCCTTGCCATGCACCTTGCTCTGATCCATCTCGACCGGCTTCCACTCCCCGCCAATGCGGGCAAGCAGATGCCGAAAGTCCAGAATATTGTCCTGCGGGTCGGTGTACGAGATCAGCTTTACCCAACCTTTGATGCCGTAAAGGCGACCTATTCGCCCCATAGTCACCAGCTGCGGCTGATCCTGCGTCATTCGATCAGGCTGCAGTGCTTGCCACTGATGATGCTTCTTTCATCAGAGCTGCAACGCGCTGGCTTGGTTGTGCGCCATTGCCGGACCAGTACTGGACGCGATCCAGGTTGATGCGCAGACGCTCTTCCTTGCCCTTTGCAACGGGATTGAAGAATCCAATACGCTCAATGAAACGGCCATCACGCGCATTGCGCTGATCGGTAACCGTGATGTAGTAAAACGGCTTTTTCTTGGCACCGGCGCGAGCCAGTCGAATAGTGACCATAAACTGAGATTCCTGAGTTAAGCATCCAAACGAAAACTGACCATGCCTCAACGACTTGCAAGCTTCAGCCACCACTTGTGGATGACCCTTCCAAATACAGAGGCTGGAAAAAGGCGGGTATTCTATGTGAATTAATGGCGGGATGGAAGGAAAGATTCGAGAATTTCCCAGCACCCCAATGCCCTAGAAACGAGGCGGTCCGCCGGCTCCCGGGAAACCACCGGGGCCACGCATTCCCCCAAGACCACGCATCATGTTGGCAAGGCCACCGTTCTTCATTTTCTTCATGACCTTCTGCATCTGCTTGTGCTGCTTGAGCAGGCGATTGAGGTCCTGAATGTCGGTTCCCGAACCCACTGTGATTCTGCGCTTGCGAGAGCCATTGAGAATGTCTGGATTCATGCGCTCTTTCATGGTCATTGAATTGATGATTGCTTCCATCTTGCGGAACAGGGAATCATCCACCATTTTCGCGGCACCTGGAGGCAAAGCACCCATTCCTGGCAGCTTGTCCATGATGCTGGCCATGCCGCCCATGTTCTGCATCTGCTTGATCTGTTCCTTGAAATCCTCCAGATCGAAGCCTTTGCCCTTTTTGATCTTGTTGGCAATACGCTCGGCTTTCTCGCGGTCGACCTTGCGCTCGACTTCTTCGATCAGTGACAGCAGGTCGCCCATGCCGAGAATGCGAGTCGCAATTCGATCCGGGTAGAACGGCTCCAGCGCATCGGACTTCTCGCCCACGCCAATGAACTTGATGGGTTTGCCGGTGATCTGGCGCACCGACAGCGCCGCGCCACCACGGGCATCGCCGTCTGCCTTGGTCAGAATTACGCCTGTCAGGGGCAGCGCATCATTGAAGGCCTTGGCCGTGTTGGCAGCATCCTGACCCGTCATGGCATCTACGACAAAGAGCGTCTCCACAGGATTCAGCACTTCATGCAGGCGACGGATCTCCGCCATCATTTCGTCGTCGATCGCAAGCCGGCCGGCGGTGTCGACAATCAGCACATCCATGAACTTGCGCTTCGCATCCTTCAGGGCCGCAAGCACGATATCTTCCGGCTTTTCGCCGACGCTGCTGGGGAAGAACTCCACGCCGACATCCGCAGCCAGCGTCTGCAACTGGGCTATCGCAGCAGGACGGTAAACGTCCGCACTGACGACCATCACCGTTTTCTTCGGATTCTGCTTCAGCCACAGGGACAGCTTGGCCACCGTCGTGGTCTTGCCGGCGCCCTGCAGACCAGCCATGAGGATGACAGCCGGCGGCTGAGCCCGCAGATTCAGCGCCTCGTTGGCAACACCCATCACAGCTTCGAGTTCGGCCTGCACGATCTTGATGAACGTCTGACTGGGGCTCAGGCTCTGAGAGACTTCCTGACCAACGGCTCTTTGCCGGACACGCTCGATGAAATCCTTGACGACTGGCAGAGCCACATCTGCTTCGAGCAGCGCACGGCGGACTTCCCGAAGGGCGTCCTGGATGTTGTTGTCGGTCAGTGTTCCCTTGCCGCTGATCTTGCGCAGCGCACCGGATAGTCGTTCGGTCAGGCTTTCAAACATAGATCACTTCCATCAATTGAGTCGCCATCGGCTTGCGTGTGAAATTCAAATTGGGCGCGATTATAGCCAATTACGCCGGCATGTTCACTGTCGGGTCGCGACGGAAAATATCGCTTCAACGCCCCTGCTACATATGAGAAACTTTCGCAACAAATGGCGTGCGCAAGGCATTCCACCCAGCCCGCAGCAGATCCCCAGAGACAATTCATGCAGCCAAGCACCGTCGCAGGACTGATCGCGGTAATGTTCTATATGATCAGCCTGGTCTTTCAGGTCCGACATTTGAAAGCTGACGTGCGCACGGCCAGCGCTACCAGAACGGTCTTCGTGTTCGGCGTGCTCGCCGTTCTCACCCATGCAGTCAGCGCAGGGGGCGTCATTCGCAACAGCGCCGGGTATCACTTCGGTATCGTCGAAATCAGCACGCTGATATGTGCAGCCATCTCCCTGCTGGCGCTGATCAGCAATCTGCGCAAACCACTGGGCGTCTTGATGGTGGGGCTGTTCCCATTGGCAATAGTGGCCATACTGGCGTCAATCTTCGTTCACAGCAGCTACCCGGCTCGACCTCTCGAACCGGGACTGGCCGGACACATTCTGCTGTCGATTCTCGCTTACAGCATGTTCACCATTGCGGCGCTGCAGGCTGGCTTTCTGGCGTTTCAGAACTACCAGCTGCGTCACCGCCACGCGGCGAGCGTCATCAAGCGCTTTCCGCCACTGCAGGACATGGAGAGCTTCCTTTTTGAACTGCTGTGGGCAGGACAGATCCTGCTCAGCCTCGGGATTGTGGCGGGGTTCATGTTCGTCGAGGACATGTGGGCAAAGGGGCTTCCACACAAGACAGTTTTCTCGCTGCTGGCGTGGACGGTGTTCTCCGTAATGTTGTGGGGACGACACCAACTGGGCTGGCGTGGCACTACAGCCATCCGTGGCACCTTGATCGGCTTCGGACTGCTGATCCTTGGCTTCTACGGCTCCAAGTTCGTCCTCGAATACATCCTTTCCTGACCCCGCATCGACTGTCGGATGATTCCCGGCTCTTCCAGTGGGCCTGGTTGCAGATCAATCAGGCTGCGACAACGCAGGCTGATCTCTGGCACTGCGGCATCAACAAGCGCCAGACCCACATGATGCGTGGCCCCCAGCGCCAACTGCCAGAACTGCCAGCGCAATGGGGCATCCGCAGGCCCCTCGTCGAATGCAACGCGCAGATCCGCGTCATTGAGGGTGAAGCTGATACTTCGAAGTGGAATCGCCAGTCCTTTCCCGCAGGCTTTGATGTAGGCTTCCTTGAGCGTCCAGAGATCGAGAAAGTGCTGTTGCTGCTCTTTTGCAGACTTTGCTCGCAACACCGCTGCTTCCGAGGCTGAAAAGTAGCGATCGGCCAGCGCAAGCGCCCGAGTCTCGCGTGAAGCTCGCTCCACATCCACACCCACTTCACCACTGCCACTGAGCGCAATCACGATCAGCCCGTCAGTATGGGAAATATTGAAAGACACTCGCCCCTTTGCCTCCGGATTGGCAATCACCGGACGCCCCCACGGATTACGATCAAATACCCAGTCCGTCGCTGCAATCTCCGGAAAACAGCCACTGAGAATGGTTCGTACCGACGCCCGGGTGACCACGAATTGCTGTCGCATCGAAGCCACCTGTAGCCGGGCCAGCCGCTGCTTTTCGTCCGCCGACAACAGTGCCAGATGCGCGTCGGCATCGGCACCCAGATTGCGCACATACCACAGTTGAATCTCATCGGCGGCAGGCATCAACATGCTGATGCACCGAGAGCGGCCGAGGCGCCATTGAAAGCAAGTCGCCCTTTTTCAGAACACGGGTTCTCGAGCCACTCCTCCATGACACTCACCTCAGCCCAGCAAGTCATACTTGCGCAAATACCCACGCAGCTGGTGATAGCTCATCTGCAGAAAGTCGGCGGCCTTGCGCTGATTGAACTGCGCACGCTTCATGGCCTGCTTCAGCAGCTCGATCTCATACTGCTGCACATGGTTCACGAAGTCGAATGTCTCCAGCTCTGCCAGCTCGGGAGCTACCGTGTTCTGCGCCGCACTGGTCGCGCCTGGCGTACCCATGACGGGCAGATCTTCGGTAAACGCCGTGTGCGTCAGCCGATAGGGAGACTCAAAAGGATTGAACACCAGATGGCCGATCGGCTTGTCTGGACTCTGATAAACCGCGCGTTCCACCACGTTTTTCAGCTCGCGCACATTGCCTGGCCAGGTATGGGTGAGCAGCATGCGCTCCATGTTGCTGGTAAAGCCATGAAAGTAGTCGCCGCCCAACTCCTTCACCATGCCCACGGCAAAGTGCTGCGCCAACACCAGGATGTCTTCTGCGCGCGCCCGCAGGGGCGGCAGCGTAATGACATCAAAGGCCAGCCGATCCAGCAGATCCTCCCGGAACCTGCCACGTCGTGCCAGACTGGGCAGGTCCTCATTGGTGGCCGCCACGATGCGCACATCCACCTTCAACGTCTGACTGCCGCCGAGTCTCTCCAGCTCGCCGTATTCAATGATGCGCAGAATCTTTTCCTGCACTGCCATGGCGGTATTGGCCAGCTCATCCAGAAACAGCGTACCGCCGTCGGCGCGCTCGAAGTAGCCCTTCTTCTGTGACGTCGCGCCGGTGAAGGAACCTGCCTCATGACCAAACAGTTGCGACTCCAGCAGCGTGTCACTGACAGCGGCACAATTGATTTTGAGAAAGTTCTGCTGCCAGCGGCGTGAGAGAAAGTGCAGGCGTGCGGCAATCAACTCCTTGCCGGTGCCGCGTTCGCCCACAATCAGCACAGGCTTGCGCAGGGGAGCCACCCGCGAAACATGTTCCTGCATTTCGAGAAAACTGGAGGACTCTCCGATCATCCGGGGCGCTGAACTGTCAGAGGGCATGGCGGCATCCTGCAAAATTGGTTTCGCCGAAAATACCACCAGTTGAGGATTTTCACCACGCCGTGCGCGAAAATCACCGCCAGCCATAAATAATTCTATTATTTTTCAATAAGATAAAAGATAACTCGTGACTGGCACAGAACCTGCTTTATCGCTCACATTCGCATAACCAGTCACCAGAGGAAACACGAACCATGAGCATCTTTTCGCGCCTGTCCGATATCATCAATTCCAACATCAGTTCCCTGCTGGACAAGGCAGAGAACCCCGAGAAAATGATCCGCATGGTCATTCAGGAAATGGAGGAGACCCTGGTGGAAGTGCGCAGTGGCACCGCCAAGGTCATCGCCGAGAAGAAGACCTTGCACCGCCGTGCCGAGCAGCTGCGTCGGCAGGCCGAGGAGTGGCAGAGCAAGGCTGAACTGGCCATGAGCAAGGACCGCGAGGACCTGGCCAAGGCGGCACTGGTGGAGAAGGCCAGTGTCATCACCACCGTGGAGCTGCTGGACAGCGAGATGCTGAAACTGGACGAAACTCTGGACAAGCTGAGCCACGAGATCGACCAGCTGCAGTCCAAACTCAATGATGCCCGCGCGCGCCAGAAGACCATCGTGATGCGCACCACCGCCACCCAGTCCCGGGTGGACGTGAACCGTCAGCTGCACAACTTCAACATCGACAATGCGATGAACAAGTTCGAATATTACGAGAAGAAGATAGATCTGATGGAAGGCCAGGTGGAAAGCCTGACCCGCGAAAGCAATGGCCTGCACAGCGAATTCGAGGAACTGGCCCGGAAGGAGAAGATTGACCTGGAACTGCAGGCCATCAAAAGCAAACTCAACAAGTAATCCAAGCGCCAAAGGGCCCGGGCAATGAATTTTTTCGAATTCTCGATAGTGTTGATTTCCATCATCGGCGGCTTCATCACGCTGTGGATGTTCATCCTGTATCAGCGCAAGGAAAAGAAGGTCAGATTGTCTACCGACACCGAGTATGACATTCGCGAGCTCTCGGCCATTGCACAGTCGCTGAGCGCCCGGATTGATACTCTGGAAGCAATTCTGGATGCGGAAGTGCCCACCTGGAGGGAGCAGAATGAACAACCGCACTAAGCCTTTCGCGTTGAACGAGGAGCGCAAGCGCTTTCTCGGAGTCTGCGCGGGGCTGGCGGATTATCTGGAAGTGCCGGTCTTCCTGATCCGCGTGATCGTGGTCATGGCCTGCCTGGCATGGCCGACGCTGACGCTGGCGTATTTCATCACCTATTGGTGGCTCAAGCCCGACTCTGACGGCAAGGTACGCACCTATGTCTCTGCGACACGCACCGCCGAGCACTTCCGTTCACTGAACTATCGCAAGCCGATCTACCGCAGCCGCGACAAGAAGGTGGCGGGCGTGTGCGCAGGCATCGCCGACTACCTGGAATTGCGGACTCGAACAGTGCGTATCCTGGCGATCCTTTCCTTCTTTGTGCTCGGGCCTTTCACCTTCTTCGTCTATGGCGTGATGTGGATCGCCCTGGAGAAACAACCTGAGGGGCACAGCGGATTCAATGGCTTGCGCAAGGAGTCCCGCAAAGGCGGTTCGAAGGCACGCCCCCCACAGACTACGTTGAACCCGGATTCGGCTGAGAATAGTGCGTCAGCGCAGGAGCGTGCCGAGGATGAACATATCGCCATGTCCGTCAAGGAATGCGGTGTCGCCTTCCGTGCCATTGAGGCCCGCCTGCGTCATGTGGAAGCATTCATCACGTCGAAGAAATTCCGGCTGCACTGCGAGATCAACCGCATCTGAGCCCCGCTTTCCTGCGCTTCCCGGCATCCCCCGCCAGTGGGGGCGCAGGACTCTTCCCGTCTCCCGGGCAAGCGGCTACACTCCCGCCCAGTGTCTGCCATTCAGCAACCCCCCGGACCTTCGACGCGATGCCCGTATTCAAACCCTTTCTGCACGTCAGTCTCTTGTGCCTCGCGAGTGCCGCGCTGCACGCCCAGCCTTCTGAGTCTCTGCAACGCCTGCCCTTGGATGTGCTTGATGTCCGCTCGCCGGTAGAGCGCGTCGCCGGCACGCCAGGCAGCATGCGCATTACCGACCGCAGCTGCCGCTCAGCGCCTGTGAGTGATGTCCGTCGCCGCATCGTCGATACTGCCGTGCAGGAGTGGGCCTATTTCGGCTTCGGCGTCGACGATCAGGCGCGCGTGGAACCAACCACCCAGCCCATGCCTCGCGGGGCGTTCGCCCGCCTGAGCGCCAACGAGAGCGCCCGCCTTGCAAGCACCATCGCCGGTTACTGGGCGGCAACGCCGGACAGCGACTGGATCCTGCAGCGTCAGAATGCCAACTGGAACACCGAAGGCAGCGGCGCCCGCTGGCGCGATGCCTGGTCCGCGGCGTTCATTTCCTGGGTGATGTGCGAAAGCGGTCTTGGCAGCAACGATCAGTTCCGCCGTGCCATCGCCCACCACACCTATATCGATCAGGCCATCCGGGCCGCCGACGGGCGTGATGCCGAGGCCGTGTACACCGCCCACGACCCTGGCGAAGCGGCGATCGAGCCAGGCGACATGCTGTGCCGGGGCAGTCGTCCGAACTATCGCACGCTGGCAGAGCGACGCGCCCAGCTGGGAGCCGGCGCCCGCACCCATTGCGACATCGTGGTGAAAGTGGATGTTGAGGCGCAGAAGATCATGGTGATTGGCGGCAATGTGCGCAGCTCTGTGCGGATGAAGGTCATGCACGCGGTCAAGGACGATGGTCAGGCACTGCGACCCTTGTCTGACAATGGCCGGGCGCTGTTCGCCCATCTCAAACTGGAAGCGCCATCCATTGCACTGAATGCATTGGACAGTACACCCACTCTGCAGGCAACGCACTGTGGGGCACCCGGACATACCATTCCGGGTCTGGCACTCAACAAGCCAGCGCCGACCGGCAAGGCCTGCTAGTCAAGCGTGCCCGACAGCACGTCACTGGTGACAAACGCTTCTGTCAGTTCCGGCGAACACAGCTCGATGAAGTGATAGGCGTAACGGCGCATGAAGTGTCCGCGCCGTACCGCAATGCGCGTAACATTTCTGCCAGTCCGCCGGCACCTTGCCCGAGAGCTCGGCAATGGCGTCGATGTCATAGGCCAGGCCCAGTGTCACGACATCCGCATCCAGGCCATCGATGACCGCACGGCCCTGCGAACCGGAGCCGCCGTGGGACTGATTGATGGTGACGGTCTCGCCGGTCTTCTCTTGCCAGAAACGGGCGAATTCCGGGTTGAACTCCTGATAAAGCTCCCGTGTCGGATCATAGGAGACATTGAGAAGCGTCTTCTCCTGCGCCAGAAGCGGACTGGACTGCAGCGCAGCCACAGTCAGAAGGGAAGTAACAAGTAGTCGTTTGAAACGCATGATCCAGTGCTCCTTGGCGCAGGCAATGTGAAAACTGGCGCTACGGTAGCATCCGGCCGTCACCGTCAGAACCAAGAAAAACAGCAAAGCTTATGCATGGAATCGAAATACCGGGCAGCAGCTGCCCGGGCTATACTCACGTCACTTGTTACTCCCTACTGCCCGGAAGCCACCACGCTCATGAAGTACTGCCAGCTCTGCGCCGGACCGATCACCCACCGCATTCCTCCCGGCGACGACAAACCCCGCTACTGTTGCATTGACTGCGACGTGGTGTTCTACGAGAACCCGAAGAACATTGTCGGCACCCTGCCCGTCTTCGGGGACAAGGTGTTGCTGTGCCGCCGCGCCATCGAGCCGCGCTACGGACTCTGGACGCTGCCCGCCGGCTTCATGGAGAACGGTGAAACCACCTTGCAGGGCGCGGTGCGCGAGACGCTGGAGGAAGCCGGCGCGAGGATACGTGCGGAAGACTGCGAGCTTTACACCTTGTTCAACCTGCCCTACATCAACCAGGTCTACTTCTTCTTTCTCACGACGCTGCGTACCCCGGACTTCCACGCCGGCACAGAAAGTCTGGAAGTGGCGCTGTTCGCCGAGGACGAAATTCCCTGGGACGCATTGGCCTTTTCAGTTGTGAAGGTCACTCTGGAGCAATATTTCGCCGACCGGCGCAGCGCGCGATTCCACGTACGCATGTTCGACATGCAATACTCGACAGAGCGCCAGCTGCAGGCGTTTCTGGTCAGCAATTCCTTCACGCTGAAGAGCCCGGCATAACCTCAAGAAAAATGCTCTGATATTCGATGCATGATGCAATCGTTGAATGCATGGTCAGAACCCCCGACAGGTGGCGATTTTCGCTGAAGCGCGGCGACAAAAACTCCGCCACAACCCTTCAACCTGTTGTTTTAAAAGGCTTTAAACTCTTGGCATGCGGGTTGCAAAACCCACTGAAACCAACAAGCCCGGAGGCCTGCCATGAACCGTCCCCTGCCCGTCCTGATCATTCTCTGCACCGTCTTTTTCGGCGCTCTCGCGGGCAGCGTCGCGTGGGCGGCCAACAATGAAGTCACCCGCACGCTGGATGTGGATCTGGGCAATGTCGACGCCCTCGTCATCGACGGCGGCGTAGGCACCATCGACATCGTCCCCGTGGCCGGGACTACCCTGCGCATCGAAGTGGCGATAGAAGGCAACCGCACCGGCCTGCTGCAGCGCAAACGCGATGTCACCGACATCGAGCTGGCACAGCACCTGGACAATGGCGAGCTGAAAATTGAACTGACGGAGGACGACTTCGACGATCTGGAAGTGCACTGGACCATTGAGATGCCGGCGGTGGCCACGACCAGCCTCAATCTGGCGGTGGGCCAGCTGATTGCGCGGGTGGGCGCCACCGAGCTCGACGTCAATGTCGGCGTCGGACAGGCCTCTGTGACTGCCGCGCGTATCGACACCGGGCACATCGAAGCGGCCGCAGGGGTGGGCAGCGCCACTCTGCATGGCGCGAATAGCAGCGACAGCCAGCGCGCGTTTGTTTCCGAGAACGTGGACGGCTTCGGCGAGGGGGACTTCGACATCGAAGTCAATGTGGGCGTGGGAGAGGCATCGGTGTTTCTGGTGGATGAGACGTGAGCAGGCAGTGCAGTCTCACGCTGACTGTCACCTGACCGGCGGAATAGCCGATGGGCGACTAAGCTTGAAGCGAGCTTTCTGAGCGTTGCGACCTGAGAAGCAACCAGGAGGCCAGGGATCGGCGTGAAAATCCCGATGCAATTTTGAAAATAATCTCGAACTGAGATATTCTCCGCCTGCCAAGGATTGAAAGGTGCACATCATCAGCAAGAAATTCCTGAAAGAGTTCGGGCAAATTCATCCGGAAGCCGCAGGTCCCCTGCAAGCCTGGCACCGAATAGTTGCTGCGATCCACTTCAACCGGCAGAAGCTGTACATCCGCGATATTCTGACCCAAGAACAGTATGATCACTGGAGGCCATGAACATGTTGGTGATTGAAGAGCTCATCCACCACTACTCGGCACTTTGCACACAGGTGCCGCTGCGCCCTGTGCGCAATGGCGATGAGCATGTCCTGGCAGTGACTGCGCTCAACTCGCTTCTGGATGCTGGCGCGTCCGACGAGAACCACCCTCTCGCCAGTCTGGTGGAAATGCTGGGGGACATGATCGATGACTACGAGGAATCCCAGCTGTTGCAGTCCGCATCAACACCTGCTGGCGTGCTGCGATTCCTGCTGCAACAGCACAAGCTTGCACAGGCCGATCTGCCGGAGATTGGCAGCCAAGGCGTAGTGTCAGAAATACTTGCAGGAAAACGGACTCTGAACGTGCGGCAGATTCGCGCTCTGGCAAATCGATTCAGCGTATCACCGGCCGTATTTCTGGAAGACAGCCGTCAGACATCCACCAGCCGGGTCACATCAAAGGCCGGCTCTTCATAGGGATGGGCGGCCTTCAGGGCGGCGACGGCGTCTGCGATGCAGGCGTCGGCACATACCAGCTCGACACGGTACTCCGACACTTTCTCCAGCACGTCCTGGCTGCCAATGAAGGGCTTGCTGCCCGCCAGCGGCCGGAACTGCCCTTCGCCCAGCACCTGCCACGCGCAGTGTTCATAGTCCCCGATGCGCCCCGCGCCCGCCGCGAAGACTGCGCTCTTGACGCTCTCGACGTGGCTTGCGGGTACGAAGAACACCAGTTTGAACATGGTCTCAGTCCAGCCAGACTCTGGCGTTGCGGAACAGCCGCAGGGTGGGCGCGTCTTCCTGCCAGTCCTGGGGACGCCAGGAGTTCTGCACCGCGCGGAACACGCGTTCGGGGTGCGGCATCATGATGGTGGCGCGGCCATCGGCACTGCACAGTCCGGCGATACCCAGCGGCGAGCCGTTCGGGTTCTGCGGGTAGTGCTCAGTACTTTGCCCGCGATTGTCGACATAGCGCAGGGCGAGGCCACCGGCGGCCTGCAGAGTCTGCAGATCGGCGGCACTGCGGAACTCCGCCTGGCCCTCGCCGTGGGCCACGGCAATCGGGAATACCGAGCCGGTCATGCCGGCGAAGAACACGGAATTGGAGTCTGCCGCCTGCACGAGGGTGGTCCGCGCCTCGAACTGTTCCGAACGATTGCGCACGAAGCGCGGCCAGGCCGACGCCCCCGGTATCAGATCCTTCAGCAAGGACACCATCTGACAGCCGTTGCATACGCCAAGCGTCAGGGTGGTCTCGCGCTCGAAGAAGCGCAGGAACTCCGCACGCAGCCGCTCGTTGTGCAGTATGGACTTGGCCCAGCCGCCACCTGCCCCGAGCACGTCGCCATAGGAGAATCCGCCACAGGCCACCAGCGCATTGAACTGGTCCAGCTTGATGCGTCCGCTGAGCACATCCGTCATGTGCACATCGACGGCGTCGAAACGGGCACGATCGAAAGCCGCCGCCATCTCCACCTGGCCGTTCACGCCCTGTTCGCGCAGCACGGCCACCTTCGGGCGCACGCCCAGGTTCACATAGGGCGCCGTGATGTCGGCATTGACATCGAAACTCAGGCGGGCGTGCAGGCCGGGGTCGCCGGCATCCAGCAGCGTGTCGAATTCTTCGCGGGCACAGGCCGGGTTGTCGCGCATGGCCTGAATCTCGTAGCTGGTCTGGGCCCAGAGGCGCTGAAGCGACACGCGGCTGGCTTCGAAGAGCAACTTGCCGCCGTGCAGAATACGCAGCTCGTCCCGGCTGTTGAGAGTTCCCGCCATGCGGGTGCAGTCCGACAGGCCATGCTGTTCGATCATCTGCAGTACCGCTGTCTGCTGCACATGGCGAATCTGGATTACAGCTCCGGCCTCTTCGCTGAACAACACGCGCACGGCGTCCTGATCACTGCTCAGCAATTCCTCCATCTGCACGTTCACACCGCAATGACCGGCAAACGCCATCTCGGTCACTGTGACGAGTAGTCCGCCATCGGAACGGTCGTGATACGCCAGCAGCAGGCCGGCGCTGTTCAGCTGCTGGATCAGTGCGAAGAAGTTCTTCAGGTCGGCGGCGTTGTCCAGGTCGGGCGCCACAGCGCCGAGCTCTCTGTACACCTGTGCCAGCGCAGAGCCGCCCATGCGGTTTCTGCCGCGTCCGAGATCAATCAGCAGCAGGTCGGTGTCGCCCGCATCGGTGCACAGCTGGGGGGTGACGGTGCGGCGGATGTCCTGCACCGGTGCGAAGGCCGAGATGATGAGGGACAGCGGCGCGATATTGCTGCGGCGCTTGTCGCCATCCTGCCAGACGGTGCGCATGGACATGGAATCCTTGCCCACTGGCACGCATATGCCCAGGGCAGGACAGAATTCCATGCCTACAGCTTTCACGGCGGCATACAGTTTCGCGTCTTCGCCGGGGTGGCCCGCGGCCACCATCCAGTTGGCGGACAGCTTGATGTCGCTGATGTCGGCAATCGCCGCGCTGGCAATGTTGGTGACGGCCTCGGCGATGGCCATGCGGGCCGAGGCCGGTGCATTCAGCAGCGCGACGGGCGTACGCTCGCCCATGGCCATGGCTTCTCCACGATGGGTGTCGAAGGCGGCGGCGGTAACAGCGGCATCGGCTACCGGCACCTGCCAGGGGCCGACCATCTGGTCACGGCTGACCAGGCCGGTAATGGAACGGTCGCCAATGGTGATCAGGAAGTTCTTGCTGGCCACCGTGGGCAGGCTCAACACGCGGGTGATGGCCTCGTCCAGTGCGATCTCGCCGGTGTCCAGGTCTATCGGGCGACCCTGCTGCGAACGCACATCGCGGTGCATGCGGGGCGGTTTGCCGAACAATACCGACATGGGCAGGTCGATGGGCATGTTGTTGAAATGCGTATCGAACAGCTGGATGGCGTCTTCCTTCGTGGTTTCACCCACGACAGCGAACGGGCAGCGCTCGCGGGCGCACAGCGCCTTGAACAGTGCCAGGTCCTGCGGGCTCACCGCCAGCACGTAACGCTCCTGCGCTTCGTTGCACCAGATCTCCAGCGGCGACATCTGCGGCTCGGCATTGAGGATGTCACGCAGCGAGAAGCGTCCGCCGCGACCGCCATCCTTGACCAGCTCCGGAAGTGCATTGGACAGGCCGCCGGCACCGACATCGTGGATGAACAGAATGGGATTGCGCTCTCCCAGCTGCCAGCACTGGTCGATGACCTCCTGGCAGCGACGTTCCATCTCGGGATTGTCGCGCTGCACCGAGGCGAAGTCCAGGTCGGCATTGCTGCTGCCCGCGCTCATGGACGAGGCCGCTCCACCGCCCAGACCAATCAGCATGGCCGGGCCGCCGAGCACGATCAGCCTGGCGCCGACGGGTATCTCGCCCTTCTCCACATGGGGCTCGCGGATGTTGCCGATGCCGCCAGCGATCATGATGGGCTTGTGATAGCCACGCACTTCCGGGCCGTTGCCGGTGTCCACAGTCTCTTCGAAGGTGCGGAAGTAGCCGCACAGATTGGGACGGCCGAACTCGTTGTTGAACGCGGCCGCGCCAATGGGGCCTTCAATCATGATGTCCAGCGCCGAAGCGATGTGAGCCGGACGCCCGAAGTCTTCTTCCTCCCAGGGCTGGGGCAGCGAGGGGATGCGCAGGTTGGAAACACTGAACCCGGCCAGGCCGGCCTTGGGCTTGGAGCCCCGGCCCGTAGCGCCTTCGTCGCGGATCTCGCCGCCACTGCCCGTGGCAGCACCGGGATGTGGCGCAATTGCCGTCGGGTGATTGTGGGTTTCCACTTTCATCAGGATGTGGATCGGCTCTTCGTGATAGCCGTACTGCTTGCTGGCCGGATCGGGAAAGAATCGCCCTGCTACACTGCCAGTCATCACCGCGGCATTGTCCTTGTAGGCGGACAACACATTGTCCGGCGACACCGCATGGGTGTTGCGGATCATGCCGAACAGGGAATGCGTCTGTTCCACGCCATCCACGGTCCAGCTGGCGTTGAATATCTTGTGACGGCAGTGTTCGGAATTGGCCTGCGCGAACATCATCAGTTCGATGTCGTTCGGGTTGCGGTTCAGGTGGTTGAAACTCTCATAGAGGTAGTCGATCTCGTCGGCCGCCAGCGCCAGCCCCATCGTCTTGTTGGCTTGCACCAGGGCTTCAATGCCACGTCCCAGGATGTCCACAGTCTGCAACGGCCGGGGGTCGGCACGCTCAAACAGGACCGACGCGGACGCGTGGTCTGGCAGCACGGCCTGGGTCATGCGGTCATGCAGGAAGCCGTCCAGCACCAGCAGGTCGGATTCGCCAAGCGGCGCGCTGACTTCCACCTGGAAGGCAATGCCGCGCTCGATCCGGCGCAACTTGGTCAGGCCGCAATTCTGCACGATGTCAGTGGCCTTGCTGGACCACGGTGAGATGGTGCCGGGGCGCGGCACTACAACGCGAAGCAGCGCATCGGGCGCCAGTGTCTGCACCTGTGCCTGGGCTGCGGTGCCGTAGTCGAGCAATGCATTCAGCACCTGCTGTTGCGGCGCACTGAGTGCTGGGCTGTCGGCATAGTGAACGAAGCAGGCATTCAGGGCACGGACGGCAGGGAGTCGAGTCTGAATGGAGGCAAGCAGTTTGGCATTCCGAAAAGCGGAAAGTGCCGACACACCGGGCAGAAACAGCATCGTGGGCAAGGGCCTTGAATAGGATTGAGAGCGGGTTCAACAGGCCGGCAATGATACGCGAACGGCGCTCAAAAAGTCAGACAAATTTGCCTGCAGGCGCCTCACTGTGCGGGCTTGTAACGCCCTTCCTCGCGACTGAGAACGACACGGCCACTGTCATCTTCCACCCAGAAATCCACGTGTACGAGTGATCCGATGTCGCCTGGATTGCCGTTGAAAACAGGCTGGGCCTTGACAGCATACTGCCTGCCAGCCTCGACATTGAAGCGCAGCGTGCGGCTGATGGCCTCGCGGGAGGACGCATAGCTGACCATCGCCGGCGCCAGGCCGATGCGCGCGCCCATGTCCCAGGAGTAATAGACTTCCAGCTCGCGCGCGCCAGGCATCATCTGGACTTCGCCCCAGGCGCGGCTGTTCTCGATGACCTGATCATCCACGCGCTGGAAGCGCACGGCGTCCACGTAGCTGTTCAGAAAATCCTTGCGGTAGAAGAAATCACCCCGCACCAGGGCAAGGGCGGTGGCCGGGCGCTCGGCGCCAACATAGGCCTTGTAGGGAATCTGGACAGCGGAACAGGCCACCAGGGTCAGCAGCAGGGGCAGCAGAAGCAGGCGGCGCGAACGCAGCGAATATGAGGGTTGGCAAGGTGTTGTCATAGGTCTTGTTTTCAGCCTTTTCCGCGTGAAGTGCTGCCCAACGGTACTGTGTATGCCCGGCAAACTCAAGCCTCAGGCATTGCGGGTTTCCTGTCGCGGCGCGCCTTGAAGAATTCGCGCATCAATGCGCCGCACTCTTCTGCTAGCACGCCACCCTGATACTGCAAAAGATGATTGAACTCGCCCGTGTCCAGCAAACGTCGCTGACTGACCAGCGCCCCGAAGCGCGGCTCGGGGGCTCCGAACACCACTCTGGTGACACGGGCATGGATCATGGCACCCACGCACATGGTGCAGGGCTCGATGGTGACGTAGAGCGTGCTGTCAGGTAGACGATAGTTCTGCTGATTGCGGGCTGCCATGCGCAGAGCGACGATCTCGGCATGGGCGGTGGGGTCATGGGACGCAATGGGATGATTGAAACCGGAACCGAGCAGCTCACCGGCAGCGGATACCAGCACGGCGCCGACCGGGACTTCGCCGTGCGCAGCGGCTTCCTGAGCCAGCGCCAGCGCCTGCTGCATCCATCGTTCTTCGCTTTCCACGATTGCTCTCCACTCACTCTGCACTCATAGCCAGAGCTGCATTCTTCACGTTCCCGGCGCGAATGCAAAGCGGTAAAGAGCTGATTCCGGATCTTACTTTGCGAGCAGGTGCTGCACTGTCTCGATATCGCCGTCGTTGGCGGCAGGCGCGATGCCCAGAGTGCGAGCCATGATGTTGTAGAGCTGCACGATCTCGAAGGGCTCGACCACTGCGCCGGACACGAACGCCGGACCATCGGCAATGAAGGTGGAGTGCATGTCACGTTCATGGGGATCAAAGCCATGATTGGCACGCGGGCCCGTGTAGGGGACGCCCCGTTTGGAGACCATCCAGCCCAGTTCAGGCATGAGGATCAGATCCGGCGCCCGCTGGGGATGGTCCTGATGGAACCACTCCGGGAACTGCTCGCGCCGGTAGACCGACAGCGCCGGGTGCGCCAGTGCCAAAGCCTCATAGAGGGCATCGATCTCGTCTTCTTCGCCATGATATGCGGCGAACACGGCATTGCCCTGTCGGTCGCCGCTCAATTGCGGGCTGTACAGAGTCTCAAGAGTGGCGAGATCGACATAGTCATCCAGATACACGATGCGCTCGGCAGACAGATCGGTCATGCCGTGATCGCCCACCACCATGATGTTGAGTTCATCGAGAATGCCATCAGCGCGAAGACCTTCCAGAAGAATACCGATCTGGGCATCTACTTCCGCCACTGCAGCGCGCTCTTCGGCACTGTTTACCCCGGCGTCGTGGCTTGCCGTGTCGATCGCCTCGAAATACACGCTGACGAAGCGTGGCCGCTCTTGTTCCGGCAAGCGGAACCATTCCAGTACCTGTGCCACGCGATCCGTATTGCTCACGCTGCCATCAAATGGATGCCAATAGCGCGGGCGCACACCGTCGAAGTCCACCCCCGAGCCCACCCAGAACATGGTGGCCGTAGTCACACCCTGATTCTCGGCGGTGATCCACAGCGGCTCCCCCTCGAACCAGCGCCCGTCGTCCTGCAGGTTCATGCGGAACGTCATGTCCAGCGCTTCGTCATAGCTGGCATTGTCGAGTACGCCATTGTGTTCGGGGTACAGACCCGTTGCGATGGCGTAGAAGTTGGGAAAGGTCTTCGACGGCATCACAGGCACCAGCCCCCGGGCGCGCACTCCCTGTGCGGCCAGCGCCTGCAACACCGGGGCCGGATGGCGGTCGATGATGTCCCAGCGCAGACCATCAATGCCGATCAGCAGCAGCGAAGGTTCTGCCTCTTGTGCCCGGGCGCTGCCCGAAGGCAGCACCACAAGCAGTGCACACAGAAAGCCTGTCAAGGCGTGTTTCAAGAACGCCCGATCAGAATTCAAACTGAACCCCCAGGCGCACCTGCCACAGGGAATCCGTCTCGCGCAGGTCGCTCACGCTCTTGGGCGTAAAGCGCTCGTATACATACTGTCCCTGAGCGTTCACAGACGAAGTCACTACGTCGGGCGAGAAGAACTCTGCATCGTGCTGGATGCCCCACTCGTCGTGCAGCAGGTTCAACACGTTGTAGACCTTCAGATACATGCGTGCCTTGCTGTCGGCGAAGAACAGCGGCAGCTCCTGGTCGATTCGCAAGTCCATGCGCGAGCTCCACTTGGAGTACTGATCGTTGCGCTCCGCGAAGCCCTGGCTCAGGCCCTTGGACGCGACGAACGCAGAGAAGGCTGCCACATCGAAGTTCGGGCCGGCAATCACGTTGGTGTCGTTCGGGCCCGGCACGTATAGCAGGTGACGTCGGTTGCTCGAGTTGCTGCCTTCGAGTCCGCGGCTGCTCATGACGAAGCTCTGCGGCTGGCCCTTCTGTCGGAACCACTGCGCCGTGACGCGGGTTTCATAGCCGGCAAAAAACTCGTGGCCGTAGCTGACACGCGCCGTGAAGCGGTGGGGCGACTCGTAGTTGGACGTGCCCGTAGCAGGGTCATTGAGATTGAACAGCGCCAGGTTGCTGAAATTGGAGCCGGCCACCGCCGCCGTCATGGGGCTGACGTCCTCCGCATCAGTGAACGCATAGCCGAACAGCCAATCCAACCCCCAGTCATAGTCCTGACGAGCGACTACTGACAAGGAATGACTCAGCGGAGTCTCATCAGAATTGGTGAGCATGAGATTGCTCTGGCCACGCACGTTGGTGTAGATGGGCTGACCGGCGCGGGTGAAGCGCGTGATGTCCTGCGCCACATCCACGTAGAAAGCCGGATCGATCTGCTGGGAATACAGATAGTCGGCGTCGAGCACCATGCCGGTGGGCAGATTCCAGGTGGCGCCCAGGGCCAGCTTCCACTCCGAGGGCAGCTCGTAGTCCGGGTCGATCAGCACCAGGAAGCTGTTGCCGGCATTGCTGGCCGTCGTAGCTGCCACGGTGTTGCGCATGGCCTGGGGCACGTCATAGCCTGGCCGCTTGGCGCCGCTCAGCACGTAAGAGCCGAAGAGTGACGCATTGGCATTGTTGGCGTCACGCAGCTGCACGTTGGAAAGACCGTCGTTGCTCCAGGCATTGGAGAGCCAGACATTCGGGTTGCCGCCTGAGTACAGGCCCACACCACCACGAACGGTCACATCGTCCAGGGCGTCCCAGGTGAAGCCGAGGCGCGGCAGTACCAGGCCAAGTCCATCAAGGCCGGTGTCATTGCGCAGGCCACCGTTCAAGGTGGTGAAGGCCTGGTTGAATTTTGGCTGATCGTCGCTGGTGAACCAGTCATAACGCACGCCCGCCACGATGCTCAGCGCCAGATCGGGGAACTGGAACTCATCCTGAATGTACACGGAGTGCTGCAGATTCTCGAACGATGCGGCCGCATCGGCCGGGTCATTGGTACCACCGCCACTGCCATAGAAGATGTCATCCGGAATGCCCAGTTCGAAATTGTCGATCCCTGTCAGCTCGCACTGCGGATCAGTCAGGCGACCCGCCGCCGTCAGCGCAGCACAGCGCGCCGGGTTGCTGGCAGAAAGATCGGCAAAGAAGTACTCGCCGCCACGGGCATGCTGCACGAACTGATTGAAGATCTGCAGCGTTTCGCGCTCGTAACCTGCAGTCAGCACGTGATCACCCAGCAGGTATTCACCTGAGAACTTGATGAAGTCTGACTCGGTGTTCAGGTTGTTGGCCTGACGGGAATCATCGGCGCCCAGGAACACGGTGTTGCTGCCCATGGCGATGCGCACTTCGGCAAAGTCTTTCGGGCCAACGGTCACCTGCGAGTCGTCCATGGTGTTGCGGCTGACGAAGACTTCCGTGGACAGCGCATTACTCCACTGGGACGTCAGCTTCACTGTCGTAGTCTCGGCGATGGCGCCCTTCTGATAGAAGTGGTTGGCGAAGGTGTACTGGTTGCTGCTGGAATCAGACGCGCGATCTTCCAGCCCCTCGTAAGAGTTGTAAATGACCGCCAGATCGTGATCCTGACTGATGTTCCAGTCCAGACGCAGCATGTATTTCTCGTCGGTCTGCAGACCATCGCCTGGCTGCCCGCCCGGGTCGTAGTTGTAGAGACGCTTCGAGATCTCAGCGATGCGGTTGTAATTTGCGCTGCTCAGCCATGGCCGCTCGGTGCCATTGCCGGAGCCTGCGTAGCCCTGCGCGATGAACTCCGGCTCTTCCGTTTCTTCGTAGGCGCCGTAGATGAACAGCTTGTCTTCCAACAGCGGGCCGCCAACGCTGAAACCGCGCTTGGTCTCGTCATAGGGCTTGGACTTCAGCGCCATGTCAGCACCGTCGATCTTGATGGAGTCGCCGCGATACTCGTCACTGGTGTATTCGTAGAAGGCTGTGCCCGTCCACGTGTTCGAGCCCGACTTGGTCACCGCATTGATGTTGCAGGCCGTGAAGCCGCCGTAGGTCACATCGAAAGGGGCCAGTTCGACAGCCACCTGTGCCACGCCCTCGTAAGGGAACGGCATGCCGGTTGCCGTGGAGTAGCCATTGTCATTCAGGCCGAAACGGTCATTCTGCCCTACGCCATCCAGGCTGATGCTGTTGAAGCGCGGGTGCTTGCCAACGCAGTTCACCGCATTGTTGGTGTCCAGATTCATGCGCGGGTCGTAGACGAAAACATCCTTGATGTCGCGGTCGAAGGACACCGACGTCGCCATGTCGAACGTCGAGAACGTCGCCGCAGGGCCTGACGCGATGTCCACCATCGCGCCGCTGTCGCCCAGCACCACGATTTCTTCGACACGATTGTTCTCATCGACCGCCACGGTCAGGTTGTACACATCGCCCAGCGCGATGGATTCCACTGTCACGGTGCGGCTGTTGTCGACAGTGACCCGGTAAGGCCCGCCTACAGGAAGGTTGGTGGCGTAAAAGGCGCCAGAGGCATTGGTCTGCAGAGTGCGCGAGGCGCCAGTGCGGGTATCCACGACCAGCACGCTGGCATTGGCCAGAGGGTCGCCTGACGCGTCAGTCACGCGGCCGCGAATGCCGGAACTGGTGCCCTGCGCATAGGTTTCAGCCGAGGCTCCAAGGCCGAGCAGCACAGCAACGAACAACACTTTTCGAGAGGGAAACTGAAATTGCATAGCGGTCTCCAGACAGCTGTTTGTGAGCGACCTGGAGAGGGTACCGGGGAAATTTGATAGTGCGGTGACAGCGAAGTGGCAATTTCTTTACCACTTCGCGTCAGATTGAGGCGACTTTTATTACAGGGCGCTGCCGCCCGCCTTCACTTTGAGCACCTGCCCGATCTGCAGGGCCGCGCCATTGAGGCCGTTCTCGGAACTCAGTGCGTTGACAGTAGTGCCGTATTGCTTCGCGATGCGCCACAGCGTATCGCCGCGCTTTACGCGATGAGTCACTTCGCTGACAGCGGCAATCTGCGCATTGGCGGATGGGCTGACACGGCTGACAACGGCACTGTTGCTGGCAGGTACGGCGAGTTTCTGGCCGATCTGCAGGATGTCGTTGCGCAGGCCGTTGGTGGACTTCAGCTGCGCCACGCTGGCGCCTGTAATGGAGGCAATGCGTGACAGCGTGTCGCCACGACGGACGACATATTCACTGCCGGTGCCGCTGCCGGGCGTGGCTTCGGCAAACTGACGGTAGGGTTCGGGGTACACGGCCACATGGTAGTGTGGCGGGTTGCGCTCACGGGTCACGTCGAGCACTTCAGCCGATTCCAGCGAAAGTAGTTGGCGTTCCAGCCAGGAACGGCACTTGCCCGCCGGCGGAATGCGCAGGTCCACCGCCATGCCAGTCGGATGCACGGAATCATCAGCGGCATTGCCAGGCTGGCGGTCCAGTGGACGGGTGAGACTGGTGACTGTCAGCTTCTCGCCACAGGCGGCAACATACTGGGCACTGAGTTGTTCGATGAAGAGTTTGACGGGGGCTTTGGCGTAGGGGAAAGAGACGTTGTGCAGTTCGAAGTGTCGGGTGGGCTGGACTCGCAGCAGGTCACCCTGCTCCACCAGTTTGTTCACCGTCGACGCTGTCTTGGCGAACACGTAGCCGTGGGACACGGCCACCTGGTGCTGGCGCTCCATCGAGGTGCGTGAACCCGTCAGGGTCTGGGCACCAGCCTGGCTCGCCATGGTGGCAAGGGCTGCCGTCAGTAATGCCGCGGTCAATTTGTGCATATCGGCCATCCAGAAAACTGTTCTTTTTACGCAACATCAGGGAATTCGGCAGGCCTGCCCCCATGTGTCACACACGGTTTTTGTACAATTGGGCCGGATTCTAGTGACCAGCCCAGAAAATTGTCAAGGATTCCTTCTTATGTTCTTGTTTTTAGTGAAAAACAGATGAAAAAGGTACTTACACGCGCCACGAGCGAGACCTGCAAGCGCAGAAAAGCAGGAATGCGGGCCCGTTGTCACCAAGTGACATCTTGACATTCGGTGCCATGCAGTTCAGTCTCTGCGCCCGCAAGGTACAGACCATCCACTTGCGAAAGACCCGGGAAGACGTCAAACGTCCCGCCAATCCATCAGCAAAGTCGTGAACAAGCGCCATGACGGCAAAAATCTCGAACCTGCGTGAGCAGTTCAAAACCAATACCCGCCAGGAATTGACTCGCGTGGGTCTCCAGTTGTTCCTGCAGCAGGGCTTCGCCAGTACCACCATCGAGCAGATCGTGGCGCCGCTGGGCATCTCCAAAAGGACGTTCTTCCGGTATTTCGACACGAAGGAAGACCTGGTGTTCGAGTGGCAGAAGGAAATGGCTCCAGCGCTGGTGGAAGGCTTGCACAGCAGACCCGGGCACGAGACCCCTTTCACTGCCGTCAGCCAGACACTCTTCTCGCTGGCTGCACGCACCAACGAGAACCCTGACCTGGCATTCGCGTTGATGCGTCTGTTGAAGGAAACAGCGACTCTGGCGGGCAGGGAAATGGAAAGACGCACGGTGTGGGAACAGGCGCTGACTGCCGCCCTCATTGAAAGAGAGGGGCACGCGGCCATGCCCCGCCTCAAGGCCAGGATCATTGTCGGAATGGCAATGACTGCCTGGATTGCAGCTCTGGACGAATGGTACATCGACGGAGGCAAGGCAGAGCTTCGTACTCTCGTGGAACAAGCCTTCTCTCTGGCAAAGGAACAGCCTTAGCAATGTGTGGCACTCATCAATCGGAAAATCGCAAATGAACTCGGCTCTTCAAGACAAGAATATACCCGCGCAGGGTCGCGGAAGACGGCACTGGCTCTTCTTCGCAGCCTGCGGCATTGCCGCCCTGGGGGCGATATCCCTCCTCCCTTTCAATGACTCGGGCAATGCAGCGACCGTCGTCGACACTTCTCCCGCGCCGGCATTGACTGTGACCAGCACCACGGCCCGTGAGGTCAACTGGCCGATCGTGCTCAATTCGTCCGGATCGATCACGGCCTGGCAGGAAGCCAGCGTGGGGGCACAGATCGGCGGCTACCAGTTGACCGAGGTGCTTGTGAATGTGGGAGATCATGTCACCCGGGGCCAGACCCTCGCCCGCATCGATCCGGCGCTGCTGCAGGCCGAAGAGGCCGTGCTGCTCGCCAACTACGAACAGGCTGAAGCCAATCACCAGCGCGCCCTGTACCTGCAAGGCAGAGGCTCCATCAGCGATCAGGATGCCCTGCAGTCCGCCACGCTGGCCCGCACGGCGTCTGCGACACTCGACGGAAAACGCCTGCAGCTTCGCTACACTACTGTCGTTGCTCCCGACGATGGCACCATCAGCGCGCGCACGGCCACCCTCGGCGCAGTCGTGCCGACAGGGCAGGAACTCTTTCGTCTGATCCGCCAGGACAGACTGGAATGGCGTGGTGAGCTGACGGCTCTGCAGCTGGCACAGATCAAAATCGGGCAGGACATCGTGCTGCAACTGCCCGACGGCACGACCAGCGCAGCGACGGTGCGCCAGACCTCGCCCATGCTGAACGAGCAGACGCGCCTGGCCACCGTCTATGCCGATGTTCAACCGGGAAGCAATGCCCGCGCCGGTATGTACGCGGAAGGCCGCATAGAAATTGAGCGCAATGCTGCATGGGTGGTCCCGGCGCAAAGCGTCATCATCCGCGACGGCCGCAGCCAGGTGGCCGCGCTGGTCGACGCGGGCGAGGTGTCCACGATAGCGCTGCAACGGGTCACGATCGGCCGACGCCTTGGTGAGGAAGTGGAGATCCTCGAAGGGCTTGAGGCCGGGCAGCCGGTCGTCGTGCAAGGCGCCGGCTTTCTCAACAGTGGCGATATTGTCCGCATAGTGCCCGGGGCAGGCGCCAGTGGCCTCCCCGCAGAAGGCCAGCCATGAATTTCGCCACCTGGTCCATCCGCAATCCCATCCCGGCGATTCTGCTGTTCGTGCTGCTCTCACTGGCCGGTGTCTGGGGATTCCAGAACCTGCCTACGCAGAACCTGCCCGACTTCGACATGCCAATGGTCTCGGTCAACCTGTCCCAGCCAGGGGCGGCACCGGCACAATTGGAGACGGAAGTCGCCCGCAAGGTCGAAGATGCGCTGGCCACTCTGAGCGGGCTCAATCATCTGCACACTTCGGTCACCAATGGCAGGGTGTCGATCGGGGTCGAATTCGTACTGGAAAAGAATCTGTCCGACGCGCTGATTGAAACCAAGAATGCCGTGGACAGCATTCGGGCCGATCTGCCGACGGAGCTTCTGCAACCCACCGTGAGTGCGGCCACCAGCGTTGGCGCGCCGATCCAGACCTTCGCCATTGCGTCCTCGCGCATGGACGAAGAAGCGCTCTCGTGGTTTGTCGACGACATCGTCGCGAAGACGGTGCTGGGCGTCACGGGCGTCGGCCGCTTCGAGCGCGTTGGCGGTGTGCAGCGTGAGGTGCTGATCGAAGTCGATCCGAGCCGGATGGCGTCGCTGGGCATTTCCGCCGGCGATATCTCCCGCGCGCTGCGCCAGATTCAACAGGAGTCTTCAGGCGGCCGGGGACAGCTCGGTGGCCAGGAACAATCGCTGCGCACCATCGCCACAGTGCGCCAGGCGCAGGAGCTCGCCGCGCTACGGATCACCTTGCCCAATGGCCGGGTGTTCCGGCTGGACCAGGTGGCAACCATCGTGGATGGCGCGGCCGAACGCTCCCAGGCCGCCCTGCTCGATGGCCAACCGGCTGTCGGATTCAATGTCTATCGCGCCCGGGGCTTTGACGAGGTTGCCATTGCGGAAGAGGTTCAGATCGCCTTGGCGGGCCTTCAGCAGAGTGATCCCAGTCTGGAAATCATCCCCATTTCCGGATCGGTGGAGCAGACCCTGGAGCAGTACGAAGGCTCGATGACGATGCTGTTCGAAGGCGCGATCCTGGCCGTCCTCGTCGTCTGGGTCTTCCTGCGGGACTGGCGGGCTACGCTCGTTTCGGCCGCTGCCCTGCCCCTTTCCATCCTGCCCGCATTCGCCGCGATGGCCTGGCTGGGCTATTCGCTCAACACTGTCACCCTGCTCGCGCTGGCCGTGGTCGTGGGCATTCTCGTGGATGACGCGATCGTCGAGATCGAGAACATCGAACGCCACCGCCATCTGGGCAAATCGATCAGAGAGGCCACGGAGGATGCTGTTTCGGAAATTGCCCTGGCCGTGACGGCAACCACCATGACCCTGGTGGCCGTGTTCCTGCCCACTGCCATGATGAGCGGCATCGCGGGGCTGGTGTTCAAGCAGTTCGGCTGGACCGCGGTGATCGCGGTGCTCGCCTCCCTGTTGGTGGCGCGACTGCTGACGCCGATGATGGCGGCCTATTTTCTCAAGCCCCAGCCCACCAAACCGCACAAGGATGGGCGCGTGATGCACTGGTATCTGGGTCTGGTGCGCTGGTGTCTGGCGCACCGCAAGACCACGATGGCCGGGGCTACGGCGTTTCTGGCGGGTTCGCTGGCGCTGGTGCCGATGCTGCCCATCGGGTTCATTCCGCCGCCCAATGGCAATTACTCGAACATCAGTGTGGAGCTGCCTCCCGCGAGCTCTCTGGAAGACACACTGCAGGCAGCGGAAGCCGCCCGCCTGGCCATCGCCGGCGTCGAGGGCGTCGAGCGCGTCTTCGTCACCGCGGGATCTGCACAGGCTGCGGGAATGAGCGGCATGCAGGCCGGCGAGGTGCGCCGGGCATCACTGACCGTGGCGCTGGCGCCGCGTGGAGAGCGTCCTTCGCAGCGGGAGGTCGAAAGCTCAATCCGCGAGCAACTCCTGAGCGTGCCCGGCGCACGTTTCTCGATAAGCAGCGGCGGCCCGAGCGAGCGGCTGCAGATCATCCTCGCCAGCGACAATGCCGCCGCGTTGACTGCGAGTGCCCAGGCTGTAGAACGACAGTTGCGGGAAATCGACGGCCTGTCGAGCATCACATCCACCGCCAGCCTCGAGCGCCCTGAAATTGTCATTCGGCCAGATCTGGAACGCGCCGCCGAGCAGGGCGTCACGACAGCGGCAATTGGTGAGGCCATTCGCATGGCCACCAGTGGCGATTTCGATCCCCAGGTGGCACGTCTCAACCTGGACAACCGCCAGGTCTATATCCGCACGCGTGTTTCCGATGCGGCGCGACAGGACATCGACACTATTGCCAACCTGCGCGTGCAGGGGCGTGACGGTCTGGTCCCGCTGTCCAGCATCGCGACACTGTCCATCGAAAGCGGCCCCCTCCAGCTCGATCGTTATGATCGGCTCCGTAACGTGACGGTCTCGGCCGACCTGAGTGGCATAACAATCGGCGCCGCCCAGGCTGCCGCCGAGAATATGGAGGCGATGAGAACACTGCCGTCCAATGTGCAGGTGATCCATGGGGGCGATGCCGAAATCGTTGGCGACCTGATGTCGGGATTTGCCATGGCACTGGTGGTGGGCGTGCTCTGCGTCTATTGCGTGCTGGTGCTGCTGTTCAGGGATTTCCTCCAGCCAGTGACCATTCTGTCGGCCATTCCCTTGTCCATCGGCGGTGCCTTCCTGGCACTGTTGATTGCGGGCGCCGAACTCAGCGTTCCCGCCATGATCGGACTGATCATGCTGATGGGGATCGTGACCAAGAACTCCATCCTGCTCGTGGACTACGCGATCATGGGACGGGAGAAGGACGGCCTGCCGCTGTATGAGGCCCTGGTGGACGCCTGTCACAAGAGGGCCCGACCCATCGTGATGACGACCCTGGCGATGATCGCGGGCATGGCACCGATCGCGCTGGGACTGGGCGCGGATGCCAGTTTCCGGCAGCCCATGGCCATTGGCGTGATCGGAGGACTGATCACCTCCACCATGCTGAGCCTGCTGGTAGTGCCGATCGTGTTCTCCTACGTGGACGGTGTCGAACGCTGGCTGGGCAGGCTGGTGGGACATCGCAACAAGGAGACGCTGCAGCCTCAGATCACGGGGGCCTGACGCACTGCCATCGCCTCGGCGATCAGCTGCACCGAACGCAGGCGCGCCTGATGATCGTACACATCCGACACGATCATCAGCTCATCGACCCCCGTTTCTGCGACGAAGGCCTCCAGCCCGGCCCGCACCGTGGCTGGAGATCCGACAACGGACCGCGCCAGCATCTGCATGGCCTGCGCCTTCACCTGAGCAGACCAGTAAGTCTCTATGTCATCAATGGGGGGCTTGCCCAGACCACGCCTGCCGCTCAACAAATCCGCAAACGCCATCTGTTTCGAGGTGGCGAGTCGCTTCGCCTCGGCGTCCGTCCCGGCGGCGATCACATTGATGCCCGCCATCGCATAGGGTCTCTCGAGCTGCGCGGACGGTTCGAAGTTATCACGATAAATTCTCAGTGCCGGCAGCAGCAGATCCGGGGCGAAATGGGAGGCGAACGCGTAAGGGAGGCCGAGCCGGGCCGCCAGCATCGCGCCGAAAGTGCTTGAACCCAGTATCCACAAGGGCACATTCGTGCCCGCCGCAGGCACTGCGACGATGCCCTGACCCGGACTGGCTGGCGCAAGATAGTGCTGCAGTTCCAGCACATCCTGCGGGAACCGGTCCGAGGCGTCAGGCGAGCGCCGCATGGCACGCACCGTGGTCTGATCGGTGCCGGGCGCACGCCCCAGGCCCAGATCGATGCGTCCGGGAAACAGGCGCTCCAGCGTGCCGAACTGCTCGGCGATGATGTAGGGCGCATGGTTCGGCAGCATGATGCCCCCCGCCCCGACCCGGATCTTCCGTGTGCCACCGGCGATGTACGCGACGACGATGGAGGTTGCCGCACTCGCGACCCCCTCCATGTTGTGATGCTCCGCGACCCAGATGCGCTTGTAGCCCCACTGCTCGGCGTGGGCGGCAAGATCGCGCGCGTTGTGAAGGGCCTGGCTGGCGTCGGAGCCTTCGGTGACGCGGACGAGTTCGAGGAGGCAGAGGGTGGTCATTGCTTGCGCCCGTACTTCAGGTGGTACCAGCGCCAAAGCAGCGCCAGCCCCAATTCGATAACCAGCAGCAGCACGACCACCTGGAGGGCCAGTGTCGACGCATTGGTTTCCAGGGTGACAGTGGACGCGACATAGCCGACTCCGATGAACAGACTGTTCCAGGCCAGAATGCCCAGCAGGGTCGCAATGGCAAAGGCTCTGGCGTCCGCGCGAAACATGCCCGCGATGATCGGAGATATCAGCCGTATGGAGGGAACCAGCTGCATGCCAAAGGACAGGCCACGCTGGTGACGCCGAAACAGCACGATCGTTGTTTCGATGCGCGGGGCCGAGATGCCGGTCATTCTGCCAACCCACAGCAGCATGCGATGAACCCGTTCTTCACTCAGATGCAGGGTCAGCCAGTAGAGGGCGAGGCTGCCGAGCAGGCTGCCCGAGACAGAAGCAAGCACCGCGGTAGATACGGACCAGACATTCTGATTGGCCGCGATGCCGATGGCGACCAGCACCCCATAGGACGGCAGAACAGGCACAAACCGCTCGAAAATGCCCAAGGCCAGCAAGCCGAAGGCGCCATAGAGGGATATCCACTCGATCAATGTGCTTAACGGGTCCATCTGCGGCTTGCCTCTGGTGGGATCACTCCCACTTAATAGAAACATACTTTTATATTATTGTTTTATATAGTATATATTTTAACTATGTAGTGAGTATGTAGTTATACACAAACATCATATTTACTGAATAACTCACTGCAAGGGTTCAGAGACAGAATATTTAAGTGCAACTTCCGTAGCAACACGCATTTAAGCTATTGTTTTATATAGTATATATTTTAACTATGTAGTGATTATGTAGTGAAACACGTATCTAATTTTATTAAATATTTTTTATTGCGTTTAATATCAACAACTTAACTTCCAAATTGTACATGGTGTGTAGTTCTACACCAGCATCATATTCACTGAATAACTCACTGTACGGGTTCATAGACAGTATCTTTCAATGCACCTTCAGTTCTCCATCGCCCCAGGAGAGAATCACCATATTCACTAGACTACGAGTTCTAACACTTCGTACAGTGTCAAGCTCTGATATCAATCAAAACTCAGCAAAACCGACTACAGACGTTTGTACGCGACCTCTGCGTACTTACGCTGCTTCTTTTTTCGCTCTTTGAACCGTACTCATCGAAACCCGACAGAGTTCTGCTGTCTTACTGATCGAATAACCCTGATTCAAAGCGTTGAGAATATTCTTCTTATCTATAGTTGCCGGTCTTCCCGTGAATTTCCCCAGTTTCTTTGCGATTGCGATCCCTTCTCGCTGTCTTTCTAACAAGATTGACCTCTCGAATTGATACACAGCACCGAGCATTGAAAGCAGCAACTGTGACATTGAGTCTTTTTTGTCACTTGTAAACACTAGACTCTCTTTTTTGAACTTCAGAGTTACGCCTTTCTCAGTGATTCTCTCCACCAACTCATGCAAATCTTTGATGTTTCTTGCAAGACGCGATATATCGTGAACAATCACTGTGTCTCCTTCACGAATGAACTCCAACATTTCATTCAGTTTTGGTCTATTCATCGTTTTTGCTGAAACCTTCTCTTCAAACACTTTGTCCAGAGAGACGCCATCGAGTTGACGTTCAGTATTCTGCCCAACCGTCGAAACTCTGATGTAGCCAATCGTTTTGCCGCTCATGTATCGCCTCCAGTGACGAATATTCTTCTTTAATATTCATTAAACTCTAAAGATATTATGAATATACCTTATTCAAAAGTCAATACCGACCTTAATGAATATGAAATAAGTATCATTTCGACGTAGTCACTAGACTACAGTTTAATGAATATAGTGAATTTCTACTGAGACGATGGAGATCTGACGGTGCATTGAAAAATACTGTCTATGAACCCGTACAGTGAGTTATTCAGTGAATATGAGTAAGAAACTCGTGTAAAATCCCTCATTATCAGTGTGTGTTTTTCTATAGATAAAACACAGTAAAAATATGTACAAAAGATGTACAAAGCAATCTAGGTTATTGTAACTTATTGATAAGGATAGTGTTATATGTGTGCTCAGTTTGTTTACACCATGCACCGCGTCGGCAAGGTTGTCCCGCCCAAACGCGAAATTCTCAAGGATATCTCCCTGTCGTTCTTTCCGGGCGCCAAGATTGGCGTACTGGGCCTCAATGGTTCGGGCAAGTCATCGCTGCTGCGCATCATGGCCGGCATCGACAAGGACCACCATGGCGAAGCCCGTGCCCAGAGCGGCATCAATATCGGTTACCTCCCCCAGGAGCCCGCCCTCAATCCGGACAAGGATGTGCGTGGCAACGTGGAAGAAGCCATGGGCCCGGTGCTCAAGCTGATTGAAGACTTCAATGCCATCAGCGACCGTTTCGCCGAACCGATGAGCGACGACGAGATGAACGATCTGCTGGAAAAGCAGGGCGAACTGCAGAACGCGATCGACGCCGCAGAAGGATGGGATCTGGAGCGCAAGCTCGAAATCGCTGCCGATGCGCTGCGCCTGCCGCCCTGGGATGCTGATGTCAGCACGCTCTCTGGTGGTGAAAAAAGACGTGTGGCGCTGTGCCGCCTGCTGCTGTCCAATCCCGACATGCTGCTGCTGGACGAACCCACCAACCACCTGGACGCCGAGAGCGTCGGCTGGCTCGAGCGTTTCCTGAAGGAGTACCCTGGCACCGTAGTGGCCATCACCCACGACCGCTATTTCCTGGACAATGCCGCTGGCTGGATTCTGGAACTTGACCGTGGCCATGGCATTCCCTACGAGGGCAACTACACGACGTGGCTGGAAACCAAGGAACAGCGCCTGGCCACCGAAGCCCGTCAGGAAGCTGCGCGCGAACGTACCATCAAGTCCGAGCTGGAATGGGTTCGAGCCAACCCAAAGGGCCGCCAGGCCAAGAGCAAGGCCCGCATGGCGCGCTTTGAAGAGCTGAATTCCCAGGAATTCCAGAAACGCAACGAGACCACCGAGCTGTACATTCCGCCCGGCCAGCGTCTGGGTGATGTCGTCATCGAAGTGAACAATCTCTGCAAGGGCTTCGGTGAGCGCACGCTGATCGACAACCTCAGCTTCAGCATTCCCAAGGGCAGCATCGTCGGCATCATCGGCGGCAACGGCGCGGGCAAGACGACGTTCCTGCGCATGCTGGTGGGCCAGGAGCAGCCGGACAGCGGCAGCATCCGTCTGGGCGACACGGTGGAACTGGCCTATGTGGACCAGAGCCGCGACACCCTGAATGACGCCGTGACCGTGTGGGAAGAAATCTCGGGCGGGCTCGACACTCTGCAGATCGGTCGCTACGAAGTGGCATCACGCTCGTATGCCAGCCGTTTCAATTTCCGCGGCAGCGATCAACAGAAATTCGTGAAGGACCTGTCTGGCGGCGAACGCAACCGCCTGCATCTGGCGAAGCTGCTCAAGCGTGGGGCCAATGTTTTGCTGCTGGACGAACCCACCAATGACCTGGACGTGGAAACCTTGCGCGCACTGGAAGAAGGCTTGCTGAACTTCCCGGGCAACGTGATCGTGGTGTCCCACGACCGCTGGTTCCTCGACAGATTGTGCACACACATTCTGGCATTCGAGGGCAACAGCCAGGTGGTGTTCCACGAAGGCAACTACAGTGACTACGAGGCGGACAGGAAAAAGCGCCTGGGGGACAGTGCGGGGCCGACGCGCATCAAATACAAGCGGCTGGCTTGAGTTCATGCCAGGCGGCGCGGGAGGCGCGCTGGTCTGGACACGCCGTGAACCCATCCATGGGGGCTCGCTTTCGCCATCCATGGCTCAAGACGGTCCAGACCAGCGCGCCTCCCGCACCGCTTCAGCATCAACTCAAGCAAAAAAAGAGGAGCTCCGGTCAGGCACTGTGCTTGCCGCCTCTCCGCGAACCCCACGCAAGTGGGGCTGCGAGATTCGCCGTGGCACTATGCCTGAGTCAGAGGGTGGCCGCCTGCTTCACAGGACCGTCTGCCGCCTGGATGGCGGCAGCCGAGCCCCCATGGATGGGTTTACGGCGTGTCCTGTGAAGCAGGCGGCCACCCTCTGACCCGCAAACACCACAGCAAATCTCACAACCCCAATTGCTCCCGCAACTGCTTCATGCGCGCATGATTCTCCTCTCCACTCAGCGGATGGGGCACCCGGGGAGGCAACGCGTCGGGTGCCGGAACATCGAGGGCCTCGCCGCGCAGCGCGCGCTGGCACAGCGCGAGATAGTGGTACTCGAAAAGTGGAAACACTCTGTCTTCCGGCTCGCTGGCCAGCAGGAACCAGCCAGTGGCCTTGCCGGCCTGGTATATGGCCTCGTGGGACCATGCAAATGCCGACTTCGGCGACTCTGCGCGACAGGCTTCATAGTAGGCCTGCCTTGCATTGGGCAGACCGAACAGCGCCGGGCCTTCTTCGCAGGCCCTCACCACGACCGACACCGTCGGCAGATAGTCGTGTGTTTTCACCACATGGCGCGCAGCCGCGACGATCTGCACGGGGCTGTAGGCATTCAGACATCCCAGCCAGTACTTCTTGGCCAGTATGAGACGCTCGTCTGTGGCATAGGCTTTGTAGTACTGGTTGTGATAGGCAATCTCGAATTCGGCGAACAACTGATTGATGGCATCCACGTGATCGGGGCCATCATGGTGTGCCGCAGTTTCCGCGCCGCGCTTACTCTGCCCAGCTTCTGTCTGTGAAGCGCTGGAAGGCTGCGCCAAGGACTTGCTGGTTTTTTCCAGCAATGGATTGATCTTGTGCATCGATGACACTCATGTTCGACGACTCGCCGAGCCGTCTTGCCCACTGATATTTTATGAACTGCAAAAACCGGGTGTTCCACGACGCATGCACCTGATTGGTATCACGCCAGTAAAGAACGAACTCTCTGACCTTCGCCCGCGCGAATTCTTCATCGATCTCGGCAAGGTGGAGAATGTCATAACACTCTGTACTGGGTTGCCAGTCATCGCCAATGCGCCGGGGCAAAGTGTCGTGCTCGATGGAGGACGAATACTTGCTCCATTGCCGGCGGATATGTTCGATGAAACGCGTATTCCAGGCACCATTGGTGGCGCCACGTTCGCGCCAGTAAAGCACGAATTCTGGAACGGCATCTTCAATGAATTGCGGATTGATGCCTGAATTCTCGAGAATGACGAAAGCGTCGCTGCTCGGCCACCACTGCGGCGACATCTCGGTTTCCAGTTCGCTCATGCCACGGCGTGTCTGTTCCTGACGCCACTCACGCAGTACGAACTTGTAAAAGGCATTGCCCCAGGAGAACCGGGCCTGGCCCCGTTCCCGCCAATACATGACGAAGCCTGGCACCAGCTGGCGCACGAAGTCTTCCGGAATGTTCTGCTGGCGGCACTGCCGAATCCAGTCCTCGCCCGGCTGCCAGCTGGCCGGCATGAAGGTAGCGCCCTGAGCTTCGGTAGCGACACCTGCAGGCGCCGCTGTAGAGGCAGGTGCTGCCGGACTGCGGGCAGCGTTGATCTTGCGTGTTGCTGGCACCGGGGCGGCGGGTCGTGCCTGGTTGATGGCGAAACAGAGTGTCTCGCGGTTGCCGGTTTCGGCGTCGATCAGAATCAGTCCGAGATCCTGCAGGCTCTTCTGCACACGCTTGATGTCAATGAGAGCCCAGAATGGCAGTGCCTTCATCAAATCCATCTGACTGAGCTCCAACCAGGCGAAGCGGTCCTTCTCACGCAGTGGCCGGTGTGCCATCAGTTCGCTGAAAACGTGCAGCATGACGGCCTCTTCCAGGCCGATGGTGGCGGCCAGGGTGGGGGAGATCACCAGAGGGCGTTCGGGTACCAGCGACGACTGCATGACAGACCTGCTTCAAGGAAGGAACGGCAATGCTAACACAGCGTCGGCGCCCGTGGCTCTCCCGAAGCGGCCACCATTGCCGCTCACGCTCAGGCACGGTCCAGCTTGTACGCTTCTTGAAGGGCGCGCCGGCGTGCTTCGATGCCATGCCTCAGCGTCCAGTGCCAATGCGAGTGGAATCCAGCCATCTTCCACCTCTGCAACAACCTGCACGTCTCCCGCGTTCAAGCGCGTTCCCAGGGCGGGATCACTCAGTGCCAGCTCAACCGCAATCGCCTGAATGCGCTCATTGGCGAGGGCCACCAGATCAGACTCCGTGACAGGCTCCACTGGAAGCAGCGCGCGGCGCAGCGCCTCGGTGTAGGCCAATTCATCGAGTGCCGCAGGGGCATTGTCCGCTTCGGCCAAGGTATGTTCCGACTGCAAGGCGGCGAGGGCCTCGTCTACAGTCGCTTCCGCGACGAAGCGCAAATCGGCGGCTCGGTAGAAGCCCTCAAGCACACTGCGGCGAGTCGGCGCAGGCGACGCGTCCGCGCCCTCGACTGCAGGCCTCGGGGCAAGGGCTGCATCCACGCGACGATCCAGAAACTGCTCCTGCAGCATGCGTGTGTCTTCAGACGGGTGATAGCCCCCGCTGAGACTCAACAGCAGCTGCGGCCTTTCGGTCAGCGCTCTGGCCAGCGTGAGCAGTTTCTCGCGCTCGGGGGGAGCAAGGTCGGCACGCCCGGGCAGGAATGCGATTACCCCGATGTCCGCATCCTGCGCACCGCCGACCAGATTCGCCAGAAAGCGGAACGGCGCTGTGACAACATTGCGGATGATGTTGGACAGTGCAGTGCGGATGATACCCCCGTAACTGAACTGGGGATTGCCAAGGTCGCCCGTGACGGGCACTTCCAGGTCGATGACGCCGTTGCGGTCCTTGAGCAATGCCACCGCCAGACCGAGAGGCAGGTCGAGAGCGTCCGGATGTGGCACTTCGTCGCCAAGCACCAGGTCGCGCAGGCGCAACGCGTTGTCGCCGCTCAGCTGGTTGTCGGCAATCTCATAGGCCAGGTCCACATCCATGGCGCCATCATCGATGCGGCGTCCCGCAAACTTGATGACATAGGGAGACAAGGTCGGAATGTCGAGATTGCGGAACTGCAGTGCAATCTCGGTCAGCTCATTGAACGCAAGAGGCCGCAGCCGTCCTTCGATGCTGGCCAGTCCGAATTCGCCTACCTGCCCTTCCAGTCGAACCCGGGCCGGTTCCGTGGAGCGTGTCGAAATGGCGGAAATCTCTCCGTTCAGGTGGGTCATCAGCACGGCGAACGGCAGAGGCAGAGAGCGGTCAGAGAAATCGGCGCTGGCATTGTCGATGCGGATACGTTCGATCTGCAGGGCTGGCAAAGGCTCTGCGGGCGCATTGGCTGCCGCTTCCCCGGGCGCTGCCGTATCGGCGTCCGCAACGGGACCCGCCACCAGAATGCTGCCCAGGTTCGTGCTGCCGTCAGCCGCAATCTCGATTCGGGCATAGGGCTCGCTCACTCGCAGATCGCCGATTGTCAGGCGCGTCTCGTCCGCCATATCCAGCGCAAGGGCAGAAACATCCAGTGCCCCCACCCGGAACAGGGACTCGCCTTGCAGTGTGTCGCGGATGAGCAGTGCCTCCACGCCGACGGACCCCTCGTAGCGCAGGCGTCCCGGACCACTGAGCAGATTGCCTTCCAGTCCCACCCGGCCCTCTTCCAGCGCGATATTGGCCAGCCCTTCAATGTAGGGCTGCACAACGGGCAGTGCCAGTGCTTCTACAAGCAGTTCCAGCGACGCGTCCAATTGCGGCAGCACGGTGACCTCGCCACTGGCGCGCAATGTGCCCCCGCTGCTGACATTCACAACCGTTTCCACAGTGAAGGGCACGCCGGGCTGATTCACCAGATTGCTGAGGCGGGCCTCAATCCCCAGCCCCACAACGACATCCTGAACGGGCACGCGGTCAGTCAACCCTACCTGCCAGCTGTCCAGCACCAGTTCGTCGAGGCGCAGAGACCAAGGGGCTGCCACAGGCGGCACAGCACCCTGTCCGACCGGGCCCTGGTCGGCTGTGTTTGCGGCGGGGAACAGTTGCAGCACATTGACACCACCGTCCTCAAAGCGCTCAGGACGCAGATCGAAACCGCCAAGACGCAGGGATTGCACCCCCGCGCTCCTATCACCGAGGTCGAAAGAACCTCCGCTCAATGCAATCTCCGGCATACGGGCCAGCAGTGCGCCGCTGTGCCTCTCGTGGATATCGAGATCACTGAGATTCAGCTGCAATCCATCGACAGCAAGCTGGGCGCCGCCGTCATCGGCCAGCGCAAAGGTATAGTTGAACTGTGACTCCAGCCAGCCTCCGGCGAGGCGCACCGGCAATTGTTCGCGCAGATACTCGTAGACCAGCGCCGGGTAAGGACCGCGCAATTGAACTTCACCCTGCGAGCGCAGCGGGGCAAGGGAAAGCGAGCCACGCCAGTCCACGCGGGAACCGTTGCCCATGGTAAGACTGAGCGTCTGCCCGGCAGGAGACTCTGGCAGGGTGCTGAGATTCTCGACCTGAAAGTCCAGGGCGTCGATCAAGGCAATGTAGGGAACCGTGGGCACATTGTCAGTCAGTCCGAGGCTGGCGCCCTGCACCCTCAGGTCCGCGATCAGCACCCTTGGCAGGACGGAGTCTGGCACACCTTCAACCGCTGACTGCGGCACTGCCGGCGCGGCACCGGCGCTCCAGCGCTGCGCCAGCCGGCTCAGATTGTTGTCAACGTTGTTGTAGCGGCGCATGGAAAAGTGCAGGCCGTCCACGTGCACTTCGCGGAAACTGAAAGCGCTTTGCACAAGGCTGTCGGCCTGCAGGTTGATGAAGGCGCGTTCCAGCGACAGGACGCGCCAGCCATCGGCATCAATCATGTCCAGGCGTTCGACGGTGAGCTGCAGGGCAAAGGGATTGAAGGAGATGTCATCTACCTTGAACTGCACGCCAAGACGATCCTGCAGCAAGACGGCAATCTGACGCTCGGCCAGCCAGGGCAGAAGCAGAAACCCGGCGGCTGTGTATATGGCTGCAAGCGCAATGAACCAGCGCAGGGAGCGCAGTGCAATCCGTGTCGATCGCGCAAACATGTTCTGCCCGCCTTTCGTCTGTCTTGTCGCCCTGATGTAATTGCCCATGACACGCCAGGCCGGGGCTCCTGCCGCCACCTTCATGGCAGCGCTGATGGATTCGACCGTGACATCGCAGTCCAGTTCCACAGTCAGGTCGACGAGGCTGTCACCGGGCACGGGCACGCGCAAGGACCTTCCATGGCGTGCGGCATCAGTGTACACCCGGGACCAAAAAAAAAGCCCGGGCTCTCTCGAGTCCGGGCTTTCTCATTTCTGCAAGGTGACGCGCTTAGTGGGCAGCGGCGCCAGAGCTCACCGGGCCGTGCAGAGACACGGCTGTCAGCGTGGAGCCAGTCTGCAGCACGATGTACTGCTCGCCCTTGTGCACGTAGGTCATCATGCCGTAACGGCTGTTGCCGGAAACCGCCACTTTGCCCAGCTGCTCGCCTGTCATCTTGTCCACCGCGAACAGTGCCGGAGTACCATCACTGGACTGTGAGGCATAGATCAGCATGTTCTTGGTGACAGTCATCGGCGCGTGTGCGCCAGTGCCTGTGTTGCCGACATCAATGCCTGCCAGTGCAGGGTTGTTCTTGATGCGGTCGGGGGTTTCGCCAACCGGAATCATCCACAGATGCTCGCCGGTGTTCAGGTCGATCGCTGTAATGCGGCTGTAGGGTGGCTTGAACAATGGCAGACCTTCGGGGCCGCGCGGGCCACCAGCGCCAGTGCCAACGGCGTACTGAGCGACCGTTGTGCCCGTGGTGGTTGTGCCGTTGTCAGTCATGTAGCGCAGATCCGCTTCTTCGCCTGGCACCAGCTGACGCGTGGTGCAGCCGCTCAGGGACGTTACGTACAGAATGCCTGTCTCGGGGTCCCCTGCAGCCGGGCCGCTGATGTTCACGCCACCGACGTCACCCGGGCACCACAGTGCGCCGCGCTTGCCAATGTCATTGTCACGGTGAAGAGGAGGTGTGAACAACGGGCCGACTTCCCACTCAGCCAGGATATCGAGAGCCTGCTGACGCAGTTCCGGCGTGAAGTCGATCAGGTCGTCTTCGACCAGGCCCTGCCGATCATACGGTGCCGGCTTGGTGGGGAAAGGCTGAGTCGCAGAGAGTTGCTCGCCCGGAATCATGGACTGCGGCACGGGACGCTCTTCGATTGGCCACAGCGGCTCACCGGTTTCACGGTTGAACACGTAAGTGAACGCCTGCTTGGTGACCTGCGCCACGGCGGGGATGGTCTGACCGTTCTGAGTCACGTCCAGCAGCACGGGGGCAGTGGGGGTGTCATAGTTCCAGATGTCGTGGTGCACCATCTGGAAGTGCCACTTGCGCTCGCCCGTCTTGACGTCCAGCGCAATCAGACTGGTGCCGAAGAGGTTGTCGCCCGGACGGAAGCCACCGTAGAAGTCCACGGTTGCGCCGTTGGTCGGGATGTACACCAGACCGAGTTCCGCGTCCGCAGACATTGGCGCCCAGGAAGATATGTCACCTGTGTACTGCCAGGCGTCGTTTTCCCAGGTCTCATGACCGAATTCGCCCGGCTGCGGAATGACATTGAACTTCCAGAGGAAGGCTCCTGTCTTCGCGTCATAGGCCAGAATGTCGCCAGGCACGTTCTCGATGCGGGACTGGTTGTAACCTTGTTCGGCAGAGTTGCCGACTACCACAACATCGTTGACCACGATGGGCGGTGAAGAGGTCGTGATATAGCCCACTTCCTTGGGAATGCCGTAGAAGGGGTCGAATTCATGACCAAGGTCGGCCAGCATGTCGACGATGCCGTGCTCAGGGAAACCTTCCACCGGCACCTGCTTGCCGAAACCTTCCAGCGGAGCGCCCGTGTCTGCATCCAGTGCCACCAGGAAGAAGGCCGGGGTGCTGATGTAGATCACGCCTTTGCCGTCAATCTCGGTGTACGCCACGCCCTTGCCGTAGTCGGCGCGCATGGAGTACTCGTAGCGGAACGTGTTCGGCTCGCGGTAGGACCAGATGGTTTCGCCAGTCTCTGGATCAAGCGCCACGACGTGACGACGCGGACCGGCAACGGTGTAAAGCTTGCCATTGATGTAGCTGGGGGTAGCGCGGCCGCTGGACGCCTGATAACTGGCGCCATCCCATATCCATGCTTCCTTGAGTTCAGCGAAGTTCTCGGGCGTGATGTTGGCTGCGGGAGAATAGCGTGCGTGGTCAGCATCGCCGCCCAGGTGTCGCCACTCGACGGTGTCCTGTGCGGTGGCCGCAGCAGAGGCTGTCAGCAGCAGGCCGAATGGCAAGGCCCGCAGCAACGCTCTTGACAGCGATCGCCAGCCCTTGGCTGCTGGCGTGAAACGCGATTTTGTCATTGTCATTTCCTCGATTGGTAGATTTCAAACTTTGCAAAACACAAATGAACTATGGTGACTGAAAAGAGCACGCAGAATACCCCAGCATCCTGAGCAAGTCCATGCGCTCCAGCTGGGCTGCAAGCCACGAATGCCGCGCCTTGCGGGCCATCAGGACGGCATTGGGGCTGCCACTCAAGACCGGCAAATCGAGCGGAGTGATTCGCTTTTGTGACACTCTTTTGCAAACAAACTTTCGTTTCTGCAAACACATGCGGACTGCCATGATTCGGCACATTGCAATGGCAGCTTCAAAAAAGCAGAGGCCGGAGCGCTTGCGCACTCCGGCCTCTGGTTTTGCCAGCCTCCGCGAAGCGGAGGTCAGCGGTCATGCTCAACGATCAATGCGCTTCGGCTGCCGCTACCGGGCCATGCAGGCTCATCGCTGTCAGCTTGCTGCCAGTCTGCAGCACAATGTACTGCTCGCCTTCATGCATATAGCTCATCATGCCGTAACGGCTTGCGGCGGAGACAGGGATGCGGGCCAGCTCGTTGCCTGTCATCTTGTCGATGGCGAACAGGTGCGGCGTGCCATCACTGACTTCACCTGCGTAGACCAGCATGGACGGAGTCACCAGCATTGGAGCCTGGGCGCCAGTACCTGTGTTGCCGACATCCACGCCAGCCAGCGCTGGATTGTTCTTGATGCGGTCTGGTGTCTCGCCAATCGGGATCATCCACAGGGTTTCACCGGTGTTAAGATCGATTGCAGTGATGCGGCTGTACGGAGGCTTCATCAGCGGCAAACCTGACGGATGACGCGGAGCACCGCCGCCAGCGCCATTGGCGTACTGGGCAGGGGTAACACCTGTCGTGGTAGTACCGTTGTCAGTCATGTAGCGCAGATCGGCTTCATCACCCGGTACCAGCGTGTGTGCACTGCACGCGCTCTGGGAAGTCAGGAAGATGATGCCGGTTTCCGGGTCAGCAGCAGCCGGGCCAGTGATGTTGGAGCCACCACCGTCACCTGGACACCACAGTGAACCGCGCTTGCCCAGGGGGTTGTCGCGGTGCAGTGGCGGGTTGTAAAGCGGACCGATCTCCCAGTCTGCCAGGGCAGCAATGGCCTGCTCGCGCAGCTCGGGAGTGAAGTCAATCAGATCGTCCACGGAGATGCCTGCCAGGTCATACGGGGCGGGCTTGGTCGGGAACGGCTGCGTCGGAGAAAGTTTCTCGCCAGGCACCAGAGACTGGGGCACAGGACGCTCTTCGATCGGCCACAGCGGCTCGCCTGTCTCGCGGTTGAACGCGAACAGCAGAGTCTGCTTGGTGGCTTGCGCGACGGCCTTGATGGTGCGGCCATTCTGCTCGACGTCGATCAGGATCGGCGCTGTCGGGATGTCATAGTTCCAGACATCGTGGTGCACCAGCTGGAAGTGCCAGCGACGTTCACCAGTCTCGACGTCCAGCGCCAGCAGGCTGGTGCCGAACAGCGTGTCACCCGGGCGGAAGCCGCCGTAGTAATCCACTGTGGGCGGGTTGGTGGCGATGTATACGAGACCCAGCTCCGGGTCGGCGGACAGCGGCGCCCAGGGAGACACGTCACCTGTGTACTGCCAGGCATCGTTTTCCCAGGTGTCATGGCCGAATTCACCCGGTTGCGGGATCACGTTGAACTTCCACTTGAAAGCGCCTGTCTCGGCGTCATACGCCAGGATGTCGCCGGGGATGTTCTCGATGCGGGACTGGTTGTAACCCTGCTCAGCAGAGTTGCCTACCACGACCACGCCGTTCACGACGATGGGCGGAGAGGATGCCGTCACGTAGCCGACTTCTTTTGGAATGCCGTAATAGGGATCAAACTCGTGGCCCAGGTCAGCCAGCATGTCAACCACGCCGGTTTGTGCAAAGCCATCGATAGGCACCGGATTGCCGAAGCCTTCCAGCGGCGCACCCGTGTCAGCGTCCAGTGCGGTCAGGAAGAAAGCCGGGCTGATGATGTAGACAACGCCCTTGCCGTTGACTTCTGCATAGGCGACGCCCTTGCCGTAATCCTGACGCATGGAGTATTCCCAGCGGAACGTGTTCGGCTCGCGGTAGGACCACAGGGTTTCACCGGTCATCGGATCCATGGCCACCACGTGGCGGCGCGGGCCGGCCACTGTGAACAGTTTGCCATCGACATAGCTGGGGGTAGAGCGACCACTGGCGGCGTCAAAGCTGGCACCATCCCATACCCATGCTTCCTTCAGTTCGCCGAAGTTTTGCGGGGTGATGTTGGCAGCCGGGGTGTAGCGGGTGTGATGAGCGTCGCCACCAAGGTGGGTCCACTCAACGGTGTCCTGGGCTCCGGCGGGAGAAGCAGCGGCGACCAGCAAACCCAGCGGCAGCGCCCTCGTCAGAGTCCGACTCAGTGAATGCCAGCGACTGGTCGCTGACTGTCGGGAGGATCCCGACCCAACTAGCGTTGTTGTCATTATTTTTCCTCGATGAGCAGAAAGAACACTCAGACCGGATAGAGAGTTTTTGTTGTTGTCGTAGACCTGGTGCACGCGTGCGCATCGGGCCTTCAGACCCCTTCAACATGGCAGAAACATGACCTGCCCGTGCTGAAATGAGGCCGTGAGAATAACCCAGCCACAGGGCGCAAGTCCATTGGCAAACGCTGGTCTGCTTCTGAGCCTGGGCCAGCTGACCGACGGCCTGCCAAAAATGCAGAGGCCCGGCTGATGCAAACCAGCCGGGCCTCCTTTTGCAGCGCCCGTCCCTCTCGGGATGGCGCCTCGATCAATGCGCTTCTGCAGCTGCCACCGGACCACTCAGGCTCATCGCAGTGAGCTTGGAGCCAGTCTGCAGAATGATGTACTGCTCGCCGTGGTGCACGTAGCTCATCATGCCGTAACGGCTGGTTTCCGGCACCTGGACGCGGGCCAGTTCACGGCCAGTCATCTTGTCGATGGCGAACAGATGCGGTGTGCCATCACTGACCTCACCCGCGTACACCAGCATGGAAGGCGTCACCATCATGGGGGCCATGGCGCCCGTGCCGGTGTTGCCAATGTCGATACCCGCGATCGCCGGGTTGTTCTTGATGCGATCCGGTGTCTCGCCCACAGGGATGTACCACAGGATCTCGCCGGTATTCAGGTCGATCGCCGTGATGCGGCTGTAGGGCGGCTTCCACAGTGGCAGACCGCTCGGATGACGGGGAGCACCAGCACCAGGACCATTGGCATAGCGCGCCGGAGTCACACCCGTCGTGGTAGTGCCGTTGTCAGTCATGTAACGCAGATCCGCTTCCTCACCTGGCAACAGCTGGATGGCACTGCAGGCTGCCTGCGAGGTCACGAACACGATGCCGGTTTCAGGATCACCAGCGGCAGGGCCCGTGATGTTGGAACCACCACCACCGCCCGGGCACCAGTAGGCGCCGCGTTTGCCCAGATCATTGTCTCTGTGCAGCGGTGGGTTGTAGAGCGGGCCGATCTGCCAGTCTGCCAGTGCGGCAATGGCTTGCGCCCGCAACTCTGGTGTCCAGTCAATCAGATCATCCACAGACAGGCCATTGAGGTCGTATGCGGGCGGCTTGGTCGGGAATGGCTGAGTCGGCGAAGCAAACTCGCCGGGCACCAGTGAGGGCGGTACCGGACGCTCTTCGATCGGCCACAATGGCTCGCCTGTTTCGCGGTTGAAGGCGAACAGCAGTGTCTGCTTGGTAGCCTGAGCGACCGCAGGAATGCGCTCGCCGTTGTGCATCACATCCAGCAGCACGGGTGCCGTCGGCACGTCGTAGTTCCAGATGTCATGGTGCACCAGCTGGAAGTGCCAGCGACGCTCGCCTGTCTCCACATCCAGCGCAATCAGGCTGGTACCGAACAGGTTGTCACCGGGGCTGAAACCACCGTAGTAGTCCACTGTGGGCGGGTTGGTGGGGATGTACACCAGACCCAGCTCCGGGTCGGCTGACAAAGGTGCCCAGGGAGACACGTCACCTGTGTACTGCCAGGCATCGTTTTCCCAGGTGTCGTGGCCGAATTCGCCAGGACGCGGGATCACGTTGAACTTCCATTTGAAAGCGCCTGTCTTCGCATCGAAGGCAAGGATGTCACCGGGAATGTTTTCGATACGGGACTGGTTGTAGCCCTGTTCAGCAGAGTTGCCCACCACGACCACGCCGTTGACGACGATGGGTGGCGAGGAAGATGTCACATAACCCACTTCCTTGGGGATCCCGTAGAAGGGGTCATACTCATGACCCATGTGCGCCAGCAGATCGATCACGCCCGTCTCGGCAAACCCTTCGATGGGTACCGGGGCTCCGAAGCCTTCCAGCGGTGCGCCGGTATCGGCGTCCAGCGCCGTCAGGAAGAAGGCCGGGCTGATGATGTAAACCACGCCCTTGCCGTCAACTTCTGCATACGCGACGCCCTTGCCGTAATCCTTGCGCATCGAGTATTCCCAGCGGAACGTGTTCGGCTCTCGGTAGGACCAGAGTGTCTCGCCGGTCGTGGGGTCCATGGCAATGACGTGACGACGGGGGCCCGCCACTGTAAACAGCTTGCCATCCACGTAGCTGGGGGTGGAACGGCCGCTGGCCGCATCGAAACTGGCGCCGTCCCAGACCCACGCTTCCTTCAGTTCACCAAGATTTTCCGGGGTGATGTTGGCAGCCGGGGTGTAACGGGTGTGATGAGCATCGCCACCAAGGTGGGTCCACTCGACAGTATCCTGAGCCTGCGCGGGAGCCCCGGCGGCCAGCAACAAGCCCAGCGGCAACGCGCGCGTCAACGCTTGACTCAGTGTGCGCCAGCGATTGCTCGCCGGCTGTCGGGAAAGCCCCGACCCTTCATGCTCTTTTATCATTGTTATTACCTCATGGAGCAGATTTAGAAGATTGCAGACAAACCACAGGACCAGCATGGTGCATAGCGTGCATACCAGCGGGAGAGTAGCGCAAGCCGCGCTTGTGCGTCCAGCCACAGGGGCGGCCTGCCATCAGTGTGCTTCAGCTTCCGCGACAGGACCGTGCAGACTCATCGCAGTCAGTCGCGGCCCGGTCTGCAGCACGAAATACTGTTCGCCCTGATGCACATAACTCATCATGCCGTAGGCACTCGATTCGGGCACCGCGACGCGAGACAGTTCACGTCCCGTGGCTTTGTCGATGGCGAACAGGTGTGGCGTACCGTCGCTGACTTCCCCTGCATACACCAGCATGGACGGCGTCACCAGCATGGGTGCATGGGAGCCAGTACCGGTATTGCCGACATCGATACCCGCCAGTGCCGGGTTGTTTCTGATGCGGTCCGGCGTCTCGCCCACCGGGATGTACCACAGGTGCTCGCCGGTATTCAGATCGATCGCAGTGATGCGGCTGTAAGGCGGCTTCCAGAGCGGCAGGCCGGTGGGATGGCGGGGCGACCCGGCGCCCGGGCCATTGGCATAGCGCGCCGGCGTCAGACCCGTCGTGGTAGTGCCATTGTCGGTCATGTAGCGCAAATCAGCTTCTTCACCGGGCAGCAGCTGGTTGGCGCTGCAGCCCATGCGGGACGTCACGAACACGACGCCAGTCTCGGGATCGGCTGCCGCTGGTCCGGTGATGTTGCTGCCGCCGCTCGGGCACCAGAAGGCGCCGCGCTTGCCCAGCGGATTGTCACGGTGCAGAGGCGGGTTGTAGAGCGGACCGATCTGCCAGTCTGCCAGAGCGACAATTGCCTGGGCGCGCATTTCGGGCGTGAAATCGATCAGCATGTCCTCGGAAAGTCCGCCCGGTTCATAGGGCAGCGGCTTCGTTGGGAAAGGCTGTGTAGGGGACAATTGCTCGCCCGGCACGAGAGAGGGCGGCACGGGGCGCTCCTCGATCGGCCACAAGGGCTCACCGGTTTCCCGATTGAAGGCAAACAGCATGGCCTGCTTGGTGGCCTGCGCGAGAGCCTTCACCGTCTGTCCTTCATGTTGCACGTCTATCAGCACCGGCGCCGTCGGAATGTCGTAGTTCCAGACATCGTGATGCACCAGCTGGAAGTGCCAGCGACGCTCGCCTGTCTGCACATCCAGCGCGATCACGCTGGTCCCGAAAAGATTGTCACCTGGCGAAAAGCCACCGTAATAATCCACAGTCGGAGGATTGGTCACGGCGTAGACAAGGCCCAGTTCCGGGTCAGCGGACAGTGGCGCCCAGGGCGACACGTCGCCTGTGTACTGCCAGGCATCGTTCTCCCAGGTGTCATGGCCGAACTCACCGGGCCGGGGAATCACGTTGAATTTCCATTTGAAGGCGCCCGTCTTCGCATCGAAGGCCAGAATGTCACCCGGGATATTCTCGATGCGGGACTGGTTGTAGCCCTGCTCGGCGGAATTGCCCACGACCACCACGCCATTGACGACGATGGGTGGCGAGGACGATGTGACATACCCCACTTCCTTGGGAATGCCGAAGTAGGGATCGAAGTCATGCCCGAGATGGGCCAGCAGATCCACCACACCCGTCTGGGCAAAGCCGTCGATGGGCACCGGGGCACCGAAGCCGGGCAGCGGAGCGCCGGTGTCAGCGTCCAGTGCTGTCAGGAAGAAAGCCGGACTGATGATGTAGATGACACCCTTGCCGTCCACTTCTGCATAGGCCACGCCTTTGCCATAGTCGGCACGCATCGAGTATTCCCAGCGGAAGGTATTGGGCTCACGGTAGGACCAAATTGTCTCTCCGGTCATCGGGTCCATGGCCACGACATGGCGACGGGGGCCGGCGACAGTGAAGAGTTTGCCGTCCACATAACTCGGGGTGGAGCGGCCACTGCCGGCGTCAAAACTCGCGCCATCCCAGACCCACGCGGCTTTCAGCTCGCCGAAATTCTCCGGGGTGACGTTGGTGGCCAGGGTGGAACGGGTGTGGTGAGCATTGCCCCCCAGGTGGGTCCATTCGACAGTATCCTGCGCGAAGGACAGTGAGGTGGCTGCCAGCAGCAGCCCGGTCTGGAGCATTTTCGACAACACTCCGGCCAGCGGGTGTCGGGACTTGCGGAAAACCTTGCGGACGGACTTCGGGCCTGCGTGCTCTATTTTCATTGTTGTTATCCTCAGTGAGCAGATCGGAACCAGACTTGCACGGCACGAGAGTAGCGCGCTGCTCATGGCATGTCCAATCAGCAAACGCTGGATACCCCCGCTTTGAACGATCAGTTGCCTGAAGGCAGGGGCACGATGCGGAATGCGGCCTGACTTCCAAGTATGGCAACCAGCTCCGTCAGGGTTCTATGCATCTGCTCGCGGAACTGCCAGGGCGTATTGACGATGAGCATTCCTGAACCGTGCATTCCGAATTCCGCGGCCTGTTCCTGCACGGTCAGTTCCAGAAGCAGCATGTCTGGCAGCGCGTCGCGCCCCAGCGCGGAGATCAGCCATTCGCTGTGGTCACGCTGTCGGGCCAGGCGCGGGTACCAGAGAGCGAGCACGCCGACCGGCCAGCGCCGGTGCAGTTTGGCGAGGGTCTGCTGAACACGCTGGTAGTCTTTCTTCTCTTCGTAGGACGGGTCAATCAGTGCCATGCCGCGACGCGGCTCCGGGGGTGTAAGGGCCAGCAGGCCTTCGAAGGAATCGCGGTGGTGCAGGCTGACCCGCTTGTCGTGCCCGAGATAGTGGTGCAGAGACTCGATTTCAGCAGGGTGCAGCTCCATGACATGCAGTCGGTCCTGTGCACGCAACGCACTCTGGATCAGTACCGGTGAGCCCGGATAGAAGCGGAGTTTGCCCTTGGTATTGCTGGCCGCCACGCGCTGGACATAGGACGCCAGCAGCGGGTCCGTGATCGGCGCGTCCCACAGGGGCACGATGCCTGATTCGTGCTCGCGATTGGTCTGGGCGTGTTCGTTGAAAAGATCATAGAGACCGCCGCCGCCATGGGAGTCGATGCAGGTGAACGGCTTGTCCTTGGCGGACAATTTCTGCAACAGCCCCAGCAACACAAGATGCTTCAGCACGTCGGCATGATTGCCGGCGTGAAAACCGTGACGATAACTGAGCATGGGGGTCTCCGGTGTCTGGCGGCGCTCACTTGTGCGAACGCCGCCAGACGGGTGATCAAACGGGGCGGACGTCGGGCAGGCCGTGCTTGTTGGCAAAATAGGGGTTTGGAGAAAGGTAGGACCCCACAATCATGCCGATCAGACTAAGGAGCAGGCCAACCAGTTGTGGCTCGAAAGGCACATCTGGAATGAAGATTTCCAGGAACAGCCAGCTTCCCAGGCCAAGCGCCATGGACAAGGAGGCACCCAGATTGCTGGCGCGGGACCAGAACAGCCCGGCGGTCAGAGGCACGAATACGCCCGCCAGGGTAATGCGGTAGGCGTTCTCCACCATGGCGTGAATGTCAGAACTGGACAGTACGGCATTGGCGACCACCAGCAGCGTGAACACAAAGACGGTGTAGCGGGTGTAGCGCAGCAGTTGCTCATCCGTCATGTCCGGCTTGAAGTTCTTCAGCACGTTCTCGGTGAACGTCACTGACGGCGCCAGCAGAGTGCCGGAGGCCGTACTCATGATGACCGACAGCAGGGCGCCGAAGAACACCGCCTGCAGCCAGAATGGCATGTGCACTACGACAAAGGTGGGCAGCACCAGCTGGGAGTCCTCAGCCATCAGGCGACTGGTAAGCTCCGGGTCCACCAGGCTGGCACTGTAGGCCAGGTACAACGGGACCGCGGCGAAGAAGAAATAAGCGATGCCGCCAAGTGTTGTGGCCCAGACAGCCACCGTTTCATTCTTCGATGTATTGACACGCTGGAACACGTCCTGTTGCGGAATAGACCCCAGCGCCATGGTGAACAACGCTGCCATCCATCCCAGCATGTCCACCAGATCGAGCGTCGGCAGCCAGTTGAACTTGCCCTCTGCTGCCGCCTTGCTGATGACGGTGGACATGCCACCCGCCATCTCGCTGGCACTGCTGGTGACCAGCAACAGACCGATCACGATGACCACCATCTGCACACAGGTGGTGACCGCCACTGACCACATCCCGCCGAACAGGGTATAGACAAGCACGACAGTGGCACCAATTATCATGCCCTGAGTCATGCTCACCGTCCCGTCGGAAAGCACGTTGAACACCAGCCCAAGGGCGGTCACCTGAGCAGAGACCCAGCCGAGATACGACAGCACGATGCACGTAGACAGGACAAGTTCAGTCCTCTTGTTGTAGCGGATGTGAAAAAAGTCACCCAGGGTCATCAACTTCAGCCGGTACAGGGGCAGCGCGAAGATCAGACCGAACAACACCAGACAGACCGATGCACCGAGCGGGTCGGAGATCAGACCGCGGAATCCCTCGTCCAGAAAGGTGGCCGAGATGCCCAGCACGGTTTCAGCCCCGAACCAGGTGGCGAAGACCATGGCCATGACCATGAACATCGGCAAGCTGCGCCCTGCGGTGATGTAGTCGCTGGCAGAATGAACCTTGCGGGAAGCGACAAGCCCGATGGCAATCGAAATGACGAGATAGACGACAACAAGTGCTAGCAGCATGATGGTTCCCGGTCAGTGGTGGACGTTCCGCTCGCATGATAGGAAAACTCTGCGAAAAAATCACCGCCCAGTTTAATTGCGCCTCCCGCGATGCCGCTCCACACTTTCTATGCTAGTGTAGCCGCTCGTCAATCCAAGCCGATACAGAGACTTACGTGGCCATCAACTTCTACAGGAAAATCAAGCGCAGTATTCAGGAAGATGGCCTGATCGTCAGCAGCTCCGTGTTTCTCGTCAACTCCATGGTCGGCAAGATCGACTTCGGACGCGCGCTGCGAATTCTGGAAATTGGCAGTGGCAAGGGCCCCTTCACGCGCGAAATCATCCGCCGCATGTCTCCAGACTCACAGCTGGATGTCTGCGAAATCAAGAGTGAATACAACCCCTGGATCGAAGAGCTGATGGCGCAGCACCCGGACAAGCAGGTTACCTTGTACAACGGTTGTGTGACGGAACTGCTGAACAAGGCCGACTACTACGATGTCATCGTCTCATCCCTGCCCCTCAAGAACTTCGAACGCATGAAAGACCAGAATGCCTTCCTGTACAGAGTCATCCAGGGTTTCAGATTCGCACTCAAGGATGGCGGCATCTATCTGCAGTACCAGTACTTTCGCAGCAACAAGGCAGACATCGAGACTGTTTTTGGCAAAGTGATGGACGAAGTGGACTTTGTGCCCCTGAACATCCTGCCGGCTTTCGTCTACAGCATGACCAAGTGATTCGTCTACCGTGAACAAAGACAAGTTCGAAACTGTCGGCTCCTTTGGGCTGTATCTATGGCTGGCACTGATCGCATCCAGCCTTTCCCTGTTTTTTTTCATGCCCGAATTGTTCGAGCCGCAAAGCATCCGGCAGTTCTTTACCGACAACCTCTTCAGCGGCCTGCTGGTCTACTTCATCATTTCCACCGTGCGCGGCTTCACCCTGATCCCCTTGACGCCCATCGTGCTGGCGGGGGTACTGGTGTTTCCGCCGTGGCCGTTGTTTCTGGTCAACCAGGCAGGCGTATACACGTCATCGGCGATTCTGTATTACATGACCCGCTACATGCGCTTCGACAATTTCTTCTTTACTCACTATCCGCAGCAGGTGGAGAAGCTCATCCTGCTGCTGCGCAAACGCGAACTGCCAGTGATCAGCCTGTGGGGCTTTGCGCCGTTCATCCCAACCGACATGATCATCTGCATCTGCAGCGTGCTGCGCATCAGTGTCTTCAAGACGCTGCTCGGCGTATCCATCGGCGAAGGCGTCATCTGCGCCGTCTACATTTTCGGAGGCTCGGCCGGACTGGCCGCCCTTCTCAATTATCTGCAGGCTTGAGTCATGCCCACCGCACCCGCTTCGACCACTCTCGCGTTTTTCATCACGTGCTCCAAGGGCATCGAATCCCTGCTGGAAGCGGAACTGCGCGGCTTCGGCATCACCCAGATCAAACCCAGCGTTGCAGGCGTCTACTGTTCTGCCACCCTTGAGTCTGCTTACCGGATCATCATGTTCTCGCGGCTTTGCAATCGCGTGATTCTGCTGCTGACCGAAGGGCCCGTAGTCAGCGCCGATGATCTTTACGCCAGCGCGCAGGTGGTTGACTGGCAAGATCACCTGCCTGTGGGGCAGACCTTGTCCATCAGTGCCTCGGGGGGCACAGAGCAGCTCATCCACACCCAGTTCATCGCGCAGAAGATCAAGGATGCCATTGTGGATCAGTTCCGCGCCCATGGCCTGCCACGTCCGGATGTGAACCGTGATGCCCCGGACCTGCTGATCCATGCCGTCATCAAGAAGGATCGCCTCAGCCTCGGGATAGACCTGGCCGGTGCCAGTCTGCATCGTCGCAACTACCGCACCGAGCAGGGCGAAGCCCCTCTCAAGGAAACGCTGGCAGCCGCACTCCTGATGCGCGCCCGCTGGCCGCGCACTGATGTGGCCGAGCCGGTCCTGTGTGACCCGATGTGCGGGTCTGGCACCTTGCTGATAGAAGGCCTGCTGATGGCGCTGGATGTTGCACCCGGCCTCGTGCGAGACAGCGCGTTGACTCCCTGGCCTCACCATGACCCGGCCGCCATGGCAATGGTGGTCAGCGAAGCACGCGAACGCCGGACCAGGGGCGCCTCCTGGCAGGGCAAAGCCTGGGGCAGCGACAGCGACGAGCGCGCCATCGCCATCGCCCAGCGCAATGCGCGGCGGGCAGGTCTGGAGTCCCTGATCGATTTTCGAGTGAGCAGTGTTCAGGAACTGCACCTGCCTGCTGCGCCGACTCTGGTCATCTGCAATCCCCCCTACGCGGAACGGCTCGGCGAACAAACCGAAGTCGAGATGCTGTATCAGGACCTGGGCGCTTTCCTGCGTCGTGAGGCACAAGGTTCCGAGGCGGCCATTTTCACGGCACGCCCGGAGTGGGGAAAACTGCTTGGCATTCACAGCCACAAACAGTACGCCCTGTTCAATGGCGCATTGCCCGCCAAGCTGCTGTTGATGAGAGTCGATGCCGAATCCATCTACCAGAAACATGTCCGCGCGCCGGAGCCCGTTGAGCGCACTATCGAAGGCGAGCCTCGGCAGGTGCCCTCTTCCGAACCGCTCGACCCGGGGGCACAGATGCTGGCCAACCGGTTGCGCAAGAACCTCAAGTCCATCGGGCGCTGGGCGCAGAAACAGGGTCACATGTGCTACCGCCTGTACGATGCAGACATGCCGGAATATTCCTTTGCCATCGACTGTTATGGCAGCCATGTGCACATGCAGGAATACAAGGCTCCGGCGACAGTCAGCGAGGAAGACTCGGCTCAGCGACGACGCCAGGCCTATCAGGCTCTGTGCCAGGTGATGGCGCAGGAGCTGCAGATTCCGGCAGCAAACATCGTGCTGAAAGTGCGCGAGCGCCAGCGCGGCAGCGAGCAATACCGGCCTACTCAGAACGCAGGAGAAGACTTCGAGGTACGTGAAGGTGCCGCGCGCTTCATCGTCAATCTGGAACGCTATCTGGACACCGGACTCTTCCTCGACCATCGCCCGATCCGCCACTGGATCGGCGAGCACGCCAGCGGAGTGCGCTTCCTGAATCTGTTCTGCTATACGGCCACCGCGACTGTGCATGCAGCACTCGGCGGCGCCACGCACTCCACCAGCGTGGACATGTCGAGGACTTATCTGAACTGGGCCGCCCGCAATTTCGAAATCAACGGCATGGACAAGCGCCAGCATACGCTCGTGCAGCAGGACTGCATGAAGTTTCTGGAGGACTGTGATGAGCAGTTCGATCTGATCTTTCTGGACCCGCCTACCTTCTCCAACTCCAAGAATACCGAGAACGTGCTGGACATCCAGCGCGACCATGCCAGCCTTGTTGACCAGTGCATGCGCCTCCTGCCTGCCGACGGACTGCTGATTTTCTCCAACAATCTTCGCCGCTTCCGGCTGGATGATGCGGTGGGGGAACGCTACCGCGTGCAGGATTGCACGCCAGCGAGCCTGGACAAGGATTTCGAGCGCAACAGCCGCATTCACCAGACGTGGTTCATCCGGCATTGACACCGCTTTGGCGCCTTCGCGTATTTTTATCACAAGGGATGATTGCGTCAGCGCTGCAGCCTGTTTACTCTAACGCTCCATAACAATAAAAGCACGAGGCTACTCCCGATGCGCATCCGCACACAGATCATGCAACGTTCCACTGTTCTAAGCACTCTGCTCCTGCTGGCAGCCGCAGCGCCTCTGGGCCTGCCCGGTGACGTCAGCGCCCAGGGCCCTGGCGACCGTGTCGTCCAGATCCTCGACGAACCCCGGCATCGCACCATGCACGTGGATGGCGACATCAGACTGATTGATGTGCAGATCAACCCCGGCGATCAGACCCTTTATCACACCCATGATGCCGCAATCATGTACACGTTCATCAGCTCCGGCGAAGGGCCTTCCGGAGGACGCATCTCCAGCAATACTGACTATGTGACGGAGAATTTCACGCACCAGGTCAGCAATGAAGGCCCGGGGTTGTTCCGCATCATCGCCCTGACGAATTATGGCCCGCCCATGGGTGCGCTCGATTCCGACCGCCCGGATGGCCTTGCAGGCGAGCCGGAGCTGGAAAACCTGTGGTTTCGCTCGTATCGATTGACGCTTGCTCCCGGTGAGTCCACACCTCCTCAGACTCATCACAATCCAAGCGTCGTCGTGCAGGTGACCGATGGCCTGACCCATGTCACCCGTGCAGACGGCATCACAGCCGAACTGACCGCGATGGGCAGCTGGGCATGGCGCGAGCCACACGCCGCATATCAGGTTGTCAACAAGGGCGATACGCCCGTGGATGTCGTCATCAACGAAGCTCGGCGCGCCATGTAAGGCCCGCGACGCAGTCACCCAGGTATTGTCAGCTTTGCAGCAGGCCGGCGCACACCGCCGGCCAGAAGTTCTGACGGGAGAAACCATGCAGACTTTCAGCAAGACCATTCTGTTTACTGATTCCGACGGCCGTGCTCGCTTTCGCTCCGAGGACATTCCGTTGCCCGAGGGCACCGCTGAAGCACGTCTGTCGCGCCTCTTCGCGGCGCAGGCATTGCAACTGCGCGAAAGCCCGGTGGGCTTTCGCAGCAACATGCACTGCACCAGCTCACCGCAGTGGCTGTTTGTACTGAGCGGCGCCATGGAAATCGGCCTTGCCGACGGCAGTTCCCGTATTTTCAAGGCAGGGGAGCATTTCTATTCGGCCGACCTGCTGCCTGCGGGTGCGACCTTTGATCCGGCCATTCACGGCCATTGGAGCAGACAGATTGGTGATGTGCCGCTTGTCACGCTTTTCGTGAAGGATTGACGCGCAAAGCCTCTTCCGAAGGCGGAGCGAGTTCTATCGAAAGTGCGGCGACAATGCGTTCATGCAGCGTTCGGCGCTCCTGGGGGCTGGCGCTGGTGTGTACTACGTATCCAGCGTCCTGCCCCAGCCCTTTGCGCGGATCGATCACATCGCCGCGCTTTACCTTGATGCGAAACTCCTGCACGCCCTCCTCATCCAGCACACGCGACTTGCCGTGCACGGCAAGCACCGTTCCCGCACCTGGATGCAGCACTTCCGCCGCCGCATAGCACGCCGGATGCTCAGGAAACTGGAATGCCTCGCCCAACTCCATTGCCAGGAATGCCTCCCAGGGATTGAAGTCCCAGGCATGCTGCAGCGCATTCATGATGTAGCCCCCGGGCGGCCGCAAGGCGATCTCGCCGAACAGGGGCCCTCTGGGAGTCAGATAGACCTCGAGATGCGTCATCCCCCAGCCAATGCCGAGCGCCCCGATGGCGCGCTCGTTCAACGACAACAAGGTGCGCTCCAGCTCTGCGTCGAATGCCGCCGGTACGAAGTTGCAGTGCCCCTTGTGGTGGTACTGAGTGATGTTGGTGAAGCGTATGCGGCCACGATCTATGAATGACTCGATACTGGCTTCCTGAGCGTCGACGAAACGCTCCAGAATGGAGCTCCCCTGCCGCCCGGGCACATACTGATCGGGACTGTACAGCAACTGCAGCCCCTTGCCCCCGGATGACTTGCGGAACTTGCGTACCACGGGTGTTCCGAGCGCAGCAAACACCTCACGAGGATCCAGGTCTGCCGTGTCGGCCATGTACCTTGTCATGGGGATACCGAATCCGGCCAGATGTTGCTTCATCAGAAGTTTGTCGCGGCAGCGGGCGCCGGTGACAGTGCTGGAGAGCCGGGCTCCGAGCTGTCGGCGCGCTACGGAAGCCACCAGCACACCGGCCTCGGTGCCTGCGATGACGTGGGTGAATTGCAGATCTGGAAACGAGGTGCGAATCTGTTCGCGGATTCTTTCGGGAGAGTGCCAGAGCGGCGACACCACGCTCTTTTGCGAGCCGGCGACGGTAAAGACTGCTTTCTCCTGCCATACGGAAAAAGGGATGCCGCGCTGGCGCAGGACATCAATCAGCCCGCGCCGCGGACCTATTACCAATACCCGGTACTGTGTCATGTGAAGTAAGGACCGCGAGAGGCGGACCGCCGATCAGTCGCTCCGGGTATCTTTCTTGGCCTTCTTGACGACTTTCTTTTCCTTCATCGTCAAGGCCGGCTTCTTTTTCACTTCCTTCTTGGCATTGCGTTCTTTGGCCATGAGGCTTCTCCTGGTTGACGCCCTGAATCAGGCTGGTGCACTGCCCGGTCACATTGGCATGCCCGGGCAGACGGGTCAATCAACGCTTTACGCGTGACTTGTATTCGCCTGTACGCGAGTCGATCTCCACGAAGTCGCCGATCTCGCAGAATGCGGAAACGCTCATTTCCTTGCCACTCTTCAGACGTGCCGTCTTCATGACCTTGCCGGACGTGTCGCCACGGGCGGAAGGCTCGGTGTAGATGATCTCGCGGGTGATGGTGTTGGGCAGGTCGATTGAAATGACCTTGTCGTTGTAGAACACAGCATTGCAAACATCTTCCATGCCGTCTTCGATGTAGTCGATCACTGCATCCAGATCGTCCTTTTCAATTTCGATCTGTTCGAATTCGGTGTCCACGAACACATACATCGGGTCAGCGAAATAGGAATAGGTCACTTCCTTCTGTTCCAGAACAACCATCTCGAACTTGTCGTCAGCCTTGTAAACAGTCTCGGTCTGCATGCCATTGAGTAGGTTTTTCAGTTTCATCTTGCAGATGGCAGTGTTGCGACCAGACTTGGTGAATTCGCTCTTTTGCACTTTCCAGGGGGAACCACCGATCATGATGACCTGGCCGGCTCGAACTTCTTGCGCTGTTTTCATGTTTAGGTACTCGAAATTGTAGGGGCAATGGGAACATTGCCTGGTGTTGACCTTGCGCTGTCAGCGTGACCGGGTGTGGCAGAACCGCATCAGATTCGCTGCCAGATCCGGCATTTCTGCCAGTTGTTGCTGCCATTTCCCGGCCTGCTGTCGCAGCCTGGGAAGTTGTGGGCGCAGATGATGCCACAGTTCTTGGCAATCTTCACCCAGATTCCAGAGTCTCACGAATTGCCGCAAAGCCATGCTGGATGCCGCTTGCGGCGCGTTCTCCAGCAGCAATTCCGCGCCCTGGATCTCCAGGAAAGCGTCCAGCTTCTGCAGATGTACCTGCTCCTGCTGGGGGTAGATATGCCAAAGCAACGGGCGGCCGGCCCACTGCGCACGCACGAAGGAGTCCTCCCCCCGTACGAAATTGAAGTCACAAATGCTCAGCAGGCGATCATAGTCGTCCTGTGACAGGAAAGGGATCACGGCAATACTGAGAGCCCCTCGGACGGCTACGTCACCCACCCGCAGAACATCAGGCAACTCCAGGAAACGCTGGACACTGCTCAGGCTGCGCCCCTCGGGCACCAGGCAGAGCGTCGGAACATGGTCCTGCGCCATCGCGGCAAGGCAGCTGCGCAAGGACTCACTTTCATAAGTGAAAAGCGACACAAGCACCAGGTCGTCCGACAACGAGCCGTTCAGACTCGGCACCAGCGTCGACAGCAACTGTTGCCGCTCTGTCTGCTCATGACGCTGCCACACTGAGTGGCGAGCCAGCAGGTCTGATTCGCGCAGCAGCCCTCCCGTGCGGGCGGTGAAGCCGGGAAAGAAGAATGTCTTCTGCACGGGGTCGGCGTGACCAGGCAACGAGACGAGCGACGCCAGCAGGTGAAGGTCTTCCACCCACAACTCTGCACTCAGGTATTCCAGATTGATCCAGACGGGGACGCGTGCTGCCGCCCCTAGGGCGCTGAGAAGCGTCTCGGGAAGCGCGCACGCAAAGGCTTCAACGAGCAGGTTGCTGCTGATGATGGCGTCCGACTCGGTGGCAGAGGGCTGCCACGACGGCGACCAGATTCCAATCTGCACACCCTCGATGCGCTCCTCGCACAACTCGGCCTGCGCCCGCTTCAGAAACTTCGCCACCAGCGCCGCATCATCAACCCACAGGGTGACATCCACACCATATTCGGCGACGAGCTGGCGCGCGAGTCGCCAGCACACACCGATATCACCAAAGTTGTCGACGATGGCGCAGAAGATCGAGCATCGCTGCGGAACGGCAGTCACAGAGTCGGGTCTCGCTCAAGGCGACTGCAAGCCGCCATGCAGGGTTATTGGGCGGCAAGAATACCGCAGCAACTGCAGGAAGGAAATTCGCCCACTGAATCAGGCCAAGTACGTGATTTTCTCAGTAGTTTCCGCCCTGAAGCCACGACCTCCGAGCTGGATTTCGCGGGGCAGTTGTTTTATCCTGCCGCTCCACTTCTCCTGTGCAGACCTGGGACTATGAAACAAAGCGCTATGAAGGCCAACACCGCTACTTCCAAGACCAAAACAAGCAGCAGTACGACATCAGCCAAATCACACACCTATGTCTACAACTTCGGCAAGCAGACAGACGGCAACGCCAGCATGCGCGAGTTGCTTGGCGGCAAAGGTGCGAACCTTGCGGAAATGGCAGCCATCGGCCTGCCTGTGCCTCCCGGATTCACCATCAGCACAGAAGTCTGCACGTATTTCTACGCCCACGAACGCAGCTATCCGCGCGCGCTGTCCGGCGATGTGAAAACAGCGATCGCCCTCATCGAATCACAGATGAAGAAAGTGTTCGGCGGCAAGGACAACCCCTTGCTGGTATCCGTACGCTCCGGTGCCAGGGACTCCATGCCCGGCATGATGGATACCATTCTCAACCTGGGCCTGAACGATATCACCGTCGAGGGTCTTGCCAGCATTTCTGACAATCCGCGTTTTGCGTGGGACTGCTACCGTCGCTTCATCCAGATGTACGGGGATGTGGTAATGGGCGTACAGGCTGCCGACGAAGAGTCACACGACCCGTTCCACGAACTGCTGGATGCCTTGAAGAAATCCCTGGGCAAGCCACAGGACAGCGATCTGAATGCCGGCGACCTGCAGGTACTGGTCGGCCAGTACAAGGAGCTGATTCGCAAGCGCACAGGCAAAGCCTTCCCCCAGGATGTTTACGAACAGCTGTGGGGCGCTGTCGGCGCCGTGTTCGGCTCCTGGAAGAATGAGCGTGCGATTCTGTACCGCCAGCAATATGGCATCCCCGCAGAATGGGGCACAGCCGTGAACGTGCAGGCCATGGTGTTCGGCAATGCCGGGGATGACAGCGCCACAGGCGTCGCGTTTACCCGCGACCCTGCCAACGGCGAAAAGGCCTTTTATGGCGAGTACCTGGTCAATGCCCAGGGCGAAGACGTCGTAGCCGGCGTGCGCACGCCAAAACCAATCGCCGCCATGGAAAAGGAGTTGCCCGAAAGTTTCGCAGCACTGGAAAAAGTGCGCACCAAGCTCGAGAAGCATTTCAAGGACATGCAGGACTTCGAATTCACCATCGAAAAGGGCCGTCTGTTCATGCTGCAGACGCGTAACGGCAAACGCACTGGCCTCGCCGCCATTCGCATCGCCGTTGAGATGGTGAAAGAGAAATTGATGGATCAGCGCACCGCGCTGCTGAAGATCCCGGCCGAGTCCGTCGACTCGCTGCTGGTACCGATCTTCGATACCAAATCCCAGAAAGAAGCCCAGATGATCGGCAAAGGTCTCCCTGCTGGTCCGGGTGCAGCTACTGGCCGCATCGCCTTCACGGCTGCTGCTGCCGAGATCGAGTCGCGCAAAGGCAATAAAGTCGTATTGTGCCGTACCGAAACATCCCCTGATGACCTCAAGGGCATGCTGTACTCTCAGGGCATTCTTACCACGCGTGGCGGGGTGTCTTCCCATGCCGCGCTGGTTGCCCGTCAGCTTGGCAAAGTCTGCGTCTGCGGCGCCGGCGAAGTCACGATCAACTATGAACGACGCACTCTGAGTGCTGGCGGTGTGGTACTGCAGGAAGGCGACTACATCTCCATCAATGGCACCACTGGCGCCATCTACAAAGGCCTGATCGAGAGCGCGGACTCGGAAGTGAAGCGCGTACTGGAGGGCGCCATGAAGCCGGAGAAGAGCTATACCTTCGAGCTCTTTCAGACTGTCATGGAATGGTCAGACAAGTATCGACGCATGCGCATCCGTACCAATGCCGACACACCGGCCATGGCAGAAACCGCAGTGGCCTACGGCGCCGAAGGCATCGGCCTGTGCCGCACAGAGCACATGTTCTTTGAAGGCGACCGTATCGACTACATGCGCCAGATGATTCTGGCCGTGGATCAGGTTCAGCGTCGCGAAGCTCTCAAGAAGCTTTTGCCATTTCAACGCAAGGACTTCGTAGGTTTGTTCAAAGCCATGGCGGGCCGGCCAGTGACAATTCGCCTCCTTGACCCTCCTCTGCACGAATTCCTGCCCCAGGACGATGCCGTGCGTCGCCAACTGGCGGACAAACTTGGCCTGCCACTGGAGTTCGTGATCGAGCGCATCAAAGCACTCCACGAAGAAAACCCGATGCTCGGTTGTCGTGGTTGCCGACTGGGCATTCTGTATCCGGAGATTACCGAGATGCAGGTGCGCGCCGTTTTCGAAGCTGCCGCAGCAGTGATGACTGCCAAAAACCCTGTACCAGTAAATCCCGAAATCATGATTCCACTGGTGGGCTTCAAGCAGGAACTGGCCGATCAGCTGGCCATCGTGCATCGCGTCGCGAAAGAAGTCATGGCGAAGAATGGCATCCAGATCGACTACCTGGTTGGCACCATGATTGAAGTGCCACGTGCCGCCATCACGGCCGAAGAGATCGCCGAACAGGCGCAATTCTTCAGCTTCGGCACCAACGACCTCACACAGACAACTCTGGGACTGAGTCGCGATGACATGGGTCTGTTCTATGACGAGTACCAGCGCAAGGAGATCTACAACAAGAACCCCTTCGCCAGCCTCGATCAGACTGGCGTGGGCAAGCTGATGCAGTTTGCGGTGGAGAATGGCCGCAAGTCGCGTCCTGACCTCAAGCTCGGTATCTGTGGCGAGCACGCCGGCGACCCGGACTCAATCGAGTTCTGTCACCGCCTTGGCCTGCACTATGTCAGCTGCTCACCACCCCGCGTTCCAATCGCTCGTCTGGCTGCCGCTCAGGCTGCGCTGCGCGAGAAGAAGTAAATGGACAAAAAAGGCCCCGGACACTTCAATCCAGTGTCCGGGGCCTTTTTGCATTCTAGCCCGCAATACTCTCCCAGTTCGCCACCAGGTGTTCGGCGGTGCGCCAGGCCAGCGCCTGTGCAGTGAGCGTGGGATTCCTCGACCCGCTGGTGCCCATCACCGAAGCCCCGAGAATGCCCAGATTCGGGGCCTCATGGGCAAATCCGAAGCGATCGGTCACGTTGGTGGCAGGGTCATCACCCATGCGCGTTCCACCGTAAGCGTGGGTCGAAGTGCCCATCGCTGAACCCAGGGGCGCGCGAATGATCTGCACAGCGCCTGCAGCACGGTACCACTCTTCCATCCGGTCCTGTGTGAACGCTGCGATCCGCAGTTCATTCTGGCGATACTCGGCCGTGATCCGGATGACTGGCAGGCCCAGTCGGTCCTTGACGAGCGGGTCCAGGTCCAGATAGTTGCCACGATACGGCAGCGTCGTCTTCTGGATGTAGGACGCATTGGTCCTGTCAGCATTCTCACTGATGAAGGCCTTCCACTTTGCCCCCCAGTTCGGTACCAGGTCAAAGGTGGACATCTTCGCCGCTGAAATGGGTTTGCGATCTGTGTGGGCCCAGAGATTTCCGCCACCAATGAAATCCAGATCTCCATGGTCGAAATTGTCATCCGCCCATTCGTCGATGGCGACGCCCTGCGCTGGCAATCCGTACCAGTTGTTCAGGTTTCTGGGGAACAGGGCGATGACCGGTGCTCCCTGATGATGGCTGAGGTAATGCTGTCCCACCTGACCGCTGTTGTTGGCAAGACCCTCTGGAAACTCCTTGGATCTGGAAAGCAGAAGCAGGCGCGAGTTCTCGTAGGTGTGACTGGCAAGCAGTACTGCATCGGCAGGCTGGAACATCACCTGATTGCCGCTTAGATACTCCACTCCAGTTACCCGCCCGTCGGCGTTGTTGACGATCCGGAGCACCCGCGCATGCGTGACCACTTTCAGACGCCCGGACTTCAGGGCTTCCGGAATGGTCGTTACCGCCGTTGAACTCTTGGCAGCCACATGGCAGCCGCCTCTGTCGCAGAAACCATGGTAGAAGCAGCCGGGTCTGTCACCGTAGACTTCGGAATTGATTGCCGCCGGCCCCTGGAAGGGATGCCAGCCCAGCGTGCGGGCCGCTTCACCCATCATGTCGGTGAATCCGGAACTTCGCAGGCCTGGCATGGGATAGGAGCGCGACCGCGGCCCCTCAAACTGATTGCCACCGGCATGCAGAGTGCCCTGTATGTTGCCCGCGTTGCCTGACACACCAAGGGCATATTCCACCCGATCATAGAAGGGCTCGAGATCCTCGTAAGAGAACGGCCAGTCTTCGACTGTGGAATCTTCCGGAATGCGATTCGCGCCATAGCGTCGCGTGGTTTCACTGACCGTCTTGAAGTCCCAGGGATTGAGTCTCCAGCTCTGCGCCCAATAATGCAGCGATGTGCCGCCGACACCGTTCATCATCGGATGGCCGCCGCCCTGCACCGCCTCGAAGTTGATGTTGGCGCGTGTTGTGGGAATTTCATTCTTGGCCTTGGGCACTGCCTGTGGCCAGTCCCGGATGTTGTTGCGAATCTCGTCCGGGGCGAAGTCGCGGGTGCCCATCCAGCCACCCGCCTCCAGTCCGATGACATTCAGTCCGGCATTGACGAGCGGGAGCACTGCCACTCCGCCTACCGCTCCCAGGCCGATTACTACAACGTCTGTCCTTGGCATTTCAGTGGCCATGGTTGGCACCTCCAGACTGAACGCCTGCGACCGGATCCTTGGTATAAGCAGGCATGTCATAGGCCGACTGGCGGCTGGGTGCCAGGGCACTGCCCTGACTTACATCGTCTGCGCTCGACGCGATCCTCACCCCGGGATAGCCAAGCAGCGCCCACCCAACGAAGTCGCGATTGCCACCGTAATAAGGGTCGCTGAACGTCCCTTCGATGGTGTGCGTACGAACGGTATTGAAGAAGCCGGCATTCAGCATCGGGTAGGCGGCGATGGCGTTCTGGGTCATGGCCTCGATGATGGCGTCCTGTTCACTGGCGGACAGAAAACTGAAGGCAACGCCTCCCCGCTCCATGGCAAGACTGTCCAGTGCCGCAAGCCCGACTGCATATTGATCCCGTGAGACGGCCATGGCGCCTGTCAATCCGCGGTCTATGAAGTGAACGGCCCGGGCTTCACGGGCTCCGGGCGTGCCGTCATCGCTGGGTATGATGCGTGACGCAAAGGCGTCCAATGCGGCGCTCTCAGCAGAAGTCAGCGTCTCGAAGGCTTCAGCAACCGGAATGCGAGAGGGCGCTGCCTGCAGGGACGGCGTCTGCGCCATGGCGGCTCCACTGCCTGCAGCAATGAGCGCTGCGCCTGTCAGTCCGGCGCCCTTGAGCAGGTCTCTGCGGGAGAGCCCGCCCCCTTCCTGAGATTGGTTCTGTGCAATGCAATTCTTCTTGTTGTTGTCCATTTGATCCTCGCGATTTCAGTGTCGCGATGTGCTGCCACCCGGCAGACATCCTGGTGCTACCTTACCAGCAATCACGAAAAAGGAAACGCCCGAATAGCGTGAGGACTGGAGGTGACCGATTGAAACAGCGATACTAAGCGCCGGCCAGTTTTATAAAGGAGATATAAAAATGAGAAAATTGCGCTCTGCGTTCTGCATCCTCACAAGTCTTGCTCTGCTGCTGCTCAGTCGCGCGCCCGCTCTGGCCGCCGACGCTCCTGAGACAATACTCATCAGCAGCAAGGCTTTCGCCCACAATGAAGACATGCCGCTGCGCTACTCAGCCTATGGCGAGAACGTGTCTCCGGACTTGTCGTGGCGCAATCTGCCAGAGGGCACTCGTCAGCTGGCACTGATTCTGGATGATCCTGTGTTCGGAATGCCCGCCTTCGTGCACTGGGTGGCCTACAACATTCCTGTCAGCGCCAGTGGCCTGCCGGAAGGACTTTCTCCAGATGCCATCGTGGCCTACCCGGGACTGGAGGGCATGATCAATGGCGCCAACGGCACGCGACGCACAGGCTATTTCGGCCCCCGTCCTCCTGCTGACGGCAAGGTGCATACCTACAACTTTCGCCTCTATGCACTGGACTATGAGCTGAATCTGCCCGACGGCTACAACAAGCAGAATCTGCTGCAGGCTATGGAAGGTCACATACTCGCTACAGGTTTGCTGACCGGTAATTATCAGTTCACCGAGTAATGGCTAAAACGCCGCATGACGCTATACTTCCTGCGCTTCTGCTACACCGACTGCAAGTTAACATGCACGTGGCGGGTCCCTCTGTGGAACCCGCACTTTCAAGCCATTACGAGGAATTCGACATGCACAAGAAGACAGGATCAATTTTCAAAGCCATCACTGCAGCAACGCTGATGACTGGCGCGATGACTGCACAAGCGGCCTGGGAATTGGACGGCGCCGCCTCTTCGTTTTACTACGTCACCAGCAAGGCCGCTGCAGTATCAGAGGTCAATTCGTTCACCGGTTTGAGTGGCGCAATCTCCGACAGCGGCGCAGCAAGCCTTGCGATCAGCCTGGCAAGCGTTGACACCGGAATCGATATTCGCAACGAACGCATGCGCGACATCGTGTTCCAGGTAGCACAGCACGCCGAAGCTACTGTGAGCGTTCCCGTGGATGCAGCGGCTCTGGACTCACTGACTGTAGGCGAGAGCATGACTGGTACTTACACTGCCACCGTCAGTCTGCATGGCATCAATCTGGAATTGGTAGCAGATCTGAAGGTTGTAAAGCTGGCGGATGACAGCATCCAGGTCAGCACGGTTCGTCCCTTGATTGTCGGCGCTACGGCATTCGGTCTTGAAGAGGAAGTGGAACAGTTGCGCGTCATCGCGAACCTCACGTCAATCACCCCGAACATCGTTGTCAACTTCACCCTGGTCTACAACCAATAACGAAAAAGCCCCCGTGAATCCGCGATCCACGGGGGCTTTCTTGTCAGTTCGAAGCGTCGACCGCCCCGTCAAATATCAGTTAGCAGCAGTCTCAGCAGCCGCTCCGCCTTCCATGAACTCTACGTGAATCTCCAGTTCAATGTCGTCGCCGATGCCGAAATTGGTGAAACGATCCGCGCCGAAATCAGAACGCTTGAACTGCGCACTGGCTTCGAAGCCCAGCGTGTAGCTGCGCGTCAGGAAGTTGCGGCCGCCACCGTTGAAGGTCACGTTCAGCACTACCGGCGCGGTCACGCCGTGGAATGTCAGGTCGCCCTGAAACTGGAAGTTGTTTTCAGTCTGACCGATGAAGGAGGTCGTTCTGAAAATCGCCTGCGGGAACTGACCAGCATCGAGCCAGCTCGGGCCCATCAGCTCTTCGCCGAACTCAGGCAGATTCACGTCCAGACTTTTCATGTCGACAATCACTTCCAGCTGGGAGTTCTGAATGTTCTCAGGATCGAAATCCAGGGACGCATCAAAATTCGTGAAGCGTCCAAGGAAGGTCGAAAAACCCAGGTGATTGATCTTGAACATGAGCGCAGCGTGAGATTTGTCCAGCACATACGCACCACCACGCAGCTCGCTGACTTCAGTGTTGAAGTCAGGCGTCAGCAGGCGCTCGCAGGACACCAGCGCTACAGAACACACCAGGCTCAGTGCAACCCATCGCAATTTTGAAACGAATTTACTTGTCATCGAATAGACCTATGGACGATTGTCCCTGTTGATAGTTACTGACCGGCGTACACGTCGACTTGAATGGTCACGTCGTTCGGAATCGTCGATGTGTTAGCCCAGTAACCCTGACCAACACCAAATTCCAGTCGCTTGACGGTGACTTCACTGGTCAGATGGAAACGTGGCTGTCCGTCGTTCATCTCGATGTCGAGAGTGAACGGGAAGGCCAACGGATGCGTCTGATTACGGATGGTCAGGCTGCCTTCAGCGGTGAAGCTGTTGACAGACTGCAGACTGCACTTGGTAGCCTGGAAGCTGGCAGTGGGGAACTGATCGACGTCGAACATCTCGATGTCCATCAGATAGTCCTTCACTTCAGCACCATCAACGGCGATATCGGCAATCGGAATGGTGACTGAAAAGTTGCACCCACCCGGGTTGGTGAGATCGATGTCGAAACTTGCCTGCACATTCTTGAATTCGCCCTGATAAGGGGTCCCTTCATAGGACCACTTGAAAATGACGGTGGATTCCGCCGGATCAAGTTCGAATACGGCAGCCTGGGCTGACATTCCGCTGAGCAATACCAGCGGCGCAAGTGCCGCCTTTGTGAACAATTTACGCATGATAGTGACTACTCCTGTTTTTTGATTACGGCAGAGCATAAGCAAGCAATTCTGTCGGCTTGCCCGATCCGCTCACGAACATGGCCACATACTGCTTGCCGTCATGCTCGTAAGTGAAGGGTTGCCCAGTCTGTGTGTTGGGCAACTCAATTTTTACAATCATTTCACCAGTCGTTTTGTCGTGTACATACAGGCCCGGGCCGCCGCCTACGCCTTCACCGACAAACAACAACGTCTTGGTGACTAGCACGCCTGCGCGTGTCGGTACACCGGTTCGACCGAGGTCGATGCCAGCCAGTGCCGGATTGCTGGCAATGTTGGCAGGTGTATCAGCATTGGGGATCCACCACTTGTGGTCACCACTGTTCATGTCGATTGCAGTGACGCGGCCATAAGGGGGCTTGATGATCTCAAGGCCGCTTACACGCGGAACGCGTACGCCGAATGCCTGGCTGAACGCGAGGTCGGACTCAGGGTCCTTCTCGACAGACAGAACGGCCAATGCTGTTCTGGAAGGCACATAGAGGATGCCTGTTTCCGGATCCAGTGCGGAGCCTTCCCAGTTTGCGCCACCCGTGGCAGACGGCAGGCTCAACGTTCCGACTGTGCCATCAGCCGCAGTGGACACTGAGGGCGGGGCATAGACGTTGTCAAACATGCGGAAACGTTTGGTGGCTTCCACAGCAGCGGCACGCAGCTCTGGTGTCCAGTCAATCAGATCATCCTCGGTCACGCCCTGACGATCAAACGGCGCAGGCCTGGTCGGGAATGGCTGAGTCGGAGAGTACCACTCGCCTGGAACATCGCCGATGGGAACGGGCTGCTCTTCAATTGGCCAGACTGGCTCTCCAGTCTCGCGGTCAAAAGTATACACCCATGACTGCTTGGTAACCTGCATGACGACTTTGCGGCCATTGGGCAGATCGGCCAGAATTGCCGCAGAGGGGTTATCCCAGTCCCAGATGTCGTGGTGAATCAGCTGGTAGTGCCACTGACGTTCGCCAGTCGTGATGTCCAGCGCCACCAGGGCGTTTGCGAAAAGATTGTCTCCAGGACGGTCGCCGCCAAATCGGTCACCGGTGGCAGATTCAACCGGCAGGTAGACATGATTGAGCTCCGGGTCGCCTGACATTGGCGACCAGACACCGGCGTTGCCTGTGAAGTCCACCCCGTCGTCGAGCCAGGTTTCAAAGCCGACTTCGCCACGCTCGGGAATGGTCTTGAATGTCCACAGCAGTTCGCCTGTCTGCACATCATAGCCGCGCACATCGCCCTTCACGTTGATCATGGAGCGGGGACGCATGCCCACGCGGTGCGCAGGACCAACCACTGCCACACCATTCATGACAAAGGGGGGCATGGAGGAACCGATATCCACATCGTCGTAGCCGTCAGCATAGGCATTGCGCAGACCATCAAACAGGTCAACGATGCCGTTTTCACCAAATTCAGGGTCAGGGATACCCGTTGCTGCATCCAGGGACACCAGATGGAATCCTGGTGTAATGGTCAGGATGCGTGCCTTGTCGCCATCTCGCCAGAAAGCCACACCGCGGCCGGCTCCCTTGCGCGGGGCAGTATCAAAGCGCTCGCCTTCCTGCGGACGCCACATCCAGAGCATCTGGCCAGTCGCTGCATCAATCGCAATAACGTTACGCGTGTCGCCGGCAGTGGCATAAAGGACGCCTTCGACTTCCAACGGGGTAGAGGTATTGTTGAATTCCGCTGAGGATCCGAATTTTTCTGTGGCAAAGCGCCACGCGATCTGCATCGAGCCAACGTTCTCGGCATTGATCTGGTCCAGGGGTGAATAGCGCTGGGCTGCCATGTTGCCGTTGTAGTCAGGCCAATCTCCGGCGGATACGTCAGTGCCGGACTGGCTCCACGCCGCCGGGGCACACACCAGGATTCCGACACTCGCAATGAATGATGGAATCAAGCCCTTTCTTCTTGTCATCTTGAACTCTCCCAATATTACTTCTAGAAATCGTGGGCACTCTCCGATCGAGTAGACCGCTCTGACTGACCACTGATTCTGCACCGGAAACATAGCGAAAATGGTGCAAAAGTGGCCCGGAATCAGGCAGCCGGAAGAATAAGCAATCTGCCTGTTACAAGCAAGCCGGAACAGGCCGCGCGACCCGGTAAATTTGCCATTTTGTGTAACTTGCGCGGCCCCTGCAGTGCGCCTTTCAGGAGAGCTCTTCCGCCGATTTCCGGAGCTGCAGTTCATGCATGTGGCGGTACAGTCCGTCCCTGGCAAGCAGCTGGCTGTGAGTGCCCTGCTGCATGATCCGGCCGTGATGCAGAACGATGATCTGGTCGGACTCTATGATGGTACTGAGCCGGTGCGCGATGGTAATGATGGTGGTGGTGCCGCGCAACGTTGCCAGAGCTTGCTGAATGACTGCTTCAGTATGACTGTCAATGTTGGCAGTGGCTTCGTCGAGAATCAGGATTCGGGGCTTGCGGGCCAGCGTGCGCGCGAGCGCCAGCAGCTGGCGCTGGCCCGTGGAAAGCATGCCCCCTCTTTCGCCGAGCAGCGTGTCATACCCCTTGGGCAGCGTCAGGACGAAGTCATGCAGCTGCGCCTTGCGGGCAGCCTCGACAACGTCGGAATCACTCAATTCCATGCCCAGCGCGATATTGTCGCGCACCGAGCCAGCGCTGATGAAGGGATCCTGCATCACCACGCCCACACAGCGTCGCAAGGTCTCTTGATCCAGCTGGTCGAGGGGAGTTTCATCCATCAGTATCCTGCCGGTCTGCGGGCTGTAAAATCGCAGCAGCAAGCTGACCAGGGTACTTTTGCCACTGCCGGTATGCCCCACGATGGCAAAGGACGATCCGGCAGGAACAGCAAAGTTGATGTCGCCAAGAACAGGCTGCTGACCGTCATAGCTGAAGCCGACATGCTCGAAAGCAACGGCTCCGCGCAGTTCCTTGTGTCCCGTGGCTGCCTGCAGTTCGCCAGGCTCATCCATGATGCCGAAGACGCGCTCGCCGGCAACAACCGCCTGCTGCAGAAGGCTCAGCCTTTGTGTCATCTCGACCACGGGCTGCGTGATCCTGGACAGATAATTGACAAAGGCATAGATCACACCGACCTCGACAGTATTGCTGAAGGACTGAGTTCCGAAGTAAAGCAGGAGCCCCGCCAGCGTCAGCGTTCTGAGCAGATCCGGGAGGGGGCGCAGCATAAGCGCATCGAGGCGCAGGTTGCGCATTCTCGCATTGAACAAGTCCTGGCTGATGCTGCGGAATTGTCCCGTGAAGCGCTTCTGCTGGTTGAGGATCTGTATCAGACGCATGCCCTGAATGGACTCACTGAGCGACGCGTTGATCCTGCTCAACACACTGCGCGCCTCGTGGTAGCGCGGCGCACTGAGACGCTGGTAGAAATACATGACCAAGATGACGGTGGGCAGAATGATGCTGCATACGAGCATCAACCGAACATCCATCCAGGCCATGGCTATGAAGATGGCAATGATCAGTGTCACGTTCTGCACAAAAGTGGACATTACCTGCACGAACAGCTCTTTGATAGCCTCTGTGTCATTGGTAATCCGGGATACCAGGCTGCCAGTCGGGCGGTGATCGAAATAGCTCAAGGGCTTGCGCATCACAGCTCCGAAGACCTGAGAGCGAATCGTCCGCACGACAGAGAATGCCATCTGATTGAAACGCATCGCATTTTGATAGCCCGCCCAGGCAGACAATCCGTACAGAAAGGCGTAAGCGCCACCCAGCTGCACCAGGTCCCGGGCCGGATAGCGACCCGCAGTGATGTAGTCATCAATGAAGATCTTTACCAGAACCGGCCCCATCACCTGACCAAGGCTGGCCAGCAGCAACAGGCCTGCCGCCTGCCAGAGAAGGCGCGGGTAAGCCAGACTGTAGCGCAGCAACCTGCCCAGTGATGCGGTGTTGATGCCCTGCCGCAATTCATCGTCCTGATTCAACGGTGCGCTCCAGTTTCTGATAGTCATGCATGCGCGCGTACCAGCCTCTTTGAGCCAGCAGGGCCTGATGGGTGCCGCGCTCGGCAATGGTGCCTCGGGACATAACGATGATCTCGCTGGCATCCTCGACGGCAGAGAGGCGGTGACAGAGTACGAAGGTCGTTCGGCCGGCGCGTACCTGTTGCAGATGCATCAGAATATTGCGCTCGGTAGCGACATCCACAGCTGACAGAGCGTCATCAAGGACAAGAATGGGCGCATCCAGCAGCAAGGCTCTGGCGATGGCGATGCGCTGCTTCTGCCCTCCTGACAAGGTGATTCCACGCTCTCCCACCAGCGTGTCATAGGCATCCGGGAAGCGCAGAATGTCCTTGTCGATGGCAGCCAGCTCCGCCACTGCGCGAATCTCGGCGAGGCTGGCGCCGGGGCGCCCCATGGCGATGTTCTCGGCTATCGATGCCGTAAACAAAAAGGGGTCTTGCGGCACCATCGCGATGGCGCCGCGCAGAGCATCAAGACTGATTTCCTGCACGGGTACACCGCCGATGCTGATCTTGCACGCCGGGTCATCGAAACTGCGCAACAACAATGAGATCAACGTGGTCTTGCCTGCGCCTGTTGCACCCACCACGCCCACTGTGAGTCCCGTCGCAACCCGCAGATGAATGTCGCGCAAAGCCGGCGAACTGCTGTCGGGATAAGCGAATGTCGTAATGTCGATCTGCACGCTGCCATCCGAAATCTGTGACACCTGTCCGGTATCCTGGACGGGCGAAGGTGTCTGCAGCAAGGATTCGATCCGCTCCCATGCGGCGGAACCACGCTCTACAATGTTGAGAAGCCAGCCGTAGGCGAACATTGGCCAGATGAGAAAGCCCAGATACATGGTGAAACTGGTGAGCTGCCCGAGTGTCAACTGCTCGTCTTCAACCAGCACGGCTCCGGCACTGATGCACAGTAGAAAAGAAGAGCCGACTGTAATGAAGATCGCCGGATCGTAAAGAGAGTCAGTCGCGGCAACGCGGATATTGGCCTCAGCGGCTCGGTCAGCAATTCTCAGAAACTCGCGATCTTCCTGCTGCTCCAATCCAAAGGCTCGCACCATGCGAATGCCCGAAACACTTTCCTGCACGCGATCGTTGAGATCGGAAAATCTCTCCTGCGCATCACGGAATCCGGAATGCAGTCGCTTGCCTATGATCATGAAATACCAGGCCATGAAAGGAAAAGGCAGCAGCGCCAGCAAGGTCAGTTTCCAGCTGATCAACACCATCATTATTGCTATGACGAGAATGCCTGTAACCAGACCGTCTATTCCAGAGAGCACACCTTCGCCGGCAGTCATTTCCAGTGCCGAAATATCATTTGTTGCCCGCGCCATCAAGTCGCCGGTGCGGTGTTCTCTGAAAAATTGCGGAGACATCCTTGTCATGTGCGTGAAAAGACGCTGACGCATTGTCTCTGCCAGATGAAACGAGGAATAGAAAAGAAAAACACGCCACAGATAGCGCATGACATATACCGCAATGGCAATGGCGACCAGCGTGGCAACGAATCGCCAGAGAATGAGGGACGTCAGCGTGCCTTCAACGACGTGGTCGATGACGCGTCCGGTGATCCATGGAATTGTCATCTCCAGGAGATCAACGCCGATCAGCATCAGGATGGCGGCCATATAACGGCGCCACTGCAATCTGAAATACCACCCCAGCTTGATGAACAAAGCCATGTCGAACCCGGCACTGCCGCCCGTCGCGAATCTCTGAAGGCCGGCAGTCTAGCAGGGTTTTCAATTGCCGTGGCCCGCAGCAATCTGAACTAATTCCGGGCAATCTGAAATTGCGCATTTACGTGAGGAATGTGTTTGCTACAATAGCGCACCGTTTAACCAGCCCCCCACCTTTCAATGCACCATCCTGGAGGTTACCAAACCGTCAATGAACACAGAAAACACTCGTGTGGAAGACTTCTACGAACCGGAAACCTTCCGGCGTATCAAGGCCTTGGCTGATACCAAGGAAACTCCGTTCGTCGTGATTGACATCGCAACGATCGAGAAAGCGTACGATACGCTGAAGGACCTCTTCCCCTACGCGAGCGTGTACTATGCGGTCAAGGCAAACCCCGCTCCCGAGATCATCAGGTCTCTGCGCGACAAGGGCTCCAATTTTGACGTAGCGTCCATTTACGAATTGGACAAGCTGCTTTCTCACGATGTGTCTCCGGAGCGCTGCAGCTACGGAAACACCATCAAGAAAAGTAAAGATATCAGGTACTTCTACGAGAAGGGTGTGCGCATGTATGCCACTGACTCCGAGGCAGATGTCCGCAATATCGCCAAGGCCGCGCCGGGCTCACGCATCTATGTCCGCATCCTGACTGAAGGCAGCGGCACCGCCGACTGGCCGTTGTCTCGCAAATTCGGCTGTCAGAGTGACATGGCGATGGACCTGCTGGTACTGGCACGGGATCTTGGCCTTGTGCCTTATGGCGTGTCCTTCCATGTGGGCTCGCAGCAGCGTGACATCGGGGCCTGGGATGCGGCGATAGGCAAAGTGAAGGTGATCTTCGAACGCCTGCAGGAAGAAGACAATATTACGCTCAAGATGGTGAACCTGGGTGGCGGCTTTCCCGCCAACTACATCACCCGCGCCAATACGCTGGACACCTATGCAGAGGAAATCACGCGCTTCATTGAAGAAGACTTCGGGGATGATTTCCCGGAGATCATTCTGGAGCCCGGCCGTTCACTGATCTCCAACGCCGGCATTCTGATCTCGGAAGTAGTGCTGATCTCACGCAAGTCTCACACCGCCCTGCAGCGCTGGATTTTCACAGACGTTGGCAAGTTTTCCGGACTGATAGAGACCATGGACGAGTGCATCAAATACCCGATCTACACCGAGAAGCATGGGGAGCTGGAAGAAGTCGTGATCGCGGGGCCTACCTGTGACAGCGCCGACATCATGTACGAACACTACAAGTATGGCTTGCCGCTGAATCTGGCGATTGGCGATCGCATGTACTGGCTGTCTACCGGCGCCTATACAACGAGCTACAGTGCCATTGAATTCAACGGCTTCCCGCCGCTGCGCTCCTACTTCGTGTAAAGCAGGCAGGGCCCTGTGCCCTGCCATTCCTGCCAGACCAGCCCCATCAGCTTGACGCGGACTCCACCACGCTGCCTTCCTCCGCCGGGAGGGAGAGCAGCTTGTTGCTGACCACGCCACTGGTTATGGCCCCGCTGACATTGAGCGCCGTGCGCCCCATGTCGATGAGCGGCTCGATGGAAATCAGCAAGGCAACGATCGTGATGGGCAGGCCCATGGCGGGCAGCACCACCAGCGCCGCAAACGTGGCTCCGCCGCCTACCCCTGCAATACCGAAAGAGCTGATGGCGATGATGGCCACCAGACTGATGATGAACATGGGGGCCGTCGGGTCCACACCCACTGTGGGCGCCACCATTACCGCCAGCATTGCCGGGTAAATGCCGGCACAGCCATTCTGGCCGATCGTGGCGCCAAAGCTCGCAGCCATATTGGCGATTGGTGATGCAACCTTCAGCTCTTCTATCTGCGCCTTGACGGTCAGCGGAATCGTCGCTGCGGAACTTCGTGAGGCGAACGCGAAACTGAGCACTGGCCAGATCTTGCGGAAGTAGGAGACGGGACTGGTTCCCGTCGACATCACGAACAGCCCATGCACGCCAAACATCAGCGCGATGGCCACATAGGATGCCAGCACGAAGCCGATCAGGTTGAGGATGTCCTGGGCATTCGAGCTCGCCACCACATACGTCATCAGGGCCAGAATGCCGTAAGGCGTCAGGCTCATGACCATGCGCACAAGCTGCATCACCACCGCCTGCGCAGCGTCGATGAAGCCGTGGATGGAGTTGCGCAGCTCAGGCTTGTCGCGACAGACAAGCAGCGCTGCAATCCCTGACAGAATGCCGAAAATCACGACCGCGATGATGGAGTTGTCACGGGCCTCCGTCAGATCGGCAAAAATATTGGTTGGTATGAAGCCCGCAATGATGTCGGGAAGACTGAGCCTGCTGACAACGGTGTCCAGTCGCCCCTCAAGCACTTCGACCCGAGCTGCCTCGCGCGCGCCTGCCACCATGCCCTCGGCGGTCAGTCCCGTCACCAGCGTCACTGCAATTCCGATCAGAGCGGCAATCGCAGTGGTCAGCACCAGCATGCCGATGACCGATCCGCCGATCTTGCCCAGCGACGCGATGGCATCCATTTTCAGCACCGCAGCGATCATGGTCACCAGAATGAGCGGCATGATGATCATGCGCAGCAGGCGCACATAGCTGTCGCCTACAAGATTGGTCCAGTTCAGAGTTTCCGTCATCACGTCGGTGCCGCTGCCGTACAGCATCTGCAGCACGAAGCCGAACGCCAGCCCCAGGAGCATGCCCGTAAACACGCGGCGCGCGAGCGAGGAGTTGTTGCGTCCCGCCATGTGAACGATGAAAAGAAGGCCACAGAAGGCCGCAAGATTGAGGATGGTGTAAAGGCTCATGGGAAATGGCTCTTTCTTGTTGTGAGGGGGTCAAAGTAAACCAGTCGGGTTTTCGAAACAAGAATTAAGTCTGACGCTGGCGCGTCAATCTGGCAGGTTCGACATCATGATGGACAGGGTGTCGGAGCGGAATTCACGGCGGTACAGCACCCCGACGACCCAGGCCGACAGCAGCATGAATACCCAGAAGTTCACGAACCAGCCCAGTACAGCCATGCTGAAATAGTAGGTCCGCAGCCCGTTGTTGAAATTGCCGGCCGCTTTGGAGGCCATTTTCGAAATCGACTCAACATGGAGTTCAATCACTTCATCGGGCGCATTCTCGCTGCGCTCAGGGACGCCGCCCAGCATGACGGAAACCTGCCCGAACTGCCGCAGCCCCCAGGTGAATTTGAAGAAAGCGTACACAAACAGGCAGATCAACAGCAGCACCTTCGACTCCCATTCGCCGCGGGTGTTCTGGTCGGAAAAGGGGATTTCACGGAGCATCATGATCACGGCTTCGGACGAGGTGCCCAGTACCGTCATCAAACCCGCCAGGATGAACAGGGTGGTGGACGCAAAGAAAGACACATTGCGCTCCAGGTTGGCGATGATGTTGGTGTCCGCAATCCGGTTCTCGCGCCGCAGTGCCTTGCGGATCCATTGCCTGCGGTGACGGTGCATGGCGAATGCAAGCGTTGGCGTGTTGTGACTGCGCCGCGCCGTGTATCGGAAGTAACCGCGAAAGCACAGCAGAAAAAATACTACCGCGAGGAGGTTGCCGATGTTCTGCTGCAGGAAAGACCCTGTATCCATTGGAATGTTCAAACCCTTATTTCTTGATGTGATAGCCAGTCTTGAATATCCACCAGACGGTTGCCGAGCAGGCCGCCAGGAACAGCAGAATCATGGCAAGACTGACGCCGATGCTGACATCGGACAATTCGTAGAAACTCCAGCGGAAACCGCTTATGAGATACAGCACCGGATTGAACATGGTTACTGTCTGCCAGAACGGCGAGAGCATGCTGGCAGAGTAGAAGCTGCCCCCAAGGAAGACCAAGGGCGTTACGATCAGCATGGGAATCAGCTGCAGCTTTTCGAAGTTGTCTGCCCATATTCCGATGATGAAGCCGAACAGGCTGAAGGTAATGCAGGTCAGCAGCAGAAACAGGATCATCACGAAAGGATGCGCAATCTGCAGGGGCACGAAGAGCGCGGATGTGGCGAGAATAATCACACCCAGTATCAGGGACTTGCTGGCCGCCGCCCCCACGTACCCCAGCACAGCCTCGAACATCGACACGGGCGCTGAGAGCAGCTCATAGATCGTCCCGCTGAATTTCGGAAAGTAGATTCCGAATGATGCGTTCGAAATACTGTTGGTCAGCAGCGACAGCATGATCAGACCGGGCACAATGAAGGCGCCATACGTCACTCCCTCAACCTCCTGGATGCGTCCGCCGATGGCCGCCCCGAATACCACGAAGTAGAGCGAAGTGGAAATCACAGGTGCCACGATGCTCTGCAGGATGGTGCGCCGCGTGCGCGCCATTTCAAATTTGTAGATGGCCTTGATTGCATACCAGTTCATCGGGATTCCTCCACCAGCTTCACGAATATTTCCTCCAGAGAACTTTGCGTCGTGCGGATATCCTTGAAATGGATGCCGTCTCTGCGCAGATCATCGAGAAGGGTGGTGATGTCTGCCTCTGCGCCCTGACTGTCGTAGGTGTGGATCAGCTGCAGACCGTCTGCCGACAGGGCAAGAGTGTACTGCGCCAGCGTGTCAGGAAGGCGTGCCAGGGGCTGTTGCAGATCCATGAGCAACTGCTTCTTGCCAAGCTTGCGCATCAGCTCCGCTTTCTCCTCGACCAGCAGCAGTTCGCCGCGCGTGATGATGCCGATACGGTCGGCAATCTCCTCGGCTTCCTCAATGTAGTGCGTGGTCAGAATGATGGTGACGCCCGAGTCGCGCAGCTTGCGGACCAGTGCCCACATGTCCTTGCGCAGTTCCACATCCACGCCGGCCGACGGCTCGTCCAGAAACAGCACACGCGGTTCGTGGGATAGCGCCTTGGCGATCAGCAGCCGCCGTTTCATGCCGCCGGACAGCGTGATGATCTTGTTGTTGCGCTTCTCCCAGAGCGTGAGATCCCGCAGCACTTTCTCGATATGCCCGGCATCCGGCGCCTTGCCGAACAGGCCGCGACTGAACGTCACCGTCGAGAGCACTGACTCGAAGGCATCGGTGGTCAGCTCCTGCGGCACCAGCCCTATCAGGGAGCGAGTCTTGCGAAAATCCTTGATGATGTCGAAGCCGTCGACCAGCACCTGTCCTTCACTCGGGTTGACAAGCCCGCAGATGGTCGAGATAAGCGTGGTCTTGCCGGCGCCGTTGGGCCCCAGCAGAGCAATGATCTCGCCTCTGCGGATTTCGAGGTTGACACACTTCAGTGCCTGGAACCCGCCCGCATAGGTCTTGGACAGATTGCGTATGGAAACGATCGCGTCCTGCATGTTCTAAATCTCCGCAACAGCGTCGATGGCTTCTGCAAGCCTCGCCACGCCAATGATCTTCATACCGGGAATGCCGCCCCTAGGCACGTTGGCCTTGGGAACAATGGCGCGTTTGAAGCCGTGCTTGGCTGCCTCGTGCAGCCGCTCCTGGCCGCTGGGGACAGGTCGAATTTCCCCGGCCAGCCCGACCTCGCCGAACACCACCAGATCCTGCGGCAGTGACTTGTCGCGGAAGCTGGAAATGATGGCCAGGATCAGCGCCAGATCGGCACTTGTCTCGGTCACGCGGACGCCGCCTACCACATTGACGTAGACATCCTGATCGGCCATGAACACGCCGCCATGACGGTGCAGCACGGCCAGCAACATCCCCAGACGGTTCTGGTCCAGACCCACCGCCAGCCGGCGAGGATTGCCAAGCTGCGTGCCATCCACCAGAGCCTGAATCTCAACGAGCAAAGGCCGCGTCCCTTCCCAGAGCACCATGACCAGTGAACCCGGGCTCTCTTCCTCTGCACGGGCGAGAAAAATGGCGGAGGGGTTCTTCACTTCCCGCAGGCCCTTCTCGGTCATGGCGAAGACACCCAGCTCGTTGACGGCGCCGAAGCGGTTCTTCTGGCCGCGCAGGGTGCGGTACTTGCTGTCGTTGCTGCCGTCGAGCATCAGAAAGCAGTCGATCATGTGCTCCAGCACTTTGGGGCCGGCGAGCGTGCCGTCCTTGGTGACATGGCCCACCAGAAAAAGCACGGTGTTGGTCTGCTTGGCGTACTGAATGAGATAGGCAGCGCATTCGCGGACCTGTGACACGCTGCCTGGCGCGGACGGGATGTCGCTGCTGTGCATCACCTGGATCGAATCCACCACCAGCAGCTGAGGTTGCTGCTCCTGCGCGACCTGGCAGATCTTCTCCACATTGGTCTCGGCCAGCAGTTTGAGATTCTTCTCCGGCAGACCCAGTCGCCGCGCCCGCATGCCCACCTGCTGCAGCGACTCCTCGCCAGTGACATACAAGGCGCGCGCAGATTGCGCCAGCGTGCACATCACCTGCAGCAGCAGTGTACTCTTGCCCGCCCCGGGGTTGCCCCCGATAAGGATGACAGAACCCGGCACCAGCCCGCCACCAAGGACCCGGTCAAGTTCCTCCAGTGAGCTGGACAGGCGCGGCACGGCCGCCAGATCGATTTCAGAGAGGTCCTGTACGCCGGAGGTGGTGCCAGCATATCCCTGTTTGCGAAAGTCGGCCTTGGCTGCGGGTGCAGCTGCAAGATTGCCAAGACTGACCCGGGACAAGGTGTTCCATTCCTTGCAGGCGACACATTGCCCCTGCCACTGTCCATGCTCAGCACCACAGGCAGTGCAGACATAGGCGGTCCTGGCCTTTGCCATCAGGAGCTGCTCCGCTTAAATGTAGACATAGTGCACCCGCGGCGTGACCTGACAGAACAATTCATAGGCGATGGTGCCACTGAGCCGGGCGATATCATCGGCAGGCAGGCCTTCGCCCCACAGAATGACTTCATCGCCTACTTCAATCTGGTCGCACCCGCTCAGATCCACAATCAGCATGTCCATCGACACGCGGCCGCACAGAGGGGCGCGCAGCAGCACTTTGCGGGAATCCTGACGGCAGATGACAAGCACGGGGGTACCACTGGGCGCGTGACGCGGATAGCCATCCCCGTAGCCTATTGAGACGATCCCGATGCGTTGATCCTGCTCGCAACGATAGCTGGCGCCGTAGCCCAGCGTCTCACCGGCCTTGACGAGCTTGATCGCAATAATGCGCGAATGCAGGGTCATGACAGGCCGCAAGCCGCGATCGACGGCATTCTCGGCAAGAATCGCCGCGCCGCCATAAAGCATGATGCCGGGCCGCAGCCACTGGAAATGCGAATCGGGCCACTGCTGAATGGCAGCCGAGGCAGCCACGCTGAGCTCGCAATCGCCAGGTTGAACACCCGCACCCGCCAGTGCGGCGCCCAGCGCATCAAGCTGCTGCCGGGTCATCGCGCTGGCCGGGTCGTCGGCACAGGCGAAGTGGGTCATGACACGAAGTCTGCTCACCGAAGGGTGACCGTGCAGAGCGCTCCAGGCGGTTGCGAACTCGTCCTGGGACAGCCCCAGGCGATGCATGCCGGTATCCACCTTGAGCCACAGAGTCATGGCATCGGCAGGGGGCGCCAGCGCAAACAGTGCCAGCATATCCCGCAACTGATAGTCAGAGTGCAGCACCAGCTGTAGTCTGGCTGCAACCGCCCGTCTCAGCTCGTCGGGCGTCACGACCCCTTCGAGCAATACGATGTCTTCTGCGATCCCCGCCGCACGCAGCGCCTGACCTTCTTCCAGGGTGGCCACCCCGAAACAGTCGCCGGCGCGCAGCTGGGATTGCAGCGCCCTGGCCACTGGCAGAAGGCCATGACCATAGGCATTGGCCTTCACAACTGCGACCACAGACGCCTCCGGCTGACGAGCACGTGCGAGTGCAAGATTGTTCCGCAAGGCATGCAGATCAATCGTTGCCCAGGCTCTGAACTCAGCCGCCACGCGTGTAACTGTCATCGTAATCCTGTCGTGCAAGGTTCTCGAAACGCGTGTACTGGCCGACAAAACTCAAACGCACCGTGCCGATCGGGCCGTTGCGCTGCTTGCCGATGATAATCTCGGCAACGCCTTTGTCGGGGGTATCTTCATTGTAGACTTCGTCGCGATAAACGAAGGCAATGATGTCGGCATCCTGCTCGATCGCGCCCGACTCGCGCAGGTCCGACATGACGGGGCGTTTGTTGGGACGCTGTTCAAGGCTGCGATTGAGCTGGGAAAGCGCAATGACCGGGCATTCAAACTCTCTGGCCATGGTCTTGAGTGAGCGGGAAATTTCAGAAATCTCACCAACGCGGTTATCGCCGAAGCCCTTGATCTGCATGAGTTGCAGATAGTCCACCACAACCAGTCCCAGCTGACCGTATTCGCGCACCACGCGCCGCGCGCGCGAACGCATCTCCATCGGACTGAGACCCACACTGTCATCGATGAGCAGCGGTTTGTCCTTCAGCTTGCTGACCGCCGCCGTGAGTTTGGGCCAGTCTTCATCTTCCAGCTTGCCGGTGCGCAGACGCTTCTGATCGATGCGGCCCAGCGAGCTCAGCATCCTGAAGATCAGGCTTTCCGCCGGCATTTCCAGGCTGAATACCAGTACTGGCTTGTTGCTCAGCAGAAGCGCGTTCTCGGCAAGGTTCATCGCAAACGAGGTCTTGCCCATCGAAGGACGCCCGGCCACGATGATCAGGTCGGACTTCTGCAGCCCGGAGGTCTTGTCGTCCAGATCCTTGTAACCCGTGGGCAGCCCTGTCAGCGCTCCATCAGATCGGAAGAGTTCATCGATGCGCCCCACGGCCGCCTGCAACAGGGGATTGATCGCCTGGGGTCCGCCATCCTTGGGCCTGTCATCGGCAATCTGGAATACCTTCTGCTCGGCCACATCGAGCACATCATCCGCACGCTGTCCGGCTGGGTTGTAGCCACTCTCGGCAATTTCGTAGGCAACGCGGATGAGTTTGCGCAGCTTGGCGCGCTCGGCAATGATGTCGGCATAGGCCGAGATATTGGTGGAACCTCGGGCATTGCTGGCGAGATCGCTGAGGTAGTCAATGCCGCCCGCGCCATCCAGCTCGCCGCGACTGTCCAGCGCTTCCACCAAGGTGACCACATCCAGCGGCTTGTTGGACTCGGTCTGGCTGAACATCACACGAAATATGAGCTGATGCTCGTGGCGGAAGAAGTCTTCGTCGATAAGCTTCTCGGCGACCGTGTCCCAGACCGTATTGTCCAGCATCAAACCGCCGAGCACGGCCTGTTCGGCCTCGACGGAGTGTGGGGGCACCTTGAGAGAGGCCAGCGAGCCGGCATCTACTGCTTTGCGGTTTTTCTCGAACAGCTCGGACATGGAGAGGGTCGCGGGTAAGAATTCATGAAAAAAGGCGCTCTCACTCCTCGGAGCGACAGCGCCTCATTGTCCTCCAACGTCTCGCGAACAAGCAACCGGCGCAACTGCTGCCAGAGGCTTTCCAGCGATCAGAGGTTTCAGGCCGGAACGATGGCCAGCGTAATGGTCTCTTCGACGTCGTGACCCAGGTCAATCGTGATCACGTATTCGCCGATGTCGCGCAATGCACCGTTGGGCAGACGCACTTCTGCTTTCTCTACATTTGCACCCGAAGCCACCAGCGCGTCAGCAATGTCACGTGTCCCGATGGACCCGAAGAGCTTGCCTTCTTCGCCGGCATTCACGGAGATCGCAATACGCAGATCCTTCAGCTTGGCTGCGCGAGTCTGTGCTACGGCCACTTTCTCGTTGTGCGCTGCCAGCAGTTCTGCACGACGGGCCTCGAAGCTCTCGAGATTCGTGCGGGTTGCCGGGATGGCCTTGCCAGTAGGGAACAGGAAGTTGCGGGCATAGCCTGCCTTCACTGACGCCTTGTCACCAACAGCACCGAGCTTGCCTACTTTTTCCAACAGAATGACGTTCATTTTTGTTTCCTCATCAAATCTTGCAAATATTCTGATTCCCGCCCTGATCCTGCCTGTGGCCTTACACCTTCGGCGGCACGCGGGACCGGAAATCCACCCAACTGTCAGCAATCGCTGCCAGCACCAGAATTTGTGTCATCACGGGGCTCATCGTTGCCACGTAGAAAACAGCCATTACCGCAATTGGCCACTTTTTCAATCCAGCGATTCCGTGCACCAGCGCCACGCCAGCGATCAGCAGTGGCAGCACAAACAGAATCGAGAATGGCTGCAGCTGGCCTGGACCCAGCGTCGTCAGCACGAACACGGAACACAGAATCGCACTGGTTTTCCAGCTCAGGCGCAGTTGATGAAACTCCTGCCTGAATCCTCCCGGGTTGTACAAGGCGGCCTGCCAGTACCTTGCGAGCATCAAGACTGACACCGCCAGCAGCATCAGCATCATGCCGTAGAACATCTGCAGCAATTGCTGCAACTGATCTTCCGGAAGTACGTTCACCTGATCCTGCAATTCGGGGTTTGCCATGACGAGCGCGATCTGCTGCTGCATCAATTCCACAAAGCCAGGCTGCACGACAAGCGCCAGTTGAGCGCCAATGCCGACGCCGATGGCTGTCAGCAATGCAAACTCCCACGAACCGAAGCTCCGCAGCACACCTGCCAGCAACGTACTGCCCAGCAAAGTCAGCAGCGGAATCATGTCACCCGCTACCGCCCAGCCTGCTGCGGGCAAAACAGCCCACGCCAATACAATCAACGCTTCGGACTTCCCGTGTCGAAGACACACGAGCGCCACGATCGGGGCGCTCAGGAAGTTGAGCAAGGGCAGAATTCCAAGAAGCGTCGCCGCCAGTATTGCCTGGCGACGGCCTGACATCGCGAACCCGGCCAGAGCTTTCATACTCTTCTCCGTCTTGCTCCAGTACAGCGGTCAGAGGCCGGCTCGCGGCCTTCGACCATAAGTGGAATCAGGCGGTGTGGCTGTCAGTGTATGGAATCAGAGCCAGATGACGCGCACGCTTCACCGCTGTCGCCAGTTGACGCTGATAGCGCGCCTTGGTGCCAGTGATGCGGCTCGGAACAATCTTGCCTGTTTCAGACACATACGCCTTCAGCGTTTCGATGTCCTTGTAATCGATCTCGATGGTGCCTTCTGCAGTAAATTTGCAGAACTTGCGACGGCGGAAAAAACGGGCCATGGTCATATCCTTTCAATAAATTCGGTTGAGGGTCAGATCAGGTCTGAGGCGTTACCAATCAATCCTTGGAATCTTCCGCATCCAGATCATCGGCGTCTTCAAAACCGTCGAATTCCTCTGCTGCATCTTCTTCACCTTCCGCAGTGCCGGCTTCACGCGCTGCCGCGTCTTCTTCCAGCTTGCGCTTCTGTTCCGCACGGGCACGACGTTCACGGCTCTCGCGCTCGCCTTTCAGAATCAGGGATTCCTCAGTGACGGGACCGCTCATCTTCATGACGAGGTTGCGCAGGATGGCATCGTTGTATCGGAACAGAGTGGTGATTTCTTCCAGAATGGCGCTGCCACATTCGATATTCATCAGAATGTAGTGAGCCTTGTGGATCTTGTTGATCGGGTAAGCGAGCTGACGACGGCCCCAGTCTTCAAGACGGTGGATGGTTCCGCCACTGTCCTTGATCATCTGGGTGTAGCGCTCGACCATGACCGGTACTTGGTCGGATTGATCAGGATGTACCAGAAATACAACTTCGTAATGTCTCATAGAGACTCCTTTCGGATTGAGTCTTCCGACAAACAGCAGGTTGAGAGCCTGAAGCGCGGTAAGACAAGGAGTGAAGGGGGAGTTCCCCCGAAAATAAAGAGCGGGCATTCTAGAGAACGGCTGGTGAACATGCAATCAGTATTTAGGCGCCTGGCCCCAGCCCCGCCCGTTGTCGCACGGCTTCGAACAGGCATAGTCCGGTTGCCACCGAAACATTGAGACTGCTCAGTGCGCCGGCCATGGGAATGGACATCAGGTAATCGCAGTGTTCACGAGTCAGGCGCCGCAGGCCCTTGCCTTCCGAGCCCATGACGATGGCGATCGGCACGCGCAGGTCGGTTTCGTACAGGGTGCTCTGCGCCTCGCCTGCTGCACCGGCAATCCAGATGCCACGCTCCTGCAGTGACTCGAGCGTGCGGCTTAGATTGGTGACGGCCACGAAGGGAATGGTCTCGGCAGCGCCACAGGCGACCTTGCGGGCCGTCATGTTGAGCTGGGCGGAGCGGTCTTTCGGGACGATGACGGCGTGAACACCCGCCGCATCAGCGGTGCGCAGACAGGCTCCGAGGTTGTGGGGGTCGGTCACTTCATCCAGCACCAACAGCAGCGCAGGGGTGCTCAGGGAATCCAGCAGGGCATCCAGACCGCGCTCATCGAGCACACTGCCGCCCAACCGGCACAAAGCCATGACACCCTGGTGGACTGCTCCCGGATGCAGATTCTTGAGGCGCCGCTCAAATTCCCGGCGCTCCAGCGCCTGCATGGAGACTCCCGCAGTCGCGGCGAGGGCCTTCAGTTCATTGAACCGCCTGTCTTCGCGGTCGGCCTGCAACACCAACTCAAGCACATCCTCGGGATGCTGTTTCAACAGCTCTGTAACGGCATGCAAACCGTACATCCATTCCTTGGCGCTCACTGCCTTACCCTGCCTTGCGCTTGCGGCGACCCGCGACTTTGACTTCCAGAGGTGCCGATTTGTCTTTGACAGGCGCCTTTACAAGGCCTGCAGCAAGCTTTTCTCGCAGACTCATTTCTGAGGAACCTGCTTTCACGCCCTTGCTGCGAGGCTTGCTCTTGCCTTTGCGACCTTCAGATGCAGACGCCTTGGCTGCCCGCTTTCGGGGGACAGGTGCACCGTCCACAGGTAACCCGGAGTTGCCACCCGCAGGGAGCCCGTCTGCCATTCCCAGATCAATCTTGCGATCGTCCAGATCGACACGCACCACCTTCACACGGACAACTCCTCCGAGATGATACGTCACGCCGCTGCGCTCGCCGCGCAGCAGGTGCCGGACCGGGTCGAACTGATAATAATCGTTCTTCAGCGCCGTGATGTGGATAAGCCCTTCCACATAGATGTCGCTCAGTTCCACGAACAGGCCGAACGCGGTCACGCTGCTGATCGTGCCGCTGAACTCTTCGCCGACGCGGTCCTGAATGTACTCACACTTGAGCCAGTCCACTACGTCATAACTTGCGGCATCAGCGCGGCGCTCAGTCATGGAGCAGGTTTCACCAAAGCTCTGCATGTGCTTGAGCTCGTAAGGATAGATCTGCTTGCGCGCCAGCGAACCCGCGCCCGGCACCTTGCGCACGTGCAAAGTCTGCTGGGGGTGACGGATCAGGAAGCGCAGCGCGCGGTGCACCAGCAAGTCGGGATAGCGACGGATCGGCGATGTGAAATGGGTGTAGGCCGTGAAGCCGAGACCGAAGTGCCCGATGTTTTCGGGCTGGTAAACCGCCTGCAGCAGGGAACGGATCAGCACCGTCTGGATCAGGTGCGCATCCGGCCGGTCGGCGATCTTGAGCAACACGCGCTGGTAGTCTTTCGGCTCAGGCCTGGCGGAGCGGGTCAGTTGTATGCCCATCTCCTTCAGGAAGGCTTTGAGGTTATCCAGCTTGTCCATGTTCGGGCCGTCGTGTACCCGATACAGAACTGGCAGCGACGATTTGGACAGGAACTGCGCAGTGCAGACGTTGGCCACCAGCATGCACTCTTCAATCAAGCGATGGGCTTCATTGCGCACCACTGGCACGATGGAGCTGATCTTGCGTGTTTCGCCAAATACGATCCGTGTTTCAGTACTTATGAAGTCCAGTGCCCCTGCCTGCTGTCGCAGTTTTGCAAGGCGCTTGTAAACCGTGTAAAGCGTTTCCAGGGCTGGCACCAGCGCAGCGTATTTCGCTCGCAGCCGCTCTTTGGAGCGCACCCGCATGTCAGTTTCCGGCTCTTCGAGAATATCGGCCACTTCGTTGTAGGTCATGCGCGCATGGGAGTGGATGACGCCTTCATAGAAGTCGTAATCCAGCACCTGTCCGAGCTTGTTCATGTTCATCTCACAAACCATGACCAGTCGATCTACCTGCGGCTTCAGCGAGCACAGTCCATTGGACAGCTCCTCCGGCAGCATGGGGATCACATGGCCCGGAAAGTACACCGAGTTGCCACGGTTGATGGCCTCTTCATCCAGCGCCGAGTGCACGGCAACATAATGGGACACATCGGCAATCGCCACATACAGCCGGCAACCGCCATCGCTCTCAGGCGAGCAATAAACGGCATCGTCGAAATCTTTGGCATCTTCGCCATCAATGGTGACAAACGGCAGTGCACGCAGGTCAACGCGATGGGCCGAATCGGACTCCGGCACTGTCTCGGGAATCGCCTTCAGTTCTTCCAGCACGGCCCTGGGCCAGACGTGGGGAATTTCATGACTGCGCACGGCCACATCTATTTCCATGCCTGGCTTCATGTGATCGCCGAGTATCTCTACCACGGAGCCCACGGCCTTGCGGCGCTGAGTCGGATAGGCGGTGATTTCCGCCACTACGAACTGGCCGTCCTGGGCTCCCCTGTTCTCTTTCTCGGGAATCATGATCTCATGGCTGTTGCGGCGATTGTCCGGAACGACAACCCCGAAGCCCGCTTCGTAGTAGTAACGCCCAACGATCTGCCGTGAGCGGCGCTCAAGTACCTCCACGATCATGCCTTCCTTGCGGCCACGCCGGTCCACGCCGGACACTCGCGCCAGCACGATGTCGCCATCAAATACTTTCTGCATCTCGGTCGCAGGCAGCACCAGGTCGCCGGAACCATCCACGGGAATGAAAAAGCCGTAGCCGTCCTTGTTGCCCTGCACCCTGCCCTTGGTCAGTTCCATGCGATTGACCAGACCATAAACGCCGCGGCGATTGCTGATAAGCTGCCCGTCCCGCGTCATGGCTATCAACCGGCGCCGCAGCGCTTCAGTCTGGTCATGGGATTCGAGACTCAGGTGCTCGCAGAGCGCCTCGTAGCTCACCGGTTCGCCGGTCTGCTCCAGGTATTCGAGGATGTATTCACGACTGGGGATTGGATTCTCGTAGTTTTCCGCTTCCCGACTTGCGAAGGGGTCATTGACGCTGTCTGTTTCGATCGGTTTCTTAGCCATATCCTGCCATGTGTTTGTAAGCTGGCGGCCAGTATACACGGGTGCCACAGCCATTACCCGGAGAAATCTCGCTTGGGAATTGACAGACGCTTTTCGCGCGGCTAAAGTGCGCGCCTGCATTAGCCCCTCCTGCCCAGGTGGTGGAATTGGTAGACACGCCAGCTTCAGGTGTTGGTGATCGAAAGGTCGTGGAGGTTCAAGTCCTCTCCTGGGCACCACTACAAAGCCCGACAGCATCCAATAAAGTTTATTTTACCCTTAAGAACCAATTGGTTATGGGCTTTTCACGTCCGATCACGTCCACTGCCATTTGGTAACATCCAGAATCTTTAGTAACATCCATAGCAACACCGGCTGCATACGCAAAATCCAGTGTTGCTATGGGAGTGTTGAGATTATGGGATGGCAAGCCCCCGATATTCTAGACACCTGACAGCTTCATAAAGTACTGCTCTTCGAACTTCGCTGGCGGCAAGCCGTTGTTGTTGCCATGTCGACGCACCGGGTTGTAGAAAAGCTCGATGTAGTT
>Ga0255088_1000015_pt1 | contig 147576 bp, 130 predicted proteins | sample Colum_Miss_RepB__2_FD_188587 | JGI IMG/M metagenome (GOLD analysis project Ga0255088, IMG submission 188587) | Freshwater microbial communities from Columbia River, Oregon, United States - Colum_Miss_RepB_8d | ecosystem: Environmental > Aquatic > Freshwater > River | place: USA: Oregon...
TTGTACTGGAGATTCGCTATGCCGAAGCCTGAACACGCCGCGCCGCTTGGCAAGCCCCTCAAGGCCGGCTCAAATGCCCCGTCCGCCTACTCCGGAGTCTGTCCATGAGCCTTGTCCATCTGGAACCGCAAAACCGCATCGGTCACTGGATCAACGGTCGCCTTGAGCCCGGCGCCGCGCTGCGCACCGCGCCGGTCTACGACCCGGCACAGGGCAGGGCCGTACGCGAGGTGGCGCTGGCGGAAGCCAGCGACGTGGAACAGGCGGTGGCCGCGGCCCGCGCGGCAGCGGTCGAATGGGCCGACTGGGCGCCGCAACGCCGGGCGCGGGTGTTGTTCAAGTTCAAGGATCTGGTCGATCGTCACACCGCCGACCTCGCGCGCCTCATCACGCTGGAACATGGCAAGACCCTGCCCGACGCCGCGGGCGAAGTGCAGCGGGGGCTGGAGGTCATCGAGTTCGCCTGCGGTGCGCCGCATCTCCTGAAAGGCCAGCACTCGCACGGCATTGGCGGCGGCATCGACCACTGGAGCCAGCGCATGCCGCTCGGCGTGGTGGCCGGCATCACGCCTTTCAATTTTCCGTTCATGGTGCCCATGTGGATGGCGCCGATGGCGCTGGCCTGCGGCAACGCCTTCATCTTGAAGCCCTCCGAGCGCGACCCCTCGCCCTCCTTGCTGACCGCCGAGCTGCTGGCCGAAGCGGGCCTGCCGGCGGGCGTGTTCAGCGTCGTGCAGGGCGACAAGCTGGCGGTGGATGCGCTGCTCGCGCACCCGGACATCGCGGCGGTGTCCTTCGTCGGCTCCACGCCCATCGCGCGTTACATCTACGAAACCGCCGCGCGCGCCGGCAAGCGGGCGCAGGCGCTGGGCGGGGCCAAGAATCACCTGATCGTGATGCCGGACGCCGATCTCGACCAGGCAGCGGACGGGCTGATCGGTGCGGCCTACGGCTCGGCCGGCGAGCGCTGCATGGCCATTTCGGTGGCGGTGGTGGTGGGCGAGGTGGCGGATGATCTGATCGCCCGCGTGCAGGCCCGCGCGCAGCGCTTGCGTATCGGCAGCGGTCTCACGGACAACATCGACATTGGCCCGCTGGTTACCGCCGCGCATCGCGACCGGGTGGCGGGCTATCTGGACGCCGGCGTGCGCGAAGGCGCGACGCTGCTGCTCGACGGGCGCGAAGGCCTGCCGGCGGACTGTGGCGAGGGCTTTTTCCTCGGCGCGAGCCTGTTTGATCACGTGACCCCGACGATGTCGATTTACCGCGATGAAATCTTTGGGCCCGTGCTCTGCGTGGTGCGGGTGCCGACCTTTGCGGAGGCCGTCGCGCTCGTCAACTCGCATGCCTTTGGCAACGGCGTGTCGCTCTACACCCGCGACGGCGGCACCGCGCAGGCTTTCGTCAACCGCATCGAAGTGGGCATGGTCGGCGTCAACGTGCCCATTCCCGTGCCCATGGCCTGGCACTCCTTTGGCGGCTGGAAGCAGAGCCTGTTCGGCGACCATCACGCCTATGGCGAGGAGGGCGTGCGTTTCTACACTCGCTACAAGAGCGTGATGCAGCGCTGGCCGGACTCGATCGCCAAAGGTCCAGAATTTGTGATGCCGGTGAACAAGTGAGCACCATCCGCGAGTTTGGCGAGTACGACTACGTCATCGTCGGCGGCGGTACCGCCGGCTGCGTGCTGGCCAACCGCCTCTCGGCCGACCCCGAGGTTTCCGTGCTGCTGCTTGAAGCCGGCGGCAAGGACAACTGGATCTGGATCCACATCCCCGTCGGCTATCTGTTTTGCATTGGTAATCCGCGCACCGACTGGTGCTACCGGACCGAGCCCGAGCCCGGCCTTAACGGGCGCTCCATCATGTACGCCCGTGGCCGCGTGCTGGGCGGCTCGTCGTCGATTAACGCCATGCTGTATTTGCGCGGGCAGGCCGAGGACTACAACCGCTGGGCGGCGCTGACCGGCGATCCTCGCTGGGCCTGGGACGCGGTGCTGCCGGTATTCAAGGCCAGCGAAGACCATTGGCGCGGCGGCGACGCCCTGCACGGCAGCGGCGGCGAGTGGCGGGTCGAGCAGCAGCGTCTGCGCTGGGATCTGCTGGACCGCTTTGCCGAAGCCGCTACCGAGGCCGGCATCGCCGCGACCACCGACTTCAACCGTGGCGATAACGCCGGCGTCAGCAGTTTTGAAGTTAACCAGCGGCGCGGCGTGCGCTGGAATGCGAGCAAGGCGTTCCTGCGGCCCGCCAGCCAGCGCCCGAACCTGCGGGTGGTGACCGGCGCGCTGATCGACAAGCTGGTGCTGGACGGCCGCGAGGCGCGCGGCGTCGAGTTTGAACTGGGCGGGGTGCGACAGATCGCGCGGGCGCGGCTGGAGACGGTGCTAACCGCCGGCGCCATTGGCTCGCCGGCCATCCTGCAACGCTCCGGCATTGGTCCGGCAGCGCTGCTGCAGGCGCGCGGCGTGCCGGTGGCCCACGCGCTCGAAGGGGTCGGCGGCAATCTGCAGGACCATCTGCAGCTGCGCCTGATTTACAAGGTCTCCGGCATCAAGACGCTCAACCAGCAGGCCAACAGCCTGTGGGGCAAGGCCATGATGGGCCTCGAATACGCGCTGTTCCGCCGCGGCCCCTTGACCATGGCGCCCAGCCAGTTGGGGCTGTTCACCCGCTCGCACGAGGGCGCGGCGACGCCGGACATCGAGTACCACGTGCAGCCCCTGTCGCTCGACAAATTTGGCGACCCGCTGCACAACTTCCCGGCCTTTACCGCCAGCGTGTGCAATCTGCGCCCGTCCTCGCGCGGCTACGTGCACATCCGCGACACCGCGCCGGCCAGCGCGCCGGCGATTGCGCCCTGTTATCTGAGCCACGAGGACGACCGCCAGACCGCCGCGCGCTCCCTGCGCATCACGCGCCGGATCGTTGCCCAGCCGGCGCTGGCGCCGTATCAACCGCAGGAATACCTGCCGGGTCCGGGGCCCGACACCGAGGAAGCGCTGGCCGAAGCTGCCGGGCGCATCGGCACCACCATCTTTCATCCGGTGGGCACCTGCGCGATGGGTCGGACGGATGATGCGCAGGCCGTGACGGACGCAGAACTGCGCGTGCGGGGCATCGGCCGGCTGCGGGTGGTTGATGCGTCCATCATGCCGACCATCACCTCGGGCAATACCAATTCGCCGACCTTGATGATTGCCGAGCGCGGCGCGGCGCTAATCCGTGCGGCGCGGCGTGGCCGCTAGCGGCGACGGGCGAGCGGATTCCCTGTAGTCTCCCGCCCCGCATGACTTACCACGCTACCGACGCGGTCGAATCGCCCTACGCCTGGCTGCGGCTGGCGGCGGCGGTCGCCCTGATGACCATCGGTGGCGCCGGCATGTACACCGTGGTGGTGGTCTTGCCCGGCATCCAGAGCGAATTCCAGATCGCGCGCGCCGGCGCTTCGTTCCCCTTTACCGCGACCATGCTGGGCTTTGCCGCCGGCGGCCTGTTGATGGGCCGGCTGGTCGATCGCTACGGCGTGATGCGGCCGGTGCTGGCCGGCGCGCTGATGCAATGCATCGGCTTTGGCGTGGCGGCGCATGCCGGTAGCGCGCTGCAGTTCGCGCTGGCGCAGGGGCTGCTGATCGGCATGCTGGGCGCCTCGGCCACGTTCTCGCCGCTGCTCGCGGATATTTCGCACTGGTTCTCGCGCCGGCGGGGCATCGCGGTCGCGATCTGCGCCAGCGGCAACTACCTCGGCGGCGCGCTGTGGCCGCCGATTACCCAGCATCTGGTCGCCGCCTACGGCTGGCGCAGTACCTACGAAATGATTGGTCTCGCCTGCACCGCCTGCATGCTGCCCATCGCGCTCCTGCTGCGCCGGCCGGCGCCGGTGGCGCCGGCCGGAAGCGCGGCGGCCGGGCTCGGCGGGTCGCGCGCGCTGGCCAGCGAGCTGTCGCCGGCGACGCTGCAAGTTCTGCTCTGTGTGGCGGGCGTGGCCTGCTGTGTGGCGATGTCGATGCCGCAGGTGCATCTGGTGGCGCTGTGCGGGGACCTGGGCTTCGGGCCGGCGCGTGGCGCGGAGATGCTGTCCCTGATGCTGGCCTGCGGCATCATCAGCCGGCTGGCCTCGGGTTTCGTCGCCGACCGCATTGGCGGCCTGCGCACGCTGCTCATCGGCTCGACGATGCAGGGCGTGGCGCTGCTCCTCTTCCTGCCGGCGGACGGGCTGGTCTCGCTGTACGTCGTCTCGGCCCTGTTCGGCCTGTTTCAGGGCGGCATCGTGCCTTCTTACGCCATCATCATTCGCGAGTATTTCCCGGCCGCCGAAGCGGGCACGCGGGTGGCGATGGTCGTCACCGCCACGCTGCTCGGCATGGCGCTGGGCGGCTGGATGTCGGGCGCGATCTACGATTACACCGGCAATTACACCGGCGCGTTCCTGAACGGCACCGGCTGGAACCTGCTCAACGTCGGCATCGTGGTGTTTATGCTGATGCGCCTGCCGCCGCGCGGGTCGCGGCTGGTGCACGCGGCTATTTGAAGAACTCCATCAGTTCGATCACCGTCCCGTCCGGGTCGAGAAAACATACAAACTGGTGATTGGCGCCGTTCAAGCCCGGCCGATGCGGCCGGTCGACCAGCGTGACGCCGTCCGCTTCCAGCATCGCTACCATCTCGTCCAGACCTTTCACCCGTAAACACAGCCGCGCAATGCCAACGTGAGCGAGATGCGGGTAGGGCGTGCCGCTGGTCGGGGGATCGGTCCATTCCAATAAATCGAGCATCGTGCCGCGCGGGTCCTTGCCCAACTGCAGCAGCTTGGCGCGGCCGCGACGCGGCACCGGACCAAGGCCGGGCAGCTCGCCTTCGGGCAGGTCGATGACTTCGTGAAACCCCAGCTTCTGATAGAAGGCAAACGAACGGTCGAGGTTCGTGCAGTTAATGTTGACGTGATAAATCTGCAGGCTCTGCCACATGACAGTGGGCGCTCCAATCCGGGGGTGATCAAGGGAAGGCCGCTGACCATGCCCGCCACTGCCGGTCTTGTAAAGGCGGGTGGGATTTCTTGATCTCGCTCGGGGGCGGCGGTGGCGGGCTTGCGCATAGTGAAGCCCCGACCGCTTGGTCCTCGCGCAGGAATTGCGATGGCGCCTGATACCCGGATTGAAGTTGACGAACTGGACGGCGACCGCGCGCCGGACTGGGCAGGGCGCCTCTTGCAGTCGCCCTTGTTCGGGCTGCTGGCGCCGGTCAGCCTGAAACGTGTGTTTGACGCGCTGGAGCGGATCCCGCTCATGGCCGGCGAGACCCTGATTGCCGAGGGCGCACCGGCCGGCGATTACTACATCGTGGCCGAAGGGCTCGCCTCGATGAGCCGGGAAAATCCGGCCGAGGGGCGCCGGTTGTCGCTGGGCCTGCTTGGACCGGGAGAGGCCTTTGGCGAGGTGCCGTTGATTACCGGTCAGCCGTGGACTGCCCGCGTGCGCTGGAAAGCGGACGGGGCCGTGATGCGACTGCCGGCGGCGGTCTTCAGGAGCGCGATCTGCAGCGCCGTGCTGGAAGGACTGGTCGCGGGGGAAGCGACGCTCGCGCAGGCTGCTGGCGCGGTATGGCTGGACGTGCGTGAGCCGGCCGCGTATCGCGTGGCGCATCTGGACGGGGCACTGAATGTGCCGCTCGCCCTCTTGCCCTGGCTCTGCGCGCGGCTGACGCCCGCGCAGCCCTATCTGGCTTACGCCGATGATCCGACGCAGGCGGCGGCTGCGGCCTTTCAACTGCGCGCAGCCGGACATCGTGCCCGCTATCTGGCGGTGCCCTGGCAGACACTGGGGTCAGCGCCGGCGGCGGCAACGCCAGCCGACAGCCCGGTCGAGGCGCTCATCGCGGCGCGGGTGGAGGCGCGCGAAGCGGCCCTGCGCCAGACCTTCAGCCGCGCCTGGGCGCGGCGCGAGCAGGCGCTACATGCGGCCTACGCGCGTCTGCTGGCCAGCGGTACGGCGCACACGGAGCAGGGCGCAACGGCCGATTCTGCACGGGCGCTGTTGCGGCGGGCCGCACTGGAAGGTCCGACGGCCTGAGAGGCGGGCAGGCCCGTCGCATCGCGCGGCCTTGAGCGCTCGCCCGCGGGTCATTTAGTTGCGTTGCAATAAACCCTTTGGCCAGTAGAATGCGGCCTCGCTTCGCAGCCCTACGGAATACGCATGAACAGAGAGATGCCTAAGCCCGCGGTGAAACCCGCGAACCCCTGCTTTTCGTCCGGTCCTTGCCCCAAGCGGCCAGGCTGGACGGTCGATGCCTTGTCGGGCGCCCTCGTGGGCCGCTCGCACCGCTCGAAAGAAGGCAAGGCCCGCTTGAAATCCGCCATTGAAGAAACCCGCCGCCTGCTGGGCATCCCGGCCGATTACCGGATTGGCATCGTGCCGGCCTCCGATACCGGCGCGGTGGAAATGGCGCTGTGGAGCCTGCTCGGATCCCGCCCGGTCGACGTGCTGGCCTGGGAAAGTTTCGGTCAGGAGTGGGTGAGCGATATCACCGAGAGCCTGCGTCTGCCGGACACCCGTGTGATGACCGCGCCCTACGGCGGACTGCCGGATCTCGCCGCGGTCGATTTCAGCCACGACGTGGTGTTTGTGTGGAACGGCACGACCTCCGGCGCCCGCCTGCCGAACGCCGACTGGATTCCCGCCGACCGGGCCGGTCTGGCGATTTGCGACGCCACCTCTGCGGTATTCGCGATGGAACTGCCCTGGGACAAACTCGACGTCGTTACCTACTCCTGGCAGAAGGTGCTGGGCGGCGAAGGTGCGCACGGCATGATCGTGCTGAGCCCGCGCGCGGCCGAACGCCTGACCAGCTGGGAGCCGGTACACCCGCTGCCGAAAATCTTCCGCCTCGCCAAGGACCGCAAAATTGACGAAGCGCTGTTTGAAGGCGCCACCATCAACACGCCCTCTATGCTCTGCGTCGAAGACTATCTGGACGCGCTGCGCTGGGCCGACGGTTTGGGCGGCCTGTCCGCGCTCTGCGCCCGCTCGCAGGCCAATCTGGCGGTGCTGGCCGGCTGGGTCGCGCGCACCCCGTGGGTCGAGTTTCTGGCGGCCAATCCGGCGCAGCGTTCCAGCACCTCGATTTGCCTGAAGATCACCGCCCCCTGGTTCCTCGAACTCGACGCCAAGGCGCGCGCGCAGGCGGTCGAGAAAATGGCCAACCTGCTGGCCGCCGAAGGCGTGGCCTACGACATCAACGGCTATCGCAGCGCCCCCCCGGGCCTGCGCATCTGGGGCGGTGCCACGGTCGAGGCCGCCGATCTTGAGGCCCTGTTGCCCTGGCTCGAATGGGCCTACGCGCAGGTCGTGCCGGCCTGAGGGCCGGCGTCGTTTCTCCCCTTTTTCAAAGGCTTTACACCCATGTTCAAGGTTTTTGTGGCCGACAAGCTCGCGCTCGAGGGCATCGCGGCGCTGAAGGAATACACCCCGCTCGAAATCGATTTCTCGCCCGGCCTCGACCTTGAGGCCGCCATTCCGCATATCGCCGACGCCGATGCCGTCATCGTGCGCAGCGAGACCAAGATTCGCGGCAAGCTGCTGGAAGCGGCGAAGAAGCTGCGGGTGGTGGGACGCGCCGGCATTGGCGTTGACAACATCGACCTCGACGCCACCACCGAACGCGGCATCGTGGTGCTGAACACCCCGGACGCCAACGCCACGACCACGGCGGAGCTGGCGATTGCGCATCTCTTTTCGCTGTCGCGCGCCTTGCCGGAAGCCGACCGCACCACGCGGGAAGGCCAATGGCTGCGCTCGAAGTTCATGGGCTCGGAAGTTACCGGCAAGACCATCGGCATCGTCGGCTTTGGCACCATCGGCCGGCTGGTGTCGGAGCGCGCCCGTGGACTGAAAATGCGGGTGCTGGGCTTTGACCCGTTTGTGAATCCGCAGACCTTTGCCGACTACGGCGTGGAGCGCGTGGAACTCGACGCGCTGCTGGCGCAGGCCGACTACGTCACCCTGCATTGCCCGATGACCAACGACACCCGCAACCTGCTGTCGGCCGAGCGCCTGCAGCTGATGAAAAAAGGCGCACGCCTGATCAACTGCGCGCGCGGCGGGCTGGTCGACGAAGCCGCCCTGCTGGCGGCGGTGCAGACCGGGCATCTCGCCGGCGCGGCGCTGGACGTGTTCGAGAAAGAACCGCCGGGCGCCTCGCCGCTCTTCGCCGAGCCGCGCATCCAGTTCACGCCGCATCTTGGCGCCTCGACCGAAGAAGCGCAGACCGCGACCGGCGTGGAGATTGCCCACCAGATCGCGGCCTACCTCCTCAAAGGCGAAATCCGCAACGCGGTGAACATCAAGAGCGTGCCGCCGGAACGGCTGGCGCAGCTCGAGCCCTATGCGCAGCTCGCGCGGCGCCTGGGCAAGCTGGTCTCCGGCATGGCCGTGGGCGCCCTGCAGGAAGTCGAAATCGGCTTCTACGGCAGCGCGGCCGATCTGGACAGCCAGCCGCTGGTGGCGGCGGTGGTGGCCGGTCTCCTGCAGGATCATCTGGATACGCCCATTAACCGCGTGAATGCCGCGCACCTCGCGCGCCGCCAGGGCATTCGCCTGTCGGAAGTGAAGTCGACCGACGTGCGCGACTATCTCTCGGTGCTGCGGGTCACCGTGCGCGCCGAAGGCGGCGCCTGCTGCCTTGAGGGCACGCTGTTCGACGGGCGTCACCCGCGTCTGGTGCGGGTCAACGAGTACGCGCTGGAAGCACCGCTCGAAGGCCACGTGGTGTTTACCCGTCATGCCGACAAGCCGGGCGTGATCGGCGCGCTGGGTGAACTTCTGGGGCGCGAGGGCATCAACATTTCCCGCATGCAGGTCGGCGCGGCCGAAGGGCGCGATTCCGCGATCGGCGTGCTGGGCGTGTCGCGTGCGCTGAGCGCGGCGCAACTCGCCGCGATTAGCGGCATCCCGGCGATCGACAAGGTCTTGCAGGTGGAATTCACAGCCTGAGCGTCGGCCCCGCCTGCGGGTGCCTGACGTCCAGGGAGGAGGGCAGATGGTCAACGCATTTCGCACCTGGCTGACGGCCGACGGCGGCGCGCGCTGGTGGTCCCGCGGCGCGCTGGCGCTGCTGGGCGGTCTGCTGCTGCTGACGCTGGTGCTCGGCTTTCTGTTCAACGACGAACCTGCCTCGTTCGACGTTCGCGCGGTGGCGCGCGAGCGCAGCGGATCCGGCAGCGAGGCGCCGGTGCGCGGCGCGGCGTTGACCAGCGCGCTCGTCGAGACCATCGACCGGCTGCTGCACAAGCGCGGCGGCTACCTGACCAACGATGTGCTGCCGCCCGGCGTCTTCATGGACAACATTCCCAACTGGGAATGGGGCGTGCTGGTGCAGTCGCGCGATCTGGCGATTGCGCTACGCAACGACTTCTCCCGCTCGCAGACCCAGTCCACCGAAGATCAGGACCTCATCAAGGCCGACAACCACCTTCGGATTGATTCCGAGTCCTGGCTCTTTCCTGCAGCAGAAACCGAATACGGCGACGCCCAGCGCGCGCTGGAAGCCTATCTGCAGCGCATCGCTGATCCCAACCAGCCGCAGTCGCAGTTCTACGCCCGGGCCGACAATCTGGCGCGCTATCTGGGCGTGGTAGAAAAACGGCTGGGCGATCTCTCGCAGCGCCTGGGGGCGAGCGTCGGACAGGTGCGGATCAATACCGATCTGGCGGGTGAGTCTGGCGCCGAACAGTCGTCCGCCGCGCCCGAGGTGGTGACGGTCAAGACGCCCTGGCTGGAACTCGACGACGTGTTTTACGAAGCGCGCGGCTCGAGCTGGGCGCTGCTCCATTTTCTGCGCGCCGTCGAAGCAGATTTCTCCGGTGTGCTGGAAAAGAAAAACGCGCTGATCAGCCTGCGCCAGATCATCCGCGAACTGGAAGCCACGCAGGACATCATCTGGAGTCCGATGATCCTGAACGGCGAAGGCTTTGGCTTTGTCGCCAATCACTCGCTGGTGATGGCGTCTTACATTTCGCGCGCGAACGCCGCCGTGATTGAACTGCGGATGCTGCTCGAGCGCGGCTGACCTTGACCCGCCCCGGCCGTCAGGGCCGAGGCGCGGTGGCTAGAAGCGGAATACCCCGTAGCGATTGTCCGGCAGCGGCGCGTTCAGCGAGGCGCTGATGGCAACGCCCAGCGCGTTCCGCGTATCGACCGGATTGATGATGCCGTCGTCCCACAGCTCCGAGGTCGAGTAGTAGGCCGAGAGCTGCTCCTGATACGCCTTCAGCGTCTCCTGATACACGGCATCGACCACCGCCTGATCGACCGTCCCGCTGTTACGTTCCAGCTGGCGCATTTTGACTTCCGCCAGCGTGCGCGCCGCCTGCTCGCCGCCCATCACGCCAATCTGGTGATTGGGCCAGGCGAACAGGAAGCGAGCGTCATAGGCCCGCCCGCACATGCCGTAGTTGCCGGCGCCGAAGGAGCCGTGGCACATCACGGTGAACTTCGGCACGCGGCTGCAGCTTTGCGCCATGATCATTTTCGCGCCGTCCTTGGTGATGCCGCGCGCTTCGTATTCCCGGCCCACCATGTAGCCCGTGATGTTCTGCAGGAACACCAGCGGCGTGTTGTTCTGGTTGCAGAGTTCGATGAAGTGCGCGCCCTTGAGCGCCGAGTCGTTAAACAGCACGCCGTTGTTGGCGAGGATGCCAATCTTGTAGCCCCAGAGGTTGGCGTAGCCGCAGACCAGCGTGGTGCCGTAGGCCGGCTGGTATTCGTGGAAGCGGCTGCCGTCGACCAGGCGCGCGATGACTTCGCGCATATCGAAGCCGCGCTTGATGTCGTCCGGGATGATGCCGTGGAGTTCGTCCGGGTCGTAGTAGGGCGCTTCCACCGCGTCGCGCTGCGCCGGCCACTTCGCCGGGCGATCCCACTGCGCGACAATTTCGCGGCCAATGGCGATGGCTTCCTGTTCGGTGGCGGCGGGATAGTCGCAGGAGCCGCTGACCTGCGTGTGCAGATCGCAGCCGCCCAGATCGTCCACCGTCACGATTTCACCCGTCGCCGCCTTCACCAGCGGCGGGCCTGCCAGAAACACCGCGCCCGTGCCGCGCACGATCACCGCATAGTCGGACAGCGCCGGAATATACGCCCCGCCCGCCGTGCAATGACCAAACACCAGCGCGAGCTGCTTGATGCCCTGCTGGCTCAACAGCGACTGGTTGCGGAAGATGCGGCCCGCCATGTGCTTGTCGGGAAAGAGTGCGGACTGCAGCGGCAGGAAGCCGCCCGCGCTGTCGCAGAGGTGCACCACCGGCAGGTGGTTTTCCAGCGCGATGTCCAGACAGCGCACGATTTTCTTGATGGTATGCGGATACCACGCGCCGCCTTTGATGCTGGAGTCGTCGGCGTGCAGCATGACTTCGCGCCCGCTGACCACGCCAATGCCGGTGATGCTGCTCGCGCCCGGCGACTCGCCGTCGTAGGCCATATTGGCCGCCAGCGAGGAAAGCTCCAGAAACGGCGTGCCCGGATCGAGCAGGGCTTCCAGCCGCTGACGCGGCAAGAGCTTGCCCTGTTTGGCCAGCCGCTCGACGTCGCGCGCCGGACGGTCAAAGCGCGCCGCACGCTGGCGGGCTTCGAAGTCCGCGATGCGCGCCTTGCTGGCGCTGTAGTTGCGCCGGAAGTCGGCCGAACTGGTGATGATCGAAGAGGACAGACGGGCCATCGGACTTACTCCGCAAGCGCGCGCAGGCTGAGCAGCAGCGCACCTTTCTGAAACGAACCATTGCGTTCAACGTGCAGGCTTTCCACCACCCCGGCGCGCGGCGCGGCGATGGTGATCTGCATTTTCATCGACTCGATGACGAGCAGCGCATCGCCGGCATTGACCTCGGCTTCCAGCGTGGCCATCACCTCAACCACCATGCCCGGCATGTCGGCGCGGATTTCGTTGCCGGCATTGCCGCCCTGGGCCGCCGCGACCACCGCTTCCTGATAGCCCACCGAGTAATAGGCGTCGTCGAGTTTCACATGCACCCGGTCGCCTTCGCGCGTGCGCCACACGGTGTAGGGCACGCCGTTAATGAGCAGCGTGCGCGCGCCGTCTTCATCAGCCGGCAGTTCTTCTACGGTGTAGGCCTGACCGTCTACCTGCAGGGTGAGCAGCGGACGGCGGGCGGTGACGTCAAGTTCGGCAGGCGCGCCGTCGAGGGTGAGAATGCTGGGCATAGATGCGTTCCGGCGTTGGGGGCGGGGGATGGCTAATTGCGCCAGTGGCCAATGGAGGCGTGCGGTTCGGGACAGTCGTAGGCGAGCCGCTGAAATTCGTCAGTGCCGAGCACGGCGGCGATCAACACGGCGGCCCGTTGCGTGGGGTCCAGCGTCGGCGCGGCGAGCGCGGCGGCGTGTTCCACCACAAAGCCGGTGTGCAACTGGCCGGCCAGAAACGCCGGGTGGGCGAAGATGCGCGCCAGATAGTCGGCGTTGTGGTCCACCCCGAGCAGCACCAGTTCCTGCAGCGCATCGCGCATCCTGGCCGCCGATTCTTGCCGGTCGCCACCATGGGCGATGAGCTTGGCGAGCATGGAGTCGAACGCGGCGGTAATCGCGAGTCCTTCGCGCAGGCCGCCGTCGAAGCGCAGCCCCTCGCCCGCCGGTTCGCGCAGGCGCATCACGCGCCCGGTGGCCGGGCGGAAATCGTGTTCGGGTTGTTCGGCGCACAGGCGGCACTCGAAGGCGTGGCCGGTCTGGGTAATGTCGGACTGCGCGAGGGAGAAAGGCTCGCCGCCGGCCAGCCGCAGCTGCAGTTCCACCAGATCGAGCCCGGTGACGCATTCGGTTACCGGGTGTTCCACCTGCAGGCGGGTGTTCATCTCGAGGAAATAAAACGCGCCGTCCGGCGCCAGGATGAACTCCACCGTGCCGGCATTGCGGTAGTTGGCCGCTGCGGCCAACTGTACGGCCGCGGTACAGATCCGGTCGCGCAGCTCGGCCGGCAGATTGGGCGCGGGAGATTCCTCGATGATTTTCTGGAAGCGGCGCTGCACCGAGCATTCGCGCTCGAAAAGATGCACCACGTGGCCCTGACCATCGCCGAAGACCTGCACTTCGATGTGACGCGGCCGCTCCACGTAGCGCTCCGCATAAACGCGGCCGTCGGCGAAATAGCGCAGCGCCTCGCTGCTGGCGGTGGCGGCGCGGGCCGGCAGTTCGTCGGCGCTGCGCACAATGCTCATGCCTTTGCCGCCGCCGCCCGCAGCGGCTTTGATCAGCAGCGGAAAGCCGATCGCCGTGGCGCCCGCCACGAAGTCTTCCAGACTGCCTTCCTGCTTGCAGCTCGGTGCCACCGGCACGCCCTGGGCAACGGCAAACTCGCGCGAAATGATTTTGTCGCCCATCAGCCGGATCACTTCCGGCTGCGGGCCGATGAAGACCAGCCCGGCGTCCTCGACGGCGGCGGCAAAGCCGGCATTTTCGGCGAGAAAACCATAGCCCGGATGGATGGCGTCGGCGCCGGCGCTGCGGGCCGCGGCGAGCAGTTGGGCAACGTCCAGATAGGCGGCGGTGGGCACCTCCGCCGTCAACTCAACGGCATAGTCAGCCGCCGCCACATGCGGCGCGCCACGGTCGGCGAAGTGATACACCGCCGTGCTTTGGATCCCGAGTCGCCGCAGCGTACGGATGATGCGGCAGGCAATTTCGCCGCGGTTGGCAATCAGGACGTTCTTCAGCATGGAGAGGCTCCGCTAACGAGGGGGCGCGCCGGCATCGGCTTTCAGCAAGGGCTGCAGCGCTGCGGGCACGCGAATCGGAAAATCGAGCAATAGCTGGGCGTAGGCCTTGCCCTGCGGGTCGTGACGCAGCGAACCCGTGCCGCCGCCGCCCAGCGCCCGTTGCAGCACGAAGTTAAATCCGTGCACGCCCGGCCACTCATAGCGCGTCACCGGGCCGTCGGCGAGGTGGGCGAACCAGACTGCGACCTCGGGTGCGCCCAGCTGTGCGCGAATCAGCGGCAGCAGATCCGGATGGCGCGCCAGCAGGCCGATGTTGGCCGAGTTGCCCTTGTCGCCGCTGCGGGCATACGCCAGCCGATACAGCGGCACCACGGGGTCGGTCAGGCTGGCCGCAAGTTCAGGGCCCGGCACCGCCGGCAGCGGACTGTCGGCGGCGACCTGCGGCAGCGGCGGGGGCAGGGCCAGCGTTTGCGCGTTGACCTCCACCGTGATCGGCAGCCCCGTCTTCTCGACCAGACAGGAATACAGCCGCACCACCGGCTGCACGCCGGGCCGCCCGCCGGCGAAGCCGGTCAGGCCCTGCGCGGTGGCGGTGGCGGCCGGAAAAATCTCTTTGGCAAACAGCTCCAGCGGCGCTTCCTCGGCGTGCGCCACCGCGAGTTTCAGAATGACTTCGCGGGTGTCGGTGTGACGGCTGTGCGGGCCGTAAGTCGCCTCCGAACCCAGCACTTCCACCGAGATTTCCCGGTAGTCGGCCCAGCCCCGTGCCGCAAACAGTCGTCGCGTGCGGGTGAGGATGGCGTCGGCGACCCGTTCGGCTTTGGCGCGGGCTTCGCGCCCGCCGATCATCATGGTGGCGGTGGCGCGATAGCCGTCCTTGTAGGTCACCGAGGTCTTGTAGGTTGTGGTCGGCGGCCGCCCGCGCGCGCCGCTGACCCGCACCCGGTGCGCGCCCAAATCGGTCAGCGTGACGGCCGAAAAATCGCAGCTCACGTCGGGCAGGAGGTAGCGCGCGGGGTCGCCAATTTCGTAGACCAGCTGTTCGGCCACCGTGGCCACATTGACCAGTCCGCCGGTGCCCGCCGGCTTGGTGATGATGCAACTGCCGTCGGCGAAGCACTCGGCAATCGGGAAGCCCATGTCGTCCCAGCCCGGCACGTCTTGCCAGTCGGTGAAGAGCCCGCCCGTGCACTGCGTGCCGCACTCAATGAGGTGTCCGACCAGGCTGCCGGCCGCCAGCCGGTCGTAGTCATGCGGTGCCCAGTTGAATTCATGCATCAAGGGGCCCAGCGCCAGCGCGCTGTCGACGCAGCGGCCGGTCACGACGATGTCTGCGCCCGCGGCGAGCGCGGCGGCGATGGGCGCCGCACCCAGGTAGGCGTTGATGCTCCAGGGCGCGGCCGGCAGCGGGGCGCCGCTGTCGAGTTCGCTGACGCCGGCGGCGCGCAGTTCGTCCGCCCGCGCGAGGAGGTCGTCGCCGCTCACGGCGGCCACCGTCAAGCTGAGGCCGGCGTCCTTGATCAGCGCTTCGAGCGCCGCCTTGCAGGCCGGGGCATTCACGCCGCCGGCGTTGGTCACCACCTTGATGCCCTGCTCGGCGAGCGCCGGCAGCAGGGGTTTCATCACGGCGGTGACGAAGTCGGTGGCGTAGCCGCTGTCCGGCCGCTTGGCCTTGGCGCGCGCCAGCAGCGACATGGTGATTTCGGCCAGATAGTCCATCACCAGATAGTCGATGCCGCCCGCGCGCACCAGCTGCGCGGGGCCCTCGGCGCTGTCGCCCCAGAAGCCGGCGCCGCAGCCGATGCGGACCGCGCGAAGCTCGCTCATTTGCCGGTCCAGTTGGGGCTGCGCTTCTGGTTGAAGGCGGCGAAGCCTTCCTTCGCGTCTTCCGACATCGCCATCACCGGCAGCATCACCTGGGTCAGTTCAAAGGACTGGTCGAGCGTCATGTCTTCAATCGCGTGGAAGACCTGCTTGCCGATGCGGATAGCGGTGGGGGACTTGTCGCAGATTCGGCCGAGCAGCCAGTCGAGCTTGGCGTCGAGTTCGGCCGCCGGCACCACGTAGTTCAGGATGCCGATGGCCAGCGCCTCCTCGGCGTTGATGAGCTCGCCCGTGATGCACATTTCCATCAGCTTGCGGCGCGGGATGACGCGCATCATGTAGGGCAGGATCATCATCGGGAACAGGCCGATGCGGGTTTCCGGTACGCCGAAACGCACGTGCTCGCCGGCAATCGCGAAGTCGCAGGCGCAGACCAGGCCCAGTCCTCCGGCCATGGCCGCGCCGTTGACCCGCGCCACGATCGGCAGGCGGCACTGCTGCATGCGGCGGAACAGCTTCACCACAAAATGATTGGGCTCGGCTGGTTCCATGGTAAAGGGCGCGCCGTCGGCGTTGGGCTTAAGGTCGCCGCCCGCGCAAAACGCCGCCTCGCCCGCGCCGGTCAGCACGATGGCGCGGACGTCCGCGTTGTTTTCGGCGGCTTCAATCGCCGCCGCGATGCTGGCGCAGACCTCTTCGTTGATCGAATTGCGCCGGTCGGGGCGATTGATGGTGATTTCCAGCGCGTGGCCGCGCATGGCAGTGCGGACAACTTCCGTCACGGCGTGCTCCCCGAAAAAAAATAGGATTTAGCCCCCGGATTCTGCGGATGCCTGTCCTGACGGTCAATCCGCGGGATGACGATGGTGTCGCGCGCGAGCGGGCGCTTAGAATCCCGCTACGGGGCGCGGCCCTGGCATGAGGAAATACCGATGAGTGACTTTGAACTGACCGGGCGCAATGAAGTGCGCCGATATGCCAAGCGTGGCAAATACGATCGGGACACGATTTACCCCATCCTCGATGAGGCCTTGATTTGCCACGTGGGCTTCGCGATCGACGGTCAGCCCTACGTGATCCCCACCATCCACGCCCGCATGGGCGACGAACTGCTGATCCACGGCCTGAAAGGCGGGCGGATGCTGGAGCACATCAACGCCGGTAATCCGGTGTGTGTGACGGTGACCCTGCTCGATGGTCTGGTAATGGCGCGCACGGTGTTCAATCACTCGATGAACTACCGATCGGCGGTGCTCTTTTGCCGTGGCGCCACCATTGAAGACCCGGCGCACAAACTGGCGGCGATGGAACGCCTGACCGAACACATCGCCCGCGGCCGCTGGGCTGAGGCCCGCCAGCCGAACGCGAAGGAGATCAAGGTCACGACCGTCATCGCGCTGGAGATTGAATCCGCATCGGCCAAGATCAGGCAGGGGCCGCCCGGCGACGATGAAGAAGATCTGGCCTTGCCGGTCTGGGCCGGGGTGATTCCGCTCCCGGTCGTGCCGCAAGCGCCGGAACGCGACCCCAAGCAGACCGAAGACGTGCCGATGCCTGATTACATCGCCCACTACCGGCGCTGAACCAGCGCCCGCGCTGCGGCAGCAGTCGCGGCGCGGGCCGGGCGTTTGAGCCGCCGCGCCGGGCGCCTCAGCGCTTTAAGGTGTTCTGGTCGAAATCGCGGTCGCTCAGCCCCTGCCGGAACTGATAGTCGCGCCAGCGCAGTTCGGTTTCCTTGCCGTTCTGGTGGTTGGTCATGTACATGCGACCAGCGCGCCAGTACCGATCCAGGTACTGCGTGTAGTCACTCGCCAGCAGGGTTTTCAGCAGCGCGTTCTTGCGGTCGTAGAACTCGACCTTCAGCGGCTGGTACATGGTCTTGTCCAGCCACACCACCCGCCGCGTGTAGCCCGAGTGCTCATAGGCCGGCGTTTCCTCGAGCATGAAAGCCTCGCGCCCGTCGAGGCTTTCTTCGCCCAGCAGGCGATAGCTGTATTTCTGGATTTCGCTGGAGGTGAGGTCTTCGTAGGCAAACTCGCTGCCCATGAAGGGGCCGGACTTGTTGGCCGAGGCAATGCGTTTGACCCGTTTTAAGGCGGGCAGGTACAGCCACTGATCGTCTGGCTTCAGCGCATGGGTGTAGCTGAGGAAACCGGTGCCGGCGATGTCGCGGGGCGAGTCGAAGCGGGTCAGGCTTTTGTCGCCATCGCCGGACACTTCGAGCACTTTCACCCGCAGTTCGCGGGTGCTTTCTTCGCCGGCCGCATTCCGCAGCGTCATGGTCATGCTGGCGCTGCTGTCCCGCCAGCCCAGATCCCGCTGGTCGGCCTCGGTTGCAATGGCCAGGCCGCGCTCGGCGGCCTCGTCGGCCAGCGCGGCCTTAGTCGGTAGCAGCAGGGCGGTCAGCAGGACCAGCAGCAGACGCATCGGCGTTTTCCTCAAACAAGAGCAGCAGGGGAGACAGCACCAGCAGGTCCAACACAAGCGCGAAGGCAATCACGATGGCGGTCAGCAGACCCATCCCGGCATTCAGCGTGAAGTGCGAGAACGAGAGCACCAGAAAGCCGGCAATGAGGATGATGGAGGTAAAGAACATGGCCGGGCCGACCGCCGTGTAGGCCGCGCGCACCGCCGCTTCCGGGGGCAGTTCGCGCCGGGCGCGCTGGTACTTGACCAGAAAATGCACGGTGTCGTCGATGATGATGCCAAGCGTCATGCTGGCGACGACCGACAGCGCCAGCGTGACTTCGCCGCTCATCAGCCCCCACAGCCCAAAGCCCAGGGCCGGCGGTAGCAGATTGGGCGCGAGGCTGATCAGGCCCAGTTTCACCGAGCGCAGCATGAACAGCAGCAGGCCTGAGATCAGCGCCAGCGCTACTGCCGTGCCAATCAGCATGCTGCGGATATTTTTCTGCCCGATGTGGGAAAACATCATGATGGTGCCGGTGCCCTTGGCGCTCGCGATGCCCGGCGCGTGGTCTTTCACCCACTGTTCGGCCCGGTCGTTGAAGCTGATGGCTTCTGCGCTCGACAGGGTGCGCAAGGCGAGGTTGATACGGAGCGCAGACTTGTCGACGTTGATCTGGTTGTTCAAATCGAGCCCGAAGGGCAGGGACATTTCGTAAAGCAGCAGATATTGCGCGGCCAGTTCCCGCGAGGCGGGCAGGGCGTACTGCGCGGCATCGTCCCCGTGCATGTTCTGGTTCAGGCGCTTCATGGTGTCGACGAAGGCGTTCACATGAACGACTTCAGGCTGCTCGCGCAGCCAGCGGGTGAACGCTTCGGTCGACTGCAGAAAGGCGGGTTCGCTGATGCCGCCCGCGTCTTTCGCGCGCAGGGTGAACTGCAGGTGATACAGCCCGGTCAGGTGCTCGATGGTGTAGTCGGAGTCCGCGCGGAACGGAATGGTCTGGTCGAAGTAGTGCAGGAAGACGTCGTTCAGGCGGTTGCGTGGGATGTTGGCGGTGATGCCGACGATCAGCACCAGGCCGCCTACCAGCAGCGCCCGCCGGTGCCGGATCACCAGATCGGCCAGCCGCGCAAAGACCGCGACCCGCTGCGGACGCGCCGTGGGGCGGCGCAGCGGCGCCACCGCCAGCAGCGCCGGCAACAGCGTGACCGCCAGCAGATACGAGGCAATGTCGCCAAACGCAACGATATTGCCCAGCTGCCGGAACGGCGGCACATCCGAGAAGTTGAAACTGAGAAAGCCGACCACCGTGGTCAGGCTGGCGAGGAAAATGGGTTTCAGGTTGCTGCTGACGGCGTAGACGATCGCCGCCTCGCGGTCCGGTTGTTCGCTCCAGTGCTCAAGAAAACTCTCCAGCACGTGCACGCAGTTGGCGATGGCCACCGTCAAAATGATGACCGGTGCGGCCGAAATGGGCGGCGAGACGGGGTAGCCCAGATAGCCGGCAAGCCCCATGGCGGCGGCAATGGCAAGCCCCACCACCAGCGCGGTGCCAATGCCGGCGACCGGCCCGCCCATCAACAGACCGGCCAGCGTCAGCATCAGCGCAAAACTTGCCGCAACCAGCGTCTGGGCGTCGTGCATGGAGGCTTCGGCGAAGGCGTTGTCCATCACCAGAACCCCGGTGAGGTGGATTCGGACGCCGGGGAACTGCTGCTCGATGCTGCGCGCCAGTTCGCGCGCCGCCGTCACCACCGAGGGCACTTCGTGCTGTTCGTCTTTACCCGGTAAGAGGATGACGGTATTGACCGCCGTCGTGCCGCCGTCGCGCGCGACCAGGTTACCCGCCAGCACGGGTTCGGCCAGCGCCGTGTGGCGAATTTGCTGGAGGGCTGCGGGGTCGAGTTCACGCGGGTCGCCAACCAGGTCGCGCACCGTCAGTTCGTCGCCATCCGCCTCGGTGTGCTGGAAGTTGGTCACCGAGTCGACGCGGCTGGCGAAGGGCAACTGCCAGGCCCGCTCGGTCAGCGCGGCCACCGCCGCGAGGTTGTCGCGGGTGAAAACGTCATGGTCAGCGGGTTCCACCACGAACATGACGTTGTCGTGGCGGGAAAACATGTGCTGGGCGGCGTCGAAAGCAAGCAGTTCGGGGTTGTCTGGACTGAAGAACACCCGGTAGCTGTTGGTCAGCTTGAGCTGCAAGGCGCCGGTAGCGCAGCAGCCCACCAGAAACAGGGCCAGTGCAATGACCGCCCGGCGATGCCGCAGGATCGCGCGGGCGAAGACCTGTTCGAGTGGCGTGTCCGGGGTGGTTTCCATGCGCTTCATGGCATCCTGCCGCAGCGTTTTGGTGGTGTTTTAGAGCGCCGTCCAGCCACCGTCGACCGGCAGCGCCACGCCGGTAATAAAGGATGCGTCTTCCGACAGCAGAAACGCCACGGTGTCGCCAATCTCCCGCGGCTCGCCGAGACGCCCAACCGGTTCCTGCGCTGCGTAGGTCTCGAGGCTGGTGCCGGTCAGCTCCGCCATATGCTCCAGCATCGGAGTCTTGATTATGCCCGGGCACACCGCATTGACGCGTATTTTCTTCTTCGAGAAATCGAGCGCGGCGCATTTGGTCATGCCGACCACGCCATGCTTGGAGGCGCAGTAGGCAACGCCGCCACGGGTGCCCACCAGACCCGCCACCGACGCCGTGTTGACGATCGCGCCCCCGCTGCCCTGGGCGAGAAACTGCTCGATCTGGTACTTCATGCACAGCCACACGCCTTTGAGGTTCACCGCAATCGTGCGGTCGAAGGCCTCTTCGGTCATCTTCACGGTGTTGGTGAAGCCGCCGTCGATCCCGGCGTTGTTGAAGGCGCCGTCGAGCCGGCCGTAGCGGCTGACGGCGGTCTTGACCGAAGCCTCGACCGCCGCCGCGCTGGTGACATCAGTCAGCAGGAAATGCGCCCGACCGCCGTTGGCGCTGAGTTCGGCGGCGGCTTGGTTGCCGGCCGCCTCGTTGATGTCGGCAATCAGAACGGCAGCGCCTTCGGCCACGCAGCGACGGGCGGCGGCGTAGCCGATGCCAGTGCTGCCGCCGGTTACGATGATCACTTTGCCTTCGAGTTTGCCTGACATGCGGTCTACCCTCCCGGCCTGTTGGCTGGATTCTGCTTTTTGTTTTTCCATACACTGCGGTATGGATTTTTTTCATCCCACCCGGAGTGTAGCCAGTTGCGCCACCCTTGGGGAATGGGTCATAAACCGGGAAAAATTCCCGACTGGCCGCTTTTGCAGAGGAACCGCTCATGACCGCGTTGCTGAAACGTTACGACACCTACGAGGAAATCTGCCGCCATTTCGCCTGGCAGATTCCCGAGCGCTACAACATCGCCAACGATGTATGCGACCGCTGGGCCAGCGACGAATCGCGGGTGGCGCTGATTTATGAGGACGACGCCAGGCAGGTCCACCGCTACACCTTTCGCGACATCCAGCGCCACGCCAACCGGTTGGCAAACGTGCTGGTCGGGCTGGGTCTGAGTCGCGGCGACCGGGTCACGCTGTTGCTGGCGCAGAATCCGGAATGCGCCATCGGTCATGTGGCCTGCTGGAAGGCCGGTCTGGTCTCGGGACCCTGCTCGGTGCTGTTTGGCGCGGACGCCATCGCGTACCGCTTCAATAATGCGCAGACCCGCGTGGTCATCACCGACATGGCCAACTACGAGAAGGTCAACGGCCTGCGCGCCGAATGCCCCAGCGTGCAGCACGTCATGGTCATCGACGGCACCCCGGACGGGGCTATCAATTTCTGGGACGCCGTCAACGGCGCGTCCGATGCGTTCGAGAACGTCGATACCGCGGCCGAGGAAACGGCCTGGATCAGCTACACCTCTGGCACCACCGGCAACCCCAAAGGCTCGGTCCAACCGCACCGCATGGTGCTGGGGCATATGCCGCCGCTGGAGTTCATCTACGACTTTTTCCCGCAGCCCAACGACGTGCTGTGGTCGCAGGCCGACTGGGCCTGGATGGCCGGTCTGCTCGACGTGCTGATGCCTGGCTGGTTCCACGGTTGCACGGTGGTCGCGACGGCCATGAAGGGCTTCGACCCGGAATATGCCTATCAGATCCTCGAGCGGCACAAGGTCACGCTCTCGCTGCTCACCCCGACCATGCTGAAACTGATGCGCGGCGTGCCGGATGCGCTCTCCCGCTACCAGCTTTCGCTGCGCGCCGTGCTTTCCGGCGGTGAAGCGGTGGGCAAGGAGCTTTTCGAGTGGGTCGACCGCGAACTGAAAATTAAGGTGAACGAAGGCTTCGGCCAGACCGAGTGCAACGTCATTCTGGGCAATAACGGCAACATCTTTCCGATTAAACCCGGTTCGCTGGGCAAGCCGACGCCGGGCTCGATTGTTGCCATCATCAACGACGACGGACAGGAAGTACCGCCGGGCACGATGGGCCATATCGCCTGCAAGCGGCCGCACCCGGTGATGTTTCGCGAATACCTCAACCGGCCGGACGCGACCCGCGAGAAGTTTATCGGCGAGTGGCTGATTACCGGCGATTTAGGGCAGATGGACGAGGACGGCTACTTCTGGTTCCACGGCCGGGCGGATGACGTCATCACCAGCGCCGGCTACCGGATTGGGCCGAGTGAAATTGAGGACGCGCTGTTGAAGCATCCGGCGGTTCGCATGGCGGCGGCCATCGGCGTGCCCGATCCGGTACGCACCGAAATCATCAAGGCCTTCCTGATTCTCGCGCCCGGCTACACGGGCTCCGACGCGCTGGCCGAGGAACTGCGGGATTCGGTGCGCAATCGGCTGGCGCGGCATGAAGTGCCGCGGCTGATCGAATTCGTAGAGGCGCTGCCCATGACCACCACCGGCAAGATCATCCGGCGCGAACTGCGCGAGCAGGAAAAGGCGAAGCAGTAGGCCCTGCGGCCCGTCAGCGCGCGCTGGCGGGCCCAAACACCCGGCGAATCTTGGCCGGGATAATCCAGTCCGGGTTATCGATGGTGATGTCGACCACCAGGCGCTGTGCGCTGCTGTCCAGGCGATAGCTTTCCAGCATCTTCCCGCGCGGGACCAGAATGGTCTCGACCTGCAGGATGCCGTCCTGTCGCCACGACAAGGAATCGCCCAGCGGGTCGCGCGTGTATTCCGCCCCCTTGGCCGAATAGACGGGGCCGCCTTCAGCGGGTTTCAGCGTCCGCCGCAGGGCGGCGTCAAGGTTTATCTCGACCGTCGCGCCCTTGTCGGTGATTTGCATAAGTTCGGCGCCCAGCAGGTTGCCGATCAAGCCCACGTCGGCACTCGCATTCGCCGCGCGTTTGGCTTTCAGCAGTTCCTGCTGCGCGAAGTAGCGCGCTTCGGTGGAGTCGCGCGGATTGCGCGCGGCGTCGGGCGGGTAAAGATGTGGCGATCGGCGCACGATGCCCAAGCCCTTCAAGGCTTTCTCCGGGTCATCGCTTTCTTTTTTCAGCAGCTGCCACTGACCGCTCAGATCCGGCCCGGCGCAGGGCGCGGCAACCCCCAGCGTCAGCAGGAGCAGACCAAGGGCGAAGGACCGTCGATTCAGCATGATGGCGTGCGGCTAAAGGCTTCTGCCGAGTCTAGCCCTGCGGCCCGGCCGCGAATAGCCGGGGCGAGGACTTTTCGGTTATCGTCCAAGCCCTTTTCATGATCTGTCGCCGGGGTTCAGCGCCATGCTTGCCGTCTGTTTATTCGTCATCCGGTCCGTGGGTATCGCGCCATGAAAACCGTTGCTGCCACCGCGGCCGTGGCGGCTATTCCCGACGGCGCCACCGTTATTTTCCCCGGCGGTTGCGCTGAGCCGCGCGAGTTCTATGCCGCCTTCAGTGCCGGCGTCGATCGATTCCGCGCCCTCACCGTCATGAGTGGCTTCAGTTTTGGCCAGTACGGCTATCTGGAGCGCGGGCTTGGCGATCACTTCCGCTTCGTGACCTGGCAGGCCTCGGCACGCTTGCGCAAGCTGTTTGGTGAAAACGATCGTCGCAAGCTCGGCTTCGTGCCGCTGCGACTGGCCGACCTCAATCGCGTGATTCACCGCGATGGACCGATCAAGCCCGACGTAGTGGTGGTCCAGACTTCGCTGCCGACCGCCGAGGGCGACTTGAGCCTTGGGATCAGCGTGGGACCGTTTCTCGATTTCATCGACAGCGCCAGCCTGGTCATCGCAGAAATGAATCCGCATATGCCGGTCACGGCCGGCGACAGTCGTCTGCCGCTGTCCAAGGTCACGTTGGCAACCGAGTCGACAAGTGCCCTGTGCAACTACCGCACGCCCGACGCCCAGCCGCGCGACCATCAAATTCTGGAACACGTGCTGGGGCTGGTCCCCGATCAGGCCTGGGTCCAACTGGGCATCGGGGCCGTGCCGGACCGCGTGCTGCCCAGACTGGCGGACTTGAACGGCATCAACCTGTTTTCGGGTCTGCTGACCGGCGGTCTGCAGCGTTTTCTCGATAAGGCACGGCACACGCCCAAGGTCACCGTCGGCGAGCTGGCCGGCGAACAGGACTTTTACGATTTCTGTGGCGCGACGCCGACGATTGAAATGGCGCGCATGCGCGTGACCCACAACGTGGCCCTGATGGCCGCGCTGCCGCGCTTTGTCTCCATCAATTCGGCGGTGGAAATCGACCTGCAGGGGCAGAGCAACGGCGAGACGCTGGGCGCGCTGCAGATCAGCGGCGTCGGTGGCAGCATGGACTATGTGGAGGCCGCCGCGCAGTCCGCGGGCGGGGTGTCGATCATCGCGCTGCCCTCGACCACTGACGACGGCAAGCATTCCAAAATCGTGGCGCGGCTGGCCGCCGGCGCGCCGGTCACCACGCCGCGCTTCGCGGTGGATTGCGTCGTGACCGAGTTCGGCGTGGCGCATCTGAAAGGCAAAGACCTCTTCGCGCGTGCCGACGCGCTGATCGCCATCGCGCATCCGGATTTTCGCGACGCCTTGGCCAATTCGCTGTAAGGAGCCCCGAATGATCAAACTGGTGGTGGTGTTTTGCCGCAAGGCGGGGATGACGCTGGAAGACTTCGGCGCGCACTGGCAGGGGCCGCATGCGCGACTGGTAGCGGCCTTGCCGGGACTGCGACGTTACGTGCAGTCGCAGACGCTGGCCTCCGGCTATCGCAATCGCACGCCGGCGATCGATGGCATGGCCGAACTTTGGTTTGACGACACCAACGCGCTGCGCGTGGTGGCAGCGAGCCCGCAGTTGCGCGCGGTGCTGGCCGACGAGGCCAATTTCATCGACCCGGCCACGCGGCGCGAAATCGTCACCGAAGATGTGGTGATCAAGGACGGACCCATCCCGCCGGACGGGGTCAAGAACATCGAGCTGGTGCTGCGCCGGCCGGACCTCAGCCCGGAAGCGTTTCATCGGCACTGGGAAGTGGTGCACGGGCCCTTGGGTGGCTCGATTCCGCAGGTGTTGCGCTACGTGCAAAGCCACACGCGGCTGGCCGCCTACCGCAACGGTAGCGAACCGGATCTGGACGGTGTGGCGCTGACCTGGTTCACCGGCACCGCCGCGATGCGGGATTCCGCGACCATGCCCGAGTATCAGGTGACGCGCGACGACGAGCACAACTTCGTGGTTGAGCCGCTTGATTTTGTGATTACCAAAGAGCGCGAAATCGCGCTGTAACCGCGATGCCCGCGCTGGCCGAGGAGCTGCTGCACGGCGTGCTGGACCGGATGCCGGTCGCACGCCTCGCGCTGCGCGATCACGACGACCAGCCCGAGGCCTTGCCGGTAGTCATTGCGCGCGCGACAGGAGCCCTGTGGTTTCCGATTGACGGCAAGCCGAAGCGCAGCGGCGCCGGCCTGTCGCGGCTGGCCCGGCTGGAACGCGCGCCGCGCGTGATGCTGCTGTTCGATCACTACGAAGAAGACTGGTCTGCGCTATGGTGGCTGCGGCTGTCCTGCATGGCCGAAATTGTTCGCGACGACCATGCGGACTGGGCTGCGGCGGTGGCGGCGCTGACGCTCAAATATCCGCAATACGCCACTGTCCCGATGTTCAAAGACGAGGCGATCATGGTGCGACTTGAGTGGGCAAAAATTGGCTGGTGGCAGGCGGCGCCAGACGGCATTGCGCGCTGGCTGGGGATGCGCGCGTGAAGACCGCGCCCGCCGCCGGGCAACTGCTCAGGCCTGAACAAATCGCCGTCTTGCGCGAGCGCTCCGACTGGCGCGGCCTTGCGCTGGTCGCGCATGCCTGGCTTGTGATCGCGCTGGCGATGGCGCTGGTTGCGGCCTTTCCGCATCCGCTCAGCTGGCTTATCGCGATCCCGGTCATCGGCAGCCGGCAGCTCGGGCTGCTCATCCTCATGCACGACGGCGCACACGGCATGCTGGCCAAGCGCGTCTGGCTTAATCGCCTGCTGTGCCAGCTCGGCTGCGCCTGGCCAACGCTGGCCGATGCGGATGCCTATCGGCGCTATCACCTGCGGCATCACGCCCATACCATGCAGCCGGCCGATCCTGACTTGATCCTCACCGGACACTACCCGATTTCCCGCGCCAGCCTGTGGCGCAAGCTGCGACGAGATCTGCTCGGGCTGACCGGCTACGCGCAGCGTCGCGCGCAGTTCACCGCCGCGCTGGGCGCCGCAGATTGGGCCTGGTCGCGGCGCCTCGCGCATTTCTGGCAGGCGCTGGGGCCGCAATGTCTGGTCAATCTGGCGCTGGCTATCCTGCTGACACAGGCGGTCGGCTGGTATGCCTGGCCCTTGCTTTGGCTGCTGCCTTTGCTGACCTGGCAGCAGCTGGTGCTTCGCGTGCGGAACATCGCCGAGCACGCGGCCGTGCCCGATGGCAACGATCCCCTGCGCAACGCGCGGTCGGTGCGGGCGAACTGGCTGGAGCGCGCGTTCATCGCGCCGTACTGGGTGAACTATCACCTCGAGCATCACCTGCTGATGTGGGTGCCGTGTTATCGCCTGCCGGCGCTGCACGCCATGCTGCTGGCCAACGGCCTTGGCCCGCGGATGGCGCTGTGTGGTGGCTACCGTGAAGTGCTGGCGGAAGTGACGCGGGGTGTCGACGGCCCCGGCGGGCGGCCGCGCGCGACCGGCACGTTCGGCGAGGGCTTCGCGCAGACCGGACCCGGCTAGCTTAGTCGGCGAGCACTTCCAGCGCCGCCATGCCCGGGCGGTTGGGATGGTCCACATCGATCGGCTGGACGCAGACATGGGTGGCGCCGGCGTCGAGATGCGCCTGCACGTAGCCCCGAATCGCGGTTTCATCGCCCCAGCCGAGCAGCTGGTCGATCAGTCGGTCGCTGCCGCCGTCCTCAAAGTCGAGCTCGCTGTAGCCGCAGTCGAGCAGCATGTTGCGATAGTTGGGCAGGCCCAGATACATCGCGATAATTTGCCGCCCGACCTGCCGCGCCTTGCGCGCATCGGTGGTCAGGCAGACCCGCTGCATCGGGCAGAGCAGGGCGTCTGGGCCCAGGATCTCGCGGCAGCGTCGGGTATGTTCGGGCGTGGTGTTGTAAGGGTGAGAGCCCTGCGTCAACTCCGCCGCCAGTGCGTTCATCTTTGGCCCCAGCGCGGCCAGCACCACCGGCAACTCGCCCACCTCCGTCAAGATCGCGCCCAGCTTGCCGCGCCCGACCGGCTGCGGCGCAAAGCCGTCCACCGCGAGATTGCGGGTAATGGAGATCCCGGTATGGCACTGCCGGAGCGCGGCCAGATAGCTACGCATCGCGCCCAGCGGCTTGCCGTAGGTGTGGCCGCGCGCCTCGACAAAAAAACTGTGCGAGACGCCAAGACCGAGTAGAAAGCGCCCGCCGGACATTTCGGCCAGCGTCTGCTGCCCCATCGCGGTTACCGTGGGGTCGCGGCCATAGATGTTAAGAATGCCGGTGGCAGCGATCAGGGTGTCGGTGTGATTGAGGATGAACGCTGCGGTGGCGAAGGGTTCCCGGCCGATGGCTTCGGGAAACCACACCGCGCCATAGCCCAGCTGCTCGATGCGCTGGACGTGCTGTTTCAAGGCGCTGGCGGCCATGCCTTCGTTGAACAAAAAGACCCCGTGTCGTTTCAGATCCATCGCTAACTCCCGAGTGCTTGCTGCCAACGCCATGTGGCCTGCATCCTGCCAGCGGGCGCCCCGGCGCTCAATCACCAGCCCCAGCACGTCATCCGGAGGTCTCGATGTCCGCCAAGCGCAAAACAATCCTCGTGTTTCAGCATCTCGACGTCGAGCACCCCGGCGTGTTCCGCGACTTTCTGGCCGCTGATGGCTTTGACTACGTGCCGGTGGAACTCGACGCCGGTGACCTTGTGCCGTCGCTGGATGGGGTGGCCGCGCTGTGGGTCATGGGCGGGCCGATGGACGTTTGGCAGACGGACAGCCACCCGTGGTTAATCCCGGAACAGGCGGCGATCCGGGAGGCGGTGGTAACGCGGCAGCTGCCGTTTCTCGGCTTTTGTCTCGGCCATCAGCTGCTGGCGGCCGCGCTGGGCGGCGAGGTGGGACCGGCGGCGCTGGGCGAAGTCGGGATCATGCCGGTGGAACGCTGCGACGCGGACGCGCCCAGCCCGTTTCTTGCGGGCATGCCGTCGACGCTTCAGGTCCTGCAGTGGCACGGGGCTGAAGTGCAGCGCCTGCCGCCGGGCGGCCGGGCCTTGATGCATTCACCGCGCTGCGCGGTGCAGGCCATGAGCGTCGGCGAGCGCGCTTTCTCGATGCAGTTTCATCTGGAGATCACCGACGAGACGGTGCCGCAGTGGCGTGCCATTCCGGAATACCGCGCGGCGCTCGAACAGCATCTGGGCCCCGAGGGCGCGATTACGCTGGAGCGTGAGGCGGCAGCCTGTGTCCCGGCGTTCAACCAGTGGGCGCATCACCTCTACCGCAACTGGCGAGCGGCCTGCGGCCTGTGAGCGGTGCGCGGCGCTGGTGCGGCGCGCGCCAGAATGAATCCGCCAGTGGTCGGCGCAGGCTGCTTGACGCTTGGGCCGCGCGCCCGGCGGCCCGCAAAACCAGCATTTTTCGCGAATCAGCGCGGTTGGCCTCAGCTTTGCAAAAGCGCTGCTAACTCACCCCGCGCCGTGTCGGCGTGCCGGGCCAACCTACGGCGGGTGCCTGCCGCGTACCAGCGCGTTTTCGCGCGAAGCTCAGCCTCCGGGGCTTGTACGCGGCAGGCGTCCGACGACTAAATCCCCTCGCTGTTCCGCTTCATTGCCGCGCCCTCGCGAAATGGTGATTTTTTCGTGTCTGCGGGGTTGCATTAAAAGCAACTTAGTTTCATATAATGCACCCATGTCGCTACGCCTCCTCAAATACGCGCTCAACCCGCAGTACGCTGAACCGCGGTTCTTCAACACGCCCGATGCCCCGCGTGACAGCTACGACGTGGTCATCATCGGCGGTGGTGGCCACGGTCTGGCCTGCGCCTACCACCTCGCGGCCGAACACGGCATCAAACGCGTCGCCGTCATCGAGCGGGGTTATCTCGGCGGCGGCAATACCGGCCGCAATACGACCATCATCCGCTCCAACTACCTGACGCCCGAAGGCGTGCTGTTCTACAAGCGCAGCGTGGAGTTGTTCGAGAGCCTGTCCGACCGGCTCGACCTGAATCTGTTCTATTCCAACCGCGGGCATTTCACGCTGGCCCACTCCGAAGCCACGCTGAGGACCATGCGCTGGCGGGCCGAGGTCAACAAGCATTACGGCGTGAACAGCGAACTGGTTTCGGCGGCGGATGTGAAAAAGGCCTGCCCGCAAATTGATCTCCAGTGCGGCGGCAACCATCCCATTCTGGGCGCGCTCTACCACGCGCCGGGTTCCATCGCCCGCCACGACGCGGTGGCCTGGGGCTATGCCCGCCGCGCGTCACAACTGGGCGTCGACATCTTCCAGCACACCGCCGTCACGGGCGTCGAAGTCAGCGCCGGGCGCGTGGTTGCGGTCAATACCAGCAAGGGCCGGATTGCGACGGGCAAAGTGGTGTCGGCGGTAGCCGGTTCAACGCCAACGGTGCTGAAAATGGTCGGGCTGAAGAGCCCGGTCGACATCGTGCCGCTACAGGCCTGCGTGTCCGAACCCATGAAAGCCTGGCTCGACAGCATCATTGTTTCCGGCAGCCTCCACGTGTACGTCAGTCAGACGGCGCGTGGCGAACTGGTCATGGGCGCCTCGGTCGACCCGGCCGAACTGCATTCCACGCGGTCTTCGCTGGAGTTCGTGACCTCGCTGGCGGACCAGATGCTGGATCTCTTTCCGTTTCTCGCTGGCGTCAAAATTGTTCGGCAGTGGGCCGGCATGGCCGACATGACGCCGGACTTCGCGCCGGTCATGGGCAAGACTGAAGTCGGCGGCTTTTACCTCGACGCCGGTTGGGGCACCTGGGGCTTCAAAGCCACGCCCGTCTGCGGCGAAACCATGGCCTTCACCGTCGCGCACGACACCAACCACCGTTTAATTGAAGCCTTTGGCACCGAGCGTTTCCGGCGCCTCGCCATGCTGGGCGAAAAAGGCGCGGCCTCGGTAGGGCACTAGACGACCATGAAACATTTTGAATGCCCCGTGATTGGCCGCCGTCCCGCGCCGGAGTTCATCTGCAGCGGCGGTTCGGTCGGCATCTTGCTGATGGAAGACGGCGACGCCGCGCGTGAAGCGCTGTTCTTCGGTGATGCGACGGCGCGCGTGAAGCGCGAGTGGTGGTATCACAAACCGTCCCGGCTGTGGTTTGTGTTTGAACGTGACACGGCCACCGACTTCGTCCACAGCATCGAACTTGCAACGAAAGTGAGCCCCGATGAGCGCGTTTAGACTGCCGCCCCAGGACGGCGAGTGGATCGACCGCGCACAGGAAGTTGCCTTTTCGTTTGAAGGCAGCGCCTATCGCGGCTTCGCCGGCGACACCATCAGCAGCGCGCTGCTGGCGGCCGGCACCCGCGTGCTCGGCCGCAGCTTCAAGTACCACCGCCCGCGCGGCGTGTTGTCCTTTGCCAACCATGACGTCAACGTGCTGCTGGAAACGGCTACGCGCATCAATATTCGCGGCGACGTCGAGCCGCTGGTGGCCGGCGAGCATTACAAGGCGGTCAATACCTTCGGCGGACTGGCGCGTGACAAGGCGCGCTTTATCGAGAAACTCGCCGCCTTTCTGCCGACCGGCTTCTACTACAAGGCCTTCTACCGGCCGGCCGCGAGCTTTCCGTTCTGGGAGCGCCTGATCCGCAGCCTGAGCGGGCTGGGCAGAATCAACACCGATTTTCCGACCACCCGCGGCACCACGCGCCGACTGGTCTGCGACGCGCTGGTCATTGGTACCGGCCCCTCGGGGCTCGCCGCCGCGCAGGCGCTGGCAGCAGCCGGCAAGCGGGTGGTCGTGGTCGATGAACACGCGCGTGCCGGGGGCAGCCTCAATCTCGCCCAGACCTCGCCCGTGCCGACCGCGTGGCGCGACCGCACGCTGGCCGAGTTGCGCGCCGCCGCCGGGGTCACGCTGATCACCGGCGCCTACGCGGCCGGCTATTACGCCGACGGCACGGTGCCGGTAATCGAAGCCGAGCGCATGAGTATCGTCTGCGCCCGCGCGGTCATCATCGCCACCGGGGCGATCGAACAGCCGGCGGTGTTCCACTACAACGACCTGCCGGGCGTGATGATGGCTTCGGCCGCGCGACGCCTGGTCGCCTGCTTTGGCGTGGCGCCCTGTCGCGACGCGGTGGTGCTGGCCGGCAACGCAGAGGCCTATGAGGCGGCGCTCGCGCTTAAATCGGCGGGCATCAACATTGTGGCGATTGCCGATTTGGCCGACCCCGCCAGCCGTGGAGATTCCGCGGCGCGTGCCGAAGCGGCCGGCATCCGGATCCTGCCCCGCACGCAGGTGGCGGCAGCCCATGCGGTAAACGGGGAACTTGGCGGCGTGACGCTGAACGCGGCGGGCGCGGCGGGCGATGCGCCGGGACAGCAGATCAACTGCGACGGGCTGTTAATGAGCGTCGGCTGGGCGCCGGCGGCGCAGTTGCTGGCGCAGGCCGGCACAAAGTTTGAATTTGACGAGACGTTGGGCCAGCTACGACCGACCAAATTACCTTCGGGCGTGTTTGCCGCGGGTCGCGTGAACGGTCGCTTCAGTCTGGTAGCCCGCCAGGCCGACGGCGCGGCCGCCGCGGCCGAAGCGCTGGCCTTTCTTGACGGCAGTGAGGCAAGTCTCGCGCGGCCGGCGCCGGAGGCGGCGCCGCAGTCGCATCCGCTGCCGCTGGTGGAGCATCCACGTCGGAAAAACTTTGTCGATTTCGACGAAGACCTGCAGATCGAGGACCTGCGCACCAGCATTCGCGAAGGTTTCGATGGCGTTGAGTTGATGAAGCGCTACACCACCAACGGGATGGGGCCCAGTCAGGGCAAGCATTCCAACGTCAACGCCGCGCGCTTTCTGGCCAGCCACCTCGGGCAAGCGGTGGGCGTCGTTGGCCACACCACGCCCCGGCCGTTTTATCACCCGGTGCCGATGGGCGTGCTGGGCGGGCCGCGCTGGCGCATGCACTGCGAAACGCCGCTCACCGCCGCGCACGACGCGCTGGGGGCGACCTGGACGGAAGTCGGCGTGTGGCGTCGCCCGAAGTACTACCGCAGCGAGGGCGCTGGCGCAGCGATCCTCGAAGAGCATAAAGCGGTGCGTGAGCGCGTCGGCTTCATCGATGTCTCGACGCTCGGCAAAATTGAAGTGTTCGGGCCGGACGCCGCGGCGCTGCTCGATCTGGTTTACACCTCGCGGCTCTCAAAGGCGCCGGTCGGCGTTACCCGCGTGGTGATGGCGCTCGATCAGCGCGGCATCATTGTCGACGACGGCATCGCCGCGCGCCTCGGGCCCAACCACTACTACGTCACCGCCGGCACCGGCCACGTCGTCGCGACCGTGCGCGAAATGAACCAGCTCGCCGCCCTGGCCGAACTCGACGTCAACGTTATTGACCTCACGCGCCATTGGGCAGCGGTCAACGTGGCGGGACCCAGAGCGCGCGAGCTCTTACAGGAACTCACCGAAATTGACCTGTCCGCGGCCGCTTTCCCGTTTCCCGAAGTCCGCGAGGGCAGGGTGCTGGGCGTGGCGGCGCGGGTCATGCGGGTTGGCTTCGTTGGCGAAAGCGCGTTTGAAATCCATTTGCCCTACTCGCAGGTCGCGCCGCTGTGGGAGGCCCTCAAGGCCCGCGCGCCGGCCTTTGGCGGCCGGCCATTCGGGGTCGAGACGCAGCGCCTGCTGCGCCTGGAAAAGGGTCACCCTATCGTCGGTCTCGACACCGACGGCGTGATGAATCCCTTTGAAACCCCGCTGGCCGGCCTCGTGAAAATGGACAAGCCGCGCTTCATGGGCCGGGCGGCCTGCGAACTGCTGTCTGCCGGGGTGCAGCGCCAGCTGGTCGGCTTCACCACCGACCATGCCGACCCGGCGCAGCCGATTGAAGAGTGCCATCTGGTGATCGACGGCGCGCGCATCGCGGGCCGGGTGACCAGCGTCGCTTTCAGCCCGAGTCTGCAAAAAACCATCGGTCTTGCGGTGCTGGAGGGCGAGAGCATGACGGCCAGCCAGTTTGATATTCGTATTCAAGGCGGTCGACTTATTCGCGCCCGCCGCGCCGAACTGCCGTTCTATGACCCCACCGGTGCCCGTTTGACGGAGCAGCCCGCATGAGCCGCGCGGTGAGTTTGATCGCGCACTACCAGCAGGCCAAAGCGGCACTCGGCGAGGTGGCGGGCATGTTGACGGGGCTGGCCGTGCCCGACAGCGGCGCTGGCCTGTGGCTGGCCGAACTTACCCCGGTGGCGCGCCTGCTGGTGACCGGCCCTGACGCGGCCTCAAGCCTGAACGCTGCCGGTCTGCCAACGCCGGCGCTGTTCGAGGTGGCGGTCGGTGGCGCGGCCTGCGTCGCGCAAACCGCACCGCGCCAGTTCCTGCTTTCAGCGCACGTGACGACGCCGACCACGCTGCCCGCGCTGGCGAGCAGCGCCGGCGCGCTGGTGCTGGTCACCGAATTCGCCGAGTTCGCCGTGGGCGGCCCGGACTGGGCGGCCCTGATTCTTGAAATCGCCACCGCCGACAGCGCGGCGCCGGGCGCCAGCGCGTGGTTTCCCACCCAGATTTGCGGCATCGACGCCGTGCTCTGCCGCGAGGCCTGGGGCTTCCGGGTGCTGTGCGCGCCGGCCGAAGGCGTGTGGCTGGGCGGCGCGCTGCTCGAACGGGTCCGCGCACGCGGCGGATGCCTGACCGGTTTTAACGATTTTCTGGCGATTACGGAGACCACGCGATGAATCTCAAACAGGCGCAAAAATTCCTGAAGGACAATCAGGTTCGCTACGTGCTGGCGCAATTCGTCGACATCCATGGCGTGGCGAAGACCAAGTCAGTGCCGGTGTCGCACTTCGAGGACATCCTCACCGCTGGCGCCGGCTTTGCCGGATTCGCGGTCTGGGGTTTCGGCATGGGCCCGCATTCCGCGGACTATCTGGCGGTCGGCGATCTGGACACGCTCTCGCTTGTGCCCTGGCAGCCCGGCTACGCCCGCATCGTGTGCGACGGTCGCGTCAGCGGCAAACCCTATCCCTACGACTCGCGGCTGGTGCTAAAAAATCAGGTCGCTGCTGCCGCCGCCAAGGGCTGGACGGTGAACGTCGGCATCGAACCCGAGTTCATGCTGCTGAAGAAACTGGCCGACGGCAGCATTGCGCCGGCCGACGACGGCGACACCCTGGAGAAGCCCTGCTACGACTACAAGGGCCTCTCGCGCAACCGCGTGATGCTGGAACGTTTGGTCGAAGCCCTGCAGGCCACCGGCTTCGACGTCTATCAGATCGACCATGAAGACGCGAACGGCCAGTTCGAGATCAACTACACCTACAGCGACGCCTTGAACGCCGCCGACCGGTACGTGTTTTTCCGCATGGCGGCGGGTGAGATCGCGAAAGAACTCGGCCTTATCTGCACCTTCATGCCGAAGCCCTTCCGCAATCGCACCGGCAGCGGCATGCACATGCACCTGTCGATGTCGGATGCGACCACCGGCAACCTGTTTCACGACGCCAAGGACAAGCAGGGCCTGGGCCTGTCGAAAATGGCCTATCACTTTCTGGGCGGCCTGCTGGCGCATGCGCCGGCGCTCACCGCGCTGCTCGCGCCCAGCGTTAATTCCTACAAGCGTCTGGTGGTGGGCGAGGCCTTGTCCGGCGCGACCTGGGCCCCGGCCTACATCACCTACGGCGACAACAACCGGACCTCGATGGTGCGCATTCCCTACGGGCGTCTGGAATGCCGCCTGCCGGACCCAAGCTGTAACCCCTACCTCGCCTCGGCGGCGGTGATTGCGGCGGGCCTCGACGGCATTAACCGCAAGCTCGACCCCGGTCCGGCGCAAAACCTCAATCTCTACGAATTAAGCCCGGCGGAGCTCATCACCAAAGGCATCAAGGTGCTGCCGCAAAATCTGGGAGAAGCGGTAGATGCACTGGCCGCCGACCCGCTGTTCGCGGAGACCCTGGGCAGCGAAATTATTGGCGAGTTCATCAAGCTCAAACGCATGGAATGGGTGGAGTACTCGCGTCACGTGTCCGACTGGGAAGTCGGGCGTTATCTCGAATTCTTTTAAGGAACGCCGCCGCCATGTGTGGAATCGTAGGTCTTTATCTGAAAAATCCCGCGCTCGAGTCGCAACTCGGCGAACTGTTTGAACCCATGCTGCTGGAAATGACCCAGCGCGGCCCGGACAGCACCGGCTTCGCGGTGTATCGCGATCCGGCGCCGGCCGGTGCCTTGAAGCTGGTGCTGCAAAATCCCGACCTGTCCTTCGACTGGGCGCATGTCGCGGCGGCGCTGACTGAGCAGTTCAAGGTCGACGTCGACTTCCGGCGCGACCATACGCACTGCCTCGTCCGCTTGCCGGTGGCGGAAGCAGATCTGCGTGCCTGGCTTGCGGCCGAGCCGCGGCCCTTCACCGTGGTCAGCATCGGGCAGCACATCGAAATCTACAAAGAGGTGGGCCTGCCGATTGATGTCGCCAATGCCTTCAATCTGAAAGGGCTACGCGGCAGTCACGCCATCGGTCATACCCGCATGGCGACGGAAAGCGCGGTGACCACCGCCGGCTCGCATCCGTTCTCCACCGGCAGCGACCTCTGCCTGGTGCACAACGGCTCGCTGTCCAACCACAACCGGCTGCGGCGCAAGCTGGAAAAAGCCGGCGCGGTGTTTCGCACCGAGAATGATTCGGAAGTGGCCGCGCAGTATCTGGACGTGCAGATGCAGCAGGGGGCAACGCTCAGTCAGGCGCTGACCCGCGCGCTCGGCGATCTGGACGGCTTCTACACCTTCACCATCGGCACCAGCGACGGCTTTGCCGTGCTCCGCGACCCCATTGCCTGCAAACCGGCGGTGCTCGCCGAGACCGACGACTGGGTGGCGATGTCTTCCGAATACCGCGCCCTGGCCCGCCTGCCGGGCGTGAAGCACGCCAAGCTCTGGGAGCCCGAACCCGCCACCGTCTACGTCTGGGGCGGCGAACGCGCCGGCGCCGGGCATTGAGGAACAGTTGATGAGCAAGGAACAGGTTTTTGACCTCACCACGCACACGGTGCGCGATCTGAATCAGGCGCTGCATGGGCTGAACGGCGCGACCAGCGGGCCAGATTTCAAAGTGCTGAACGCGCAGGGCGATCACGCGCTGGCGGTGGGCATCGATGCGCCCGTCAAGGTCGAGATCGATGGTCACGTCGGCTACTACTGCGCGGGCATGAACAAGCACGCCAACGTCACCATCCACGGCAACGCCGGCACGGGGCTCGCCGAGAACATCATGTCTGGCGTAGTCCGGCTGAAAGGCAATGCCAGTCAGGCGGCGGCAGCCACCGGGCGCGGCGGGCTGGTCATTATCGAAGGCGACGCCTCGGCCCGCTGCGGTATTTCCATGAAAGGCGTGGACATCGTGGTGCAGGGCTCGGTCGGCCATATGTCGGCGTTCATGGCGCAGCGCGGGCGGCTGGTGGTCTGCGGCAATGCCGGCGCGGCGCTGGGCGACTCGCTCTACGAAGCGGAAATCTACGTGCGCGGCACGGTGGCCGACCTCGGCGCCGACTGCGAAGCCAAGGAGATGACGCCCGAACATCTCGCGGCGCTGGACGAGCTGCTCAAGCGAGCCGAAATGCCTTACCCGGCCAGCGAGTTCCGCCGCTACGGCTCGGCCCGCAAGCTGTATCACTTCAACATCGACAACGCCGATGCCTATTGAGCTGGCCCAGGCCAAGCGCAGGAGTAGCCACGCATGACCACCCGTGACCCCGGGCTTATCCCCTCTTATCTGTTCAGCCGCGATGTGATTCACGAAATCCAGCGCGCCGCGACTGAAGGCATCTACGACATCCGCGGCGGCGGCGCCAAGCGCTACCTGCCGCACTTCGACGATCTGGTGTTTCTGGGCGCGTCGATGTCGCGCTATCCGCTGGAAGGCTACCGCGAGCGCTGCGATACCAACGTCACGCTGGGCACGCGTTACGCCAAAAAGCCGATTGAGCTGAAGATTCCGGTGACGGTCGCCGGCATGAGCTTTGGCGCGCTGTCGGCGCAGGCCAAGGAAGCGCTGGGTCGCGGTGCGACCGCGGTCGGCACCAGCACCACCACCGGCGACGGCGGCATGACGCCGGAAGAACGCCTGTCCTCCAAGACGCTGGTCTATCAGCTCCTGCCGTCTCGCTACGGCATGAACCCGGATGACCTCCGCAAGGCCGACGCCATCGAAGTGGTGCTGGGGCAGGGCGCCAAGCCCGGCGGTGGCGGCATGCTGTTGGGGCAGAAGATCAACGCCCGCGTCGCCGGCATGCGTGATCTCCCGCCTAACATCGACCAGCGCAGCGCCTGTCGGCATCCGGACTGGACGGGGCCGGACGATCTGGAAATCAAGATCCGCGAATTGCGCGAAATTACCGACTGGGAAAAGCCCATTTACATCAAGGTCGGCGCCAGCCGCACCTACTACGACACCATGCTGGCGGTCAAAGCCGGCGCGGACGTGATTGTGGTCGACGGCATGCAGGGCGGCACGGCCGCCACCCAGAACGTGTTCATCGAGCACGTGGGCATTCCGACCCTCCCGGCCGTGCGCCAGGCGGTGGAAGCGCTGACCGAACTCGACATGCACCGCAAAGTGCAGCTCATCGTCTCTGGCGGCATCCGCACCGGCGCTGACGTGGCGAAAGCGCTGGCGATGGGTGCAGACGCGGTGTCGGTTGGCATTGCCGCGCTGATCGCGCTGGGCGATAACAGCCCGTCGCTGGACGAGGAATACCGCAAGCTCGGCAGCGCCGCCGGCTACTACGACGACTGGCATGCGGGCAACGACCCGGCGGGCATCACCACCCAGCGGGAAGATCTGGCACCGCGTCTTGATCCGGTTAAAGGCGGGCGGCGCCTTGCCAACTACCTGCGCACGCTGACCATGGAAGCGCAGATCATCGCGCGGGCCTGCGGCAAATCGCATGTCCACAATCTGGAGCCCGAGGATCTGGCCGCCCTGACCGTGGAAGCCGCCGCGATGGCGGGGGTACCGCTTGCTGGCACCAGCTGGGTTCCCGGCCGCTACTAGGCGCCGGACCCGCTGTCGTGGCCGACGGCGGCGGAGTCCGTTAGGCTGGCACCGGTTTGTGACCGGTGCCAGCCCATGTCTTCTTCAAGTTCCAAGCAGAAATCTCCTGTGAGCCGACGTCCGCGGAAAACCGCGCCGGCGGCCGCCGACGCCGTCCGGGAAAGCGCGGGCGTTGGCAGTTTTGTCGGCGCGGCGCTTAAAAAACAGCGCCAGTTGCAGCATCTCACCATCCAGGATGTGGCCAGTCTGGCCGACATCAGCCGCGGCATGATTTCGCGCATCGAGAACGGGCAGGCCATGCCCAGTCTGGACACGCTGGCCCGCATCTGCGGCGCGGTGGGCGTCTCGCTGGCGAATCTGTTCAAGGATTTCGACCTGCCCGACGGCGTTGCCTGCTTTGTGCCACAGGGGCGCGGCATGGAAGTGGTCCGGCGCGGCACCAAGCGCGGCCATACCTACGAACTGCTGGCCTACGACCAGGGCCCCAAAAAGCTCTTCGATCCTTTCCTCATCACGCTCGATGACCAAAGCGAACTCTTTCCGCGTTTCCAGCATGCGGGCGTCGAGTTCATCTACATGCTGAAAGGCAAGATGGAGTACCGCCACGGCAAGCAGGTGTATGCGCTCAAAGTGGGCGATTCGCTCAGCTTCGAGGGCAATGTGCCGCACGGGCCGGAGCGCCTGCTGCAGGTGCCAATTCAGTTTCTGGCGATCATTCACTACGAAGCCGCAGAGTAGGCAGTAGACCAGCCTGCGGCACCGGCGTTGGGGCAGTGCCTCCGCGCGGTTCACGACACAGGGGAGAACACATGTCGGTACCCAATCTGCTCAACCCGCGGGGTGAGTATCAGGATATTTACGATCAGGCTTTTCGCTTCTCGCGGGAGCGCCTGCATCCGCTGATGGCGCGGATGGATGACGAAGACTGGTATCCGCCGCATCTGATGCAAGAACTGGCCGATGCCGGCTATCTCGGCATTACCGCGCCGCCGGCATTGGGCGGGGCCGGGATGGATGTGTTCGCCTCCGGTATGGTCGCCGAGGCCATGGCCTACTGGAATCTCAACGCCAACTGCATCTGGGGCCCGCACGAAAATCTCTGCCTCAATAACCTGCTGCGCAATGGCAACGAGGAGCAGAAAGCCCGCTACATCCCGCGCCTCTGTCGCGCCGAAATCATCGGCGCGCTGGGCCTGACCGAACCCGGCGCGGGCTCCGATGCGCTGACCGGCATGCGTACCACCGCCAAACGGGACGGCGACGACTACGTCCTCAACGGGCGGAAGATTTTTATCTCCAACGGCCCCATCGCCGACGTGCTGCTGGTGTACGCCAAGACCGCGCCGGAGCGCGGGGCAAAAGGCATTTCGGCCTTCATCGTCGAGAAAGACATGCCGGGCTTCGGGGTCGCTAAAGAGCTGAAAAAAATGGGCTGGCGCGGCTGCCCCACCGGCGAGCTGGTGTTTGAGAACTGCCGCGTGCCGGCGCGCAATCTGGTGGGCGGCGAGAACGCCGGTGTTGGGATCGTGATGAGCGGGCTAGACATCGAGCGGGCGTTTTTTGCGGTGCCGATCTGCGCCGCCGCCCAGCGCTGTCTCGATCTGTCGCTGGAATACGCCGCGCAGCGCGAGCAGTTCGGCAAACCCATTGCCGAGCAGCAGATGGTGCAGGCGATGCTTGCCGACCTCTACACCGAAATTGAAGCCGCCCGCCTGCTGGCCTATCGCGCGCTTTTGTCCTGTAACGATCTGGAGCAGGGCGGCGGCGGCACCGGCGCGCTGCACAAGCTGTGCGCGGCGGCGCTGCTCAAGGCCGGCAGCGTGCACATGCTGGCCGTCGACACGGCGGTGCAGATCCACGGCGGCATGGGCTTTATGTGGGAGACCGAAGTCAACCGGCACTATCGCAACGCCAAGGTCTCGGAAATTGGCGCCGGCACGCGCGAAATCCGGCGCATCATCATCGCCACCGAACTGCTGCGCGAAGTGCGCAGCAGCCGGGCCTGAGGCGACAGGGTCTTAGCGACCCATGCTGAAAAACTGATCGTTCGGCCGCATGCCGGAGACATTCGCCATGCGGTTCGACAGCGCAAAAAACGCCGTGATGGCGGTGATGTCCCAGATGTCTTCCTGGGTAAAGCCGTGGGCTTCAAGCTCGGCGATGTCCTCATCGCCCACGCTGGCCGAGTCGCCCGCCACGTGGACCGCAAAGTCCAGCATCGCGCGCTGGCGCGGGGTGATGTCGGCTTTCAGGTGATTGATCGCAACCTGATCCGCAATCAGCGGGTTCTTGGCCCGGATCCGCAAAATCGCGCCGTGGGCAATGACGCAGTACAGGCACTGATTGGTGGCGCTGGTCGCCACCACAATCATCTCGCGCTCGGCCTTGGTCAGCCCGCCCGGCTTGTCCATCAGCGCATCGTGATAGGCCATGAACGCGCGGAACTCGTCCGGCCGGTGGGCCAGCACCAGAAACACGTTGGGAATGAAGCCGGATTTTTCCTGCACGGCCTCGATGCGGCTGCGGATGTCTTCCGGCAGTTCGGCCAGAACGGGGACGGGAAAACGGCTGATGGCGGGTGTGCTCATGGCGAAGGGCTCCTGTGACAAACAAAATGTGCCGGACGGTCCCGGCGGCAAGGCCGTCACGGTGCCGCAAGCCAGCCTGTTCCGCCAGCCCTGCGGCCCCTACAATGCGGGCACCTTCCGGCAGCAAGCCTCGCCGCCGGGCCCAGCGTGGAGACCCTTCCCATGACCGAAGCCTACGTCTACGACTGTGTGCGCACCCCCCGCGGCAGCGGGAAGCCCAGCGGTTCGCTGCATCAAATCACCCCTATCCAGCTTTGCGTGCAGGTGCTGCAGGCGCTGCGCGAGCGCAACCAGCTGGATACCGCCTTTGTTGACGACATCGTTTTCGGCTGCGTGTCGCCGGTGGGCGAGCAGGGTGCCGTCATCCCGCGCGTGGCGGCGCTGGTCGCCGAGTACGCGCAGAACGTGCCGGGCAAACAGCTGAATCGCTTCTGCGCCTCCGGCCTCGAAGCGGTCAACACGGCGGCGGCCCAGGTCATGTCGGGTCAATCGGATCTAACCATCGGCGGCGGCGTCGAATCGATGTCCCGCGTGCCCATGGGATCAGACGGCGGCGCCTGGGTCAGCGACCCGGCGGTGGCTTACAAAACCTATTTCGCGCCGCAGGGCATTGGCGCAGACCTTATCGCCACCCGTCAGGGCTACTCCCGCCGCGATGTCGACAGCTATGCGCTGGAAAGCCAGCGCCGTGCCGCGCAGGCCTGGGACAACGGCTGGTTCAACAAAAGCGTGATTCCGGTGCGTGACGCGCTGGGTCAGGTGGTGCTGGCGCGCGACGAACACATGCGGCCCGGCACGACGCTGGAAGGCCTTGGTTCGCTGAAGGCCGCATTCACGCAAGTGGGTGAGGAGTTCGGTTTCGACGCCGTCGCCCTGCAGCGCTACCCGGACGTCGAGCAAATCGATCATGTGCACACCGGCGGCAACTCCAGCGGCATCGTCGACGGCGCGGCCGGCGTGCTGATCGGCACGCGGGAAATCGGCGAGAAGCTGGGGCTTAAACCCCGCGCCCGCATTCGCGCCTTCGCCTCGACCGGCAGCGAGCCGACCATCATGCTGACCGGCCCCACGCCGTCGGCGCGTAAAGCGCTGGCGCGTGCCGGCATGCAGACCAGCGACATCGATCTCTTCGAGCTCAACGAAGCCTTCGCCTCGGTCGTCATGCTGTACATGGAGCAGATGAACATCAGCCACGACCGCATCAACGTGAACGGCGGGGCCATCGCCTTGGGCCATCCGCTGGGCGCCACCGGCGCGATGATCTTTGGCACCGTGCTGGACGAACTGGAACGGCGCGGCCAGGGCACGGCGCTGATCAATCTGTGCGTCGGCGCCGGCATGGGCACCGCCACCATCATCGAACGCCTATAAGCGATAACGACATTCAGCCCGCCGGCTGCCGTCACCGCGACGGCCCCGGCGGCGGGGAGAAACGCAGATGAATCAATGCATGACGCTTAGCGTCGACGCCGAGGGCGTGGCGCTGGTCACGATCGACGTGCAGGGCCGGCCGATGAACGTGCTGACGCCGGATTTCCATGCCCAGCTCAACGCGACGCTGGACCAGATCAAGGCCGATGCCGCCATTCGCGGCGCGGTGTTCTGCTCGGCCAAGGCTGACTTCATGGCCGGCGCAGATCTGAAATGGATTCTCTCCTCGGTCTCGTCGATCAAGACACCCGAACAGGCCTGGGCCTTTGCCGCGCCGCTGAACGCGCTGTTCCGCAAGCTGGAAACCCTGGGCAAGCCGATGGTTGCCGCGATCAACGGCACGGCGCTGGGCGGCGGGCTGGAACTTGCGCTCGCCTGCCACTACCGCGTGGCGGCCGATAACCCGGCCACGCGGCTTGGCCTGCCAGAAGTACTGGTAGGGCTCTTACCCGGCGCGGGCGGCACCCAGCGTCTGCCGCGGCTGATCGGCATTCGCGATGCGCTGATGCTGATGGTGGAAGGCACGCATCTCAACGTGGCGCAGGCGGCGGCGAAAAAAATCGTCGACGTGGTGGTGGCGCCGGAAGACCTTATCAGCACGGCGCGTCGCTACATTCTGGACGGCGGCAAGGCGGTCAATGCCTGGGACGAGAAAGGCTTCAAGGTGCCGGGCGGCGCCGGCGGTATGCATCCCGGCACGGTGCAGACCTTCATGGGCGGCAGCGCGCTGGTGGCCAAGCGCACCCAGCACAACTATCCCGCGCCGGCGGCCATCATGTCGGCGGTCTATGAAGGCACCCAGCTGCCGATCGACACCGCCCTCAAAATCGAATCCACCTACCTCGGCACGCTGCTCTTGAACCCGGTGGCGCGCAACATGATCCGCAGCCTGTTCGTGAACAAGGGCGCGGCGGAAAAAGGCGCCGGCCGGCCGGCCAATCAGCCGGCGCAGCCGGTGCAGACCCTGGGCATGCTCGGCGCGGGCATGATGGGCGCAGGCATTGCCTATGTGTCGGCGCGCGCCGGCATGGGCGTCATGATGCTCGACTCGACGCAGGAGAAAGCCTCGCAGGGCAAGGCCTACAGCGAGAAGCTGCTGGCGAAGGAAGTGGAACGCGGGCGCATGGATCAGGCCAAGGCTGCGCGCACCCTGTCCCGCATCGAAGCAACGACCGACTATCACAGCCTGCTCGGCTGCGATTTGATTGTGGAAGCGGTGTTTGAAGACCGCGCGATCAAGGCAGACGTCACCCGCAAGACCGAGGCCGTGATTGCCGAGACCGCGGTGTTCGCCAGCAATACCTCCACCTTGCCGATCACCGGGCTGGCGGAAGCCTCGAAGCGCCCGGCGCAGTTCATCGGCATTCACTTTTTCTCGCCGGTCGAGAAAATGCCGCTGGTCGAAATCATCGTCGGCAAGGAAACCAGCGAGGCGACGCTCGCCAAGGCGATTGATTACGTCATGCAGCTGAAGAAGACCCCCATCGTGGTCAACGACAGCCGCGGCTTCTACACCAGCCGGGTGTTCGGCACCTTCACCAACGAAGGCATGACGCTGCTCGGCGAAGGCGTGAAGCCGGCGCTGATCGAAAACGCCGCCAAGATGGCGGGGCTGCCGGTTGGACCACTGGCGGTGCTGGATGAGGTCACGCTGGAACTGGCCTATCACGTCACCGCGCAGAGCCGCGAGGCGCTGGGTGCGGCCTATACGCCGGCGTCCAGCTGGCCGGTGCTGCGCAAGATGGTCGAAGACTTGAAGCGGCTGGGCAAACGCCACGGTCAGGGCTTTTATGAGTACCCGGCGGATGCGCGCAAGCGGCTGTGGGCCGGGCTTGCCGAGCATTTCCCGGTGGCCGCCGAGCAGCCGTCGGTGGAAGAGGTCAAGACGCGTCTGCTCTACATTCAGGCGCTGGAAACCGCGCGCTGCATGGAAGAGGGCGTGCTGCGCACCGCGATTGATGGGGATCTGGGGTCCATTCTCGGCTGGGGCTTTCCGGCCTGGACGGGCGGCACGCTGTCCTTCATCGACACCGTGGGCATTGGACCGTTTGTTGCCGAATGCGAACGGCTGGCGGCCGCCTATGGGCCGCGCTTCCAGCCCTCCGCGGCGTTGAAGGCACGCGCGGCGCGCGGCGAGGGTTTTTATCCCGCCTGAGACTCAGGCGCTATCGTCAGCGTCGCCGCTGCGGTAGCGCTCGGGACGGCCGGTTTTCTTGGCCCGGTACATGGCGCGGTCGGCGTTGCGCAAAAGCGCTGCCGCGTCTGCACCGTGCTCCGGACAGGCCGCGATGCCGATGCTCACGCCCACCGACAGCGCTCGGCCGTAAAGCTCGACCGGCTGCCGTACGGCAGCCGCGATCTTGCCGGCGACGGTGAGCGCCTCTTCCTGCTGACAGTTAACCAGCACCACCGCGAACTCATCGCCACCCATCCGGCTTACAAAATCACTTTCGCGGATGCCGGCACTGAGCCGCGGCCCCAGCGCTGCCAGTAAATGGTCGCCCGCCTCGTGGCCTAACTCGTCGTTGACCGCCTTGAAGCCGTCGAGGTCCATCACCAGCACGCACAGCGCCTGCGCGCTGCGTCGTGCCAACGCCAGCTGTCGGTTAAGCCGTTCAATGAATAACGCGCGGTTCGGCAGCCCGGTCAGCGAGTCGTGGAGGGCGGCTTCGCGTTGCTGTTCGCCCAGCAGCAATAAATGTCGGGCGGTCGCCACGCTGAGGCGGATGACGTTGAAAACGAAAAGCCCGCCCCCGAGGAACACGATGGCGGCAATCAAATCTTCAGGTCGCGGGTTGGCCTCGAGCATCATCCGTAAGGCGAAGGCGGCGTATCCCAGCACGAAGACCACGATGAGGCCGCGCAAGGCCTGCCAGCGGACGGCGTAGTCTCTCGCGTGGCGCACCAGAAACCGCATCGGCCACAGCGCGGCAGTTAGCAGGCCTGCGCCGAGGAGACTCAGCGCAATCGCGATGTAGCCAAGCAACATGCCGGACATGAAGGTGGAATCTCCTTGTGAGGGCCAGCGGTACCGTGCCGACCGTGCGGCCGACGCTAACCGCTGCCCCACCAAGGGTCAACGCCGAATCGGAATCCCCGGCTCAGGCGGCGTCAAGCTGGCGCGCAATGACCATGCGCTGCACGTCGCTGGTGCCCTCATAAATCTGGCAGACCCGCACATCGCGATAAATGCGCTCAACCGGGAAATCCGCCACATAGCCGTAGCCGCCGTGGATCTGGATGGCGTCCGAGCAGACTTTCTCGGCCATTTCCGAAGCAAACAGCTTGGCCATGGAGGCTTCGCGCAGGCAGGGCTTGCCGGCATCCCGCAGGCTGGCCGCATGCAGCACCATCTGACGGGCCACCTCAATCTGGGTCGCCATGTCGGCCAGCCGGAAGGCAATCGCCTGATGGGCGTTCAGGGGCTGGCCGAAGCTGACGCGGTCGGCGGCGTAGCGGGCGGCGGCTTCCAGTGCGGCGCGGGCCATGCCGACTGCCTGGGCGGCGATGCCGATGCGTCCGCCTTCAAGGTTGCCGAGCGCAATCCGGTAGCCCTCGCCAATATCCCCCAGCACGTTTTCCAGCGGGATTTCGCAATTTTCAAAAGCGATTTGTGCGGTGTCGGACGCGCGCTGACCGAGCTTGTGCTCCACATGCGCCACCCGGTAGCCCGGGTTGTCGGTAGGCACACAGAAGGCGCTGATGCCGCGCTTGCCGGCGTCCGGATCGGTGACGGCAAAGACAATGGCGATGCTGGCGTGCTTGCCAGAAGTGATGAACTGTTTGGTGCCGTTCAGTACCCAGCCGTTGGCGCTGCGGGTGGCGCGCGTCCGGATGGCCGAGGCGTCAGAGCCGGCGTGGGGCTCGGTCAGACAAAAGGCGCCCAGCCATTCGCCGCTCGCCACCTTGCCGAGCCAGGCGGTCTTCTGGGCCTCGGTGCCGTAGCGGTACAGCGGCATGCACACCACCGAGTTCTGCACGCTCATGATGGTGGACGTGGCCCCGTCGCCGACCGCGATTTCCTCCAGCGCCAGCGCCAGCGCGACGTGGTCGGTGCCCGCGCCCCGCCATTCGGTCGGCACCAGCATGCCCATCAGGCCCAGTTCACCCATCTCGCGCAGGGCCTCCGCCGGAAAGCGTTGTTCCCGGTCCCAGGCCGCCGCATGGGGCGTCAGCTGGTCGGCGGCGAAGCGGCGGGCGAGGTCGCGGATCAGGGTTTGTTCTTCGGTCAGCAACATGGCGGGGATCCTTCACTAAAACGGCCAGAAAGCGAGAGCCTAGCCCATGCCGCGCGGCTTTGTCGCGCCGCGCAATGGGGGCTCACATGCGGTTACGACGACAGCGCGCGTCTGGCTTACCGGCTCAAGGTTCGATGGCGTGGGCGCCGGTCAAATCCGGGTTGGCGGCGACCCAGTCGGCCAGCGGGTTGGCGCTGCGCCAGCGCGTGGCGTAGTCGCCCAGGGTTTCAAACTGCAGGTCCTGATGACTGGCGTAATAGTCGAGCAGGCGCTCCAGCATCAGGAAGTAGCGGCCGCGGCCGACGGTCTGCGGGTGCAGGGTCAACGTGAACAAGCCACCCGGGCAACTGCGGTAGGCAAAGTCGAAATCGGCCCGCCAGTTCTCTTCGATGGTGGACGGCGCCTGCAGGCCGGTGTTCATGCCGAGTACAAACTCCGCCGGCGGGAAGTCGTCCAGCATCCAGGTCACGGGCAGTTCGATTAAGTCGACGGTCGGCCCGAAGTGATAGGCCGTATCTACCGACCAGCGGTCGCCGCTCCGCAGGTAGTAGGGGTAGAAATCGTGACCCATGCAGCTTGATTCGTACTGGAAGCCGTATTCGATCAACAGGTCGACCGACCGCGGGCTTAAATCCCAGGCCGGTGAGCGATAGCCCAGTGGGCGCACGCCGGCCACGCGCTCCAGCGCTTCAAGTCCAAGCTCCAGAATGCGCCGCTCGCCGGCCTCGTCGAAGGCCGCCGGGTTCTCGTGCACCCAGCCGTGGTGGACGATTTCGTGCCCACGGTCGCAGAGTTGGTCAATCAGCCGCGGGTAGGCGTAGGCCGTATGACCTGGCACCGCGAAACTCGAGCGAATCTCGAAGTTATCCAGCAGGTCGAGCAGGCGGGGCAGCGCGACCGCGCCGAACTGCCCGCGCGAAATCATGCTCGGGTTCTGCGATTTGACGGTCCCGATCCACGACGACATGGCGTCGAAATCGAAGGTGATACAGCACGACAGGCGGGGCGTGGTCATCGGGGATTCTCCGGGTTTAAGCGCAGCCTCGATCAGGCCAGATAGGCGCGCGCCAACTGCACCCAGTAGCTCGCACCGAGCGGGATGGCGTCGTCGTTAAAGTCGTAGCGCGGGTTGTGCAGCAGGCAGCTGGTTTCACCGCCGGTGCCGAGCCAGGCGTAATTGCCTTCCTTCACCTGCAGCATCCAGCCGAAATCTTCCGAGCCCATGCTGGGTGCGGCGTCGCGCAGGATGTTGTCCGCGCCCAGCAGGTCGACCGCCACGCCGGCCGCGAAATCGGTTTCTGCGGCGGTGTTGATGGTGGCCGGAAAGCGGCGCTCGTAGCGGAAGGCAAAACTGCAGCCGTGCGCCTTGGCAATGCCTTCGCCCAGTTCCTGCAGGCGCTGCTCGATCAAGGCCTGCACCGCCGGCTTGAAGCTGCGCACGGTGCCGCGTAAGACGACTTCTTCGGGGATCACCGCCCAGGCGTGGCCGGCATGGATCTGGGTCACCGACACCACGCCCGCCTCCAGCGGATCGACATTGCGCGAGACGATGCTCTGCCAAGCCTGCACGATGGCGGTGGCGACGACGATCGGATCGATCGCCATATGGGGTTGCGCGGCATGCCCGCCGCGGCCTTTGACCGTCGCTTCAAAAATATCCATCGAGGCCATCACCGGCCCGGTGCGCAGCGCCATCTGCCCGACCGGCAGCCACGGCCAGTTGTGCAGGCCAAACACCGCGTCCATCGGAAAGCGCTCGAAGAGGCCGTCGTCCATCATGGCTTTGGCGCCAGCTTCGCCTTCTTCGGCCGGCTGAAAAATGCAGTGGACGGTGCCGTCGAAGTTGCGCTGCGCCGCCAGATGTTCGGCCGCCGCCAGCAGCATGACGGTGTGCCCGTCGTGCCCGCAGGCGTGCATCACGCCTTCATGCTGCGAGCGGTGGGCGAAGTCGTTCATTTCCTGCAGGGGCAGGGCGTCCATGTCGGCGCGCAGGCCCACGCGCTTGCCCGGCGCGCGGCCTTCGATGGTCGCGACCACGCCGGTTCGCCCCAGTCCGCGCACATAGGGAATGCCGGCGGCTTCCAGTTGCCGCACCACCAGATCGGCGGTGCGCTGTTCCTGATAGGCGAGTTCGGGGTGGCGATGAATTTCGTGACGCCAGCTGCGGTGGACGGCGTGGCGGGCGGCGATTTCCGGAATGACTTTCATCGGGCTTCCTTTGCGGACAGGGCGACGCCGTCGGCGTCGGGCGTGACGTGACGTGACGCTAGCGTAACCGAGCCGGCAGGTTTTGTTGTGCGCTGGACGGTTCATCAGGGGCTGGGAATACTGCGGGCATGCCCATGTCTACGCCCCTTCCGCCGGCGATTCCGGCCGTCAGCTTCCGTCAGGCCGCGCGGTTCTGGTTGAAGCTCGGCTTCATCAGCTTCGGCGGGCCCGCCGGCCAGATTGCGCTCATGCATACGGAACTGGTCGACCGGCGCGGCTGGATCAGCGAGCCGCATTTTTTGCACGCGCTCAATTTCTGCATGCTCTTGCCCGGACCGGAGGCGCAGCAGCTGGCGACCTATCTGGGCTGGCTGATGCACGGCAATCGCGGTGGGCTGGTCGCCGGCGTGTTATTTGTGCTGCCCTCGCTGTTTTTGATCGGCGCCTTGGCCTGGGGCTATCTCGCGTTTGGTCAGCTACCGCTGCTGGCGGCGGTTTTCTATGGCATCAAGCCGGCGGTGGTGGCGCTGGTCTTGCACGCTGCGCAGCGGATCGGGCGGCGGGTCCTGCGCAGCCGGCTGCTGCAAGGGCTGGCGCTGGCGGCCTTGGTCGCTGCGGCCGTGGCCAAGCTGCCGTTTCCGCTGATTGTGCTCTGCGCCGCGCTGATTGGCCTGCTGGCGGGGCGACGCTGGCCCGCGCAACTCGGCCTGCCGGACGAATCGGCGGCGCCAGCAGGGCCGACGGCAGCCCCGTCCCGACTGCCCTGGATGCAGGGGCTGCGCGTGTGTGCGCTGGGCGTTTTGCTGTGGCTGTTGCCGATGGCCGCGCTGGTGGCCGGTACCGGTTTGGCGTCCACCTGGACGCAGATGGGCTGGTTCTTCACCAAGGCGGCCCTGCTGAGTTTTGGCGGCGCCTACGCGGTCTTGCCTTACGTCTATCAGGGCGCGGTCGAGCGCTACGGCTGGATCAGCCCGGCGCAGATGCTCGATGGTCTGGCGCTCGGCGAGTCGACGCCAGGTCCGCTCATCATGATCGTGGCCTTTGTGGGCTTTATTGGCAGTTATACCGAGGCGGCCTTCGGTCCGGCGTACCGCCCGCTGGCCGGCGCGATCGGCGCGGCGCTGGCCACCTGGTTCACGTTCCTGCCGTCGTTTGTGTTCATTCTGGCCGGTGCGCCGCTGGTGGAAGCAAGCCGCCGCGGCCCCGCGTTCACCGCGCCGCTGCTGGCCATTTCGGCCGCCGTGGTCGGCGTGATGCTGGATCTGGCGGGCTTCTTTGCCACGCACGTGCTGTTTCCCGCCGGGCTCTCTGCGGGACCCGACGGCGCCGCGGTGATGATCGCGCTGCTGGCCGCGCTCGGGTTGTTCCGCTTCCGCTGTCAGCCGCTGACGGTGCTCGGCGGCGGCGCGCTGCTGGGCGTGCTGTTCAGCGGGTGGCGGGTTTAAGCCCGCGCACCGGCCACGTTCGACGGGCGTGGCCGCGCCGGGTCGGATTCAGTCGACAGCCAGCGCCGCGCCCAGCGTGGGCCCGATGTCGGTGCGCAGCACGAGATCGGCGAGGTGACCCTGATCGGTCGGTTCACGGTTGATGATGACCAGCTTGGCGCCATTGCGGCGGGCCATGCGCGGAATGCCGGCCGCCGGATAGACCAGCAGCGACGAGCCCAACACCAGGCACAGATCACAGGCCAGCGCTTCGGCCTGCGCGCGCTGCATCGCGGCCTGGGGCATGGATTGTCCGAAAGACACGGTGGCCGATTTGACGATGCCGCCGCAGTCCATGCATTCGGGCAAGCGGTCCTCGCGGGTAAAGGCCTCGACCAGCGGCGCCAGTTCGTGGCGTAGGCCGCAGTCGAGGCAGCGGGCGTAGGTGCCGTTGCCGTGGAGTTCAATCACCGCGTGTTCGGCGATGCCGGAGCGCTGGTGCAGCCCGTCGATGTTTTGGGTGATGACGGCGCGGGCCTTGCCCTGCGCGAGCAGCGCCGCCACCGCGCGATGGCCACGGTTGGGTTCAGCCACCTGCATATCGCGGTCAATTTCAATCTTGCGGCGCCAGGCTTCGCGGCGCAGGTCTTCGGAGCGCAGGAAGTCCTTGAAGTCGATGGGCGCGAGGCGGGTCCAGATCCCGCCCGGGCTGCGAAAGTCCGGCACCCCGGATTCGGTGCTGATGCCAGCGCCGGTAAAAATGGCAACGCGCTGGGCAGCGGTAAGCAGTGCTGACAGCGCGTCGCTCATCTCTGACCCGTGCGCTTAGCCGACGGCGCCGACTTGCCAGAACTGCCAGAGCCAGTAGAGCCCGATGACCATCTGCACGGAGAACGCGGTAGCGCGCAGCAGCACCGCCGGCACGCTGCCGGAGGCGATATGCACCACCGACTGCGCGACCCGCGCGCCGACCAGCACACCGGCCAGACCGTCGGTGATCTGGGTCTGCTGGGTGGCGAGGGCGTAGAGCAGCAGGCTGGCGAGGATGGCGAGATTTTCCAGCGTGTTGCCGTGGGCGCGGGTCACCCGATAGCCGAAGCCATCGAGGTCAGTGCCGGCGGGGCTGAAGGAATTGAGCGCTTTCCCTTTGGCGCCGGCGGCGCCGCGGGTGAAGACCAGTGCAAACGTCAACAGGATGGCCCAGGCAACGAGGCTGAGCAGGGCGCAGGCGGTGGCGGTCATGGTGTTCTCTCCCCGGTAGTCTAATTTTTTAGAGGCATGTGCAGACCCGACGACGCGGGCTGCATCCGGAGCATAGGCAAGGCCGGCTCATCCGGCCAGCGCGTATATCACGCGCTTGGACGACGCTGCGCCCAGGGCGCCGCACGTTCGAGTTGGCCAGCGAGCCCGTAGAGCAGATCCTCGCGGCCGAGCGCGGCGACCAGTTGCACGCCAATCGGCAGGCCCTCGCGCCCCAGGTGCAGCGGCAGCGAAATGGCCGGCTGGCCGGTCAGGTTGAAGGGCATGGTGTAGGCGATGTAGGGCACAGTCCCGCGCAGCGGCGCCATGGGATCCGCCGCGCTGCCGGTAAAGGCGCCGATGCGCGGCGGCGGCGCGGTGGTGGTGGGCGTTAGCAGGACGTCGAAATCCGTCGTCCACCAGTGCTGGATGTCGCGCGCGTAGCGCTGCCACCAGACTTGCGCCCGCAGATAGTCGGTGGCGCTCAGCGCCTGACCCTTGCGATAGATGATGGCCGTATGCGGTTCGAGTTCGTCCGCCGCCGGCGGTCGGCCGACCCGCGCCGCGACTTCGTCGATGTCGTGCGCAATGGAGGCGGCCACCACCCGCATGAAGTGCCGGGCGTCGTCTTCGGCATCCAGCGCGCGTGGGTAGTCTGGTGTCAGCAGATGCCCCAGATCGCCCAGCAGCGCGACCGCGGTGGCCAGCGCCGCGGCGCAGTCCGGGTCGAGTGGGAGACGACCGCCGGGGGTGTCATACATCACGCCGATGCGCAGGCGGGGCGGGTCCTCGCTGGCGCAGGCGAGGTAGGGCCGCGAGGCGGGTGCGCTGTAGTAAGGGTCGCCCGGCACATGGCCGGCGGTGAGATCGAGCAGCGCCGCGCTGTCGCGCACGCTGCGGGTGAGCACGTGTTCGCTGGCTGCGCCCAGCCACAGTTCGCCCCGCGCCGGGCCGTGTGAAATGCGACCGCGGCCGGGCTTCATGCCCACCAGCCCGCAGTGCGCGGCCGGGATGCGAATGGAGCCGCCGCCGTCGTTGCCATGGGCGGCGGCCACCATGCGACTGGCGACGGCCGCCGCCGAGCCGCCGCTTGAGCCACCCGGCGAGTGCGCGGTGTGCCAGGGGTTGCGGGTGGGGCCATAGGCCGCCGGCTCGGTGGTGGTGATGCTGCCGAATTCCGGCGTGTTGGTGCGTCCCAGCACGATGAGGCCGGCCGCCTTGTAGCGCGCTGCGAGCGTGCTGTCCTCGTCGGCCCGCAGGCCCAGACGCTGGAAGTAACGGCTTCCGCAGTGGTAAGGCTCGCCCGCATTGGAGAGCATCAAATCCTTCACCAGAAACGGCACGCCGGCGAAGGGGCCGGACAGCGGTCCTGCGGCCTCGGCCAGCGCCTGCTCGAAGCGCGGATGGATGACGGCGTTGAGGCGTGGGTTAAGCGCTTCAATGCGGGCGATGGCGCCGGCCACCAGTTCGCGCGCACTGACCGCGCCGCTGGCGACCGCCGCGGCCTGCGCGCTCGCGTCCTGCTCGAGAAGGTCTTCTACACTCATGGCCGCATCTTATGCGCCGTCAGGCCGTGGCGGCTACGCCAAGGCTCGCACTTTGGCAGGGCGCTGTTTAGGATGCGGCAGCCTGCCGATGGAGATTGCCCATGTCAGTACGCCTCGCGCTCATGTTGTCCGCCGTGCTTGCTTTGGCGCCGGCGCTGGTCTCCGCCCAGGGCGGTGACAGCGACTGGCCCCTGCACGGACTGGATGCCGCCAACACCCGCTTCAGCCCGCTGTCGGCGATTGCGACCGGCAACGTCACCGGCCTGCGCCGCGCCTGGTCGGTGCACACCGGCATCAAGGGCTCGTTTCAGGCGACGCCGCTGGTGCGGGACGGCGTGATGTACATCTCGACCCCGTTCAACCATGTGATTGCGCTGGACGCCGCAACCGGCGCCGAGCGCTGGCGCTACACCCACACCCTGACCCGCAAGGACACCTGCTGCGGACCGGCTAACCGGGGCGTCGCGGTGGGCGAGCAGGCGGTCTTCATCGCGACCATCGATGCGCGTTTGATTGCGCTTGATCGCCACACCGGCAAACCCCTCTGGGAACACCCGCTGACCGACACCGACGTCGGCGCGATGGAAGATCTGGGGCAGATGCTGAACGTGCCCGAGTTCGCCGGCGCCAAGCAGACGGGCAACACCGGCTACAGCGCGAACATGGCGCCGCAGGTGGTGGGCGATCTGGTGCTGGTCGGCGTGACCGGTGCCGGTTATGGCCTGCATGTCGAGACCAAGGAAGGCGGTGAGGCGCGGCTCACGGTCGCCGGTCTGGGCGGCGAGCATTTGGGCTTGCGCGGTTTTCTGCTAGCGCTGGATGCCAAAACCGGCGCCGAGCGCTGGCGCTGGTATGTGACGGATGCGGGCTGGGAAGGTGACCTCAAGTCGACCACCGCCTGGGGCCAGGCCCTGAACCGTGACCTCGCCGCCGAGCGCGCAAGTCTCGAGAAATATAAGGACAGCTGGCGCTACGGCGGCGGCTCGGTGTGGACGACCCCGGCAATCGATGAAAAGCGCGGACTGCTGTATCTCGGCACGGGCAATCCGGCGCCGCAGATGGACGACCCGACGCGGCCGGGCGACAACCGCCACACGCTCAGTCTGGTCGCGTTGGAACTGGCGACCGGCAAGCTGCGCTGGGCCTATCAGCAGGTGCCGCACGACCGCTGGGGTTACGACGTGGCGAGCCCGCCGGTGCTGTTTACGATGAACGTCAACGGCCAGCCGCGCGACGTGGTCGCCGAGGCGGGCAAGGTCGGGCATCTCTTCGTGCACGACCGCGAGACCGGGGAGTTGCTCCAGCGCTCGCCGGCCTTCGTGCCGCAGGAAAACCTGTTTGCGCGGCCGACCGAGGCCGGCGTCCGGATCGCGCCGGCGGCGCTGGGTGGCTGTTCCTGGTCGCCGATTGCGGTGGATGCCGCGGCCGGCCGGGCCTACATCGCGGCCATCCACTGGCCGGCCATGTATTACTCCCGCAAGGTCAAGGCCGAGGCCGGCCTGCCCTGGTCCACCTATACCTTCGTGCAGCCGGTGCCGGCCGGCGAAAGCTATGGGCTGCTGACGGCGGTTGATTTGCACACCGGCCAGCTGGCCTGGCAGCAAAAGATGCCGCAGCCGCTGATCGGCGGCGTGCTGGCGACCGCCGGCGGTTTGTTGTTCACCGGCGAGTCGAGCGGCGCCTTCAGCGCCTTTGCCAGCGGCGACGGCCGGCGTCTGTGGTCCGACCCGGTAGGCGCGGGGGTGAATGCGCCGCCCGTGACCTACACCGTCGGCGGTCGGCAGTTTGTGGCGGTGGCCGCCGGCGGCAACACGCTTTTTGGCTTCAAGCCCGGCGATGAACTGATCGCCTATGCCTTGCCCGCGCCGTGAACCATCAGCTGATGTTTAACGTAAAAATGTGCAGGTGCCCGCATGGCGCGCAAGCGCCCTGTCCTGACCACCCACACCCTGTCCGGTGCGCCCAGCGCCGTGCGGGTACCTGCTGCAACTGAGTCATTCGTATGCAGCCTCAACGTCCCGATTTGAAGCCCGTGGTGCGCGCGGTCCATCTGGGCCTCGCCATCATGCTGTTCATTGCCAGCCTGCCGTTCTTCGCCGCTGCCGCCTATGGCTGGTGGACGGCGAGCCAGTTCAGCGGCTTCGCTAACTACGAAGATTTGATGCTCGCCACCGCCCGCGACGCCTTGTGGAAGGGCGCCGCCTGCGCGGGTGGCGGCATTTGGCTGTTGGTCCTGTGGCGTCAGCACCATCGCGCATCACGGGGCTAGGCGCGCGCGCCGACCGCGCCGGTCATCACCCATCAAGGAGCCCGCATGAAATACGTAAAGCTTGGCCAGACCGGTCTGCGGGTCTCGCCGCTCAGTCTGGGTTGCATGACCTATGGCGCTTCGACCTGGCGCGACTGGGTGCTGGACGAGGAGGCCGCGCTGCCGTTCTTCGGGCGCGCGATTGAGGCCGGCATCAATTTTTTCGACACCGCCGACGTCTACTCGCTGGGCCAGAGCGAAGTGGTGCTGGGGCGCGCGCTGAAGCACTTTGGTCTGCCGCGCGAGCGCGCCGTCATTGCCACCAAGGTGTGGAACGTGATGAGCAGCGACTGCAACGATCGCGGGCTCTCGCGCAAGCACATCATGCAGGGCGTGGACGCCTCGCTGCGCCGCCTCGGCACCGACTACATCGATCTCTACCAGATTCATCGCTTCGATCCGCACACGCCGATCGAGGAGACCTGCGAAGCGCTGAACGATCTGGTGCGCATGGGCAAGGTGCTCTACCTCGGCGCCTCCAGCATGTTTGCCTGGCAGTTCGCGAAAATGCGGGCGGTGCAGGCGCGCCACGGCTGGAGTCGCTTTGTCTCCATGCAAAACCACTACAACCTGGTCTACCGCGAAGAAGAGCGCGAGATGATTCCCTTGTGCATCAGCGAAGGCATCGCGGTCATTCCGTGGAGCCCCTTGGCGCGCGGCTTTCTGGCGGGCAATCGCGCCGCGGTGAAGGCGGGCGAGACGACGCGCGCGAAAAGCGACGATTTCGCCCACCGCCTGTACTACCAGGCCGACGACCACAAGGTGGTCGATGCGGTGACGGCGGTGGCGGCCGCGCGCGGCGTGCCGAACGCCCAAATCGCGCTGGCCTGGCTGCTCGCGCAGCCCGGCGTAACGGCGCCGATCATCGGCGCCTCCAAGCTGCACCATCTCGACGATGCGCTGGCCGCGCTGACGATCACGCTGGACGAGTCCGAACTCGACACGCTGGCCGCGCCCTATCGCCCGCACCCGGTGCTGGGCATCACGATGTGAAGAAAGAATACGCATGAGCAAAGAATTTGCGGGCAAGGTCGCGCTGGTCACCGGCGGCGCCTCGGGCATCGGGCGGGCCACGGCGCTGGCGTTTGCAGCCGCGGGGGCGAAGCTCGTGATTGCCGATTTGAACGCCGACGCCGTGGCGGCGGCGGTTGCCGCTGCGGAGCAGGCGGGGGCGGAAGCGCTGGGCGTGGTGACCAATGTGGCGCGCGACGCCGAGGTCGCAGCGATGGTCGAGGCGGCGTTGACCCGCTTCGGGCAACTGGATATCGCGTTTAACAACGCAGGCATCAACCCGCCCCTGAAGCTGTTGGGTGAGGTCAGCGAAGACGATTTCGATGCCGTGATCGCGGTCAACCTCAAAGGCGTGTGGCTGTGCATGCGGCACGAACTGCGGGTGATGGCCGCGCAGCGCAGCGGCGTCATTGTGAACACCTCGTCGGTAGCCGGTCTGGCCGGCTTGCGCGGCTGCGGCGCCTATGCGGCGGCCAAGCACGGCGTGCTGGGCCTGACCAAAACGGCCGCGCTTGAATACGCGCGCTTCGGCATTCGGGTGAACGCGGTATGCCCCGGCGGCATCATGACGCCAATGCTCGAAGAAGCCGAAGCCCGCCGCACCGGCGTGCTGGACGCCATGACCAGTCTGGAGCCGCTGGGGCGGCTCGGCCAGCCAGAAGAAATTGCTTCTGCCGTGCTGTGGCTGAGTTCGCCGGGCGCGTCGTTCACCACCGGTCACGCGATGGCGGTAGACGGTGGCTGGATGGCGCAGTAGCCGCCGATGTTGACGCTGGGCGAGCGCGACCCGTCGCTCGAGATCCCGGTGGCGTTCCTGTTGGTGCGGGGCCTGACCCGCGAGCGGCCGGCGCAAGGCGTAGAACGCGCGCTGGCCGACTTCGTGGCCGAGGTGCTCGCCACCTCCACTTACGAGGCGCTGGCCGCCACCCCCGAACTTGCCGGTTACCGCGATCTGCACGCCCGTTTGGGCAAGACCGGCCGCCAATATCTGGCGGCGCCGGAGAGCCTGTTCAAGCTGATGTTCAAGCGCGGCGCCTGGCGCGCGGTCGATCCGCTGATCGACGCCTACACCCTGATCTCTCTGCAAACGCGGGTGTCGATCGGGGCGCACGATGCGGCGCGCCTGCGCCTGCCGCTGCGCCTGCAGCCGACGGTCGGCGGCGAGCGCGTGCTGTTAATCGGAGAGGCCAGCCCCATCGCACTGAGCGCCCACGAATACGGTTATCGGGACGCCGACGGCCAGCTGCTGGGCCGGATGGCCTGCCGGCAGGCCGAGGCCACCAAGGTCACCGCCGACACCCGCGAGGTGATCTTTATCCTGCAGGGTCACGCCGCCCTTGGCGCACAGCAACTGCGCGTGACCGCGGACAAACTGGCGCAGGCGCTGGCGGACTGGGTAGGTATTGGTGCAGAACCGGCGCAATACGAGGTCTTACCCTGAGCCCGTCAAAAATTCTGCGTTGCACATAAGTAAAAAAAGTTTCTCTAGCTGAAATCGCGTGCTATACCGTTGGGAACCCAACCAGCGGAGAACGGACGATGTCAGCTGAGCCCACCGGCGTGCAGACCAATCAGGCCTACGCCTCGACCGACGACTTTATTACCCGCACTCACGTGCTCCCCCTGCTGGCGGATCCAGCCAGCCGCAAGCGCCTGATAGCCGAGCATGCGGGTAACCCCATCGGCATGCCGGGCAAGGCCGGCAAGGCCGGGATCCAGCACAGCGACGATCTGGCCCGGGTTATCGACAAGCTCCGGCGCGCGCCCATGGCCGGCAAATACGTGCGGATTTGCGTCACGCCGCATGCCGACTACCGCATCGGCGTGTGCAGCGGCGTGCGCGGCAAGCCGGTGAAACTGCTGAAAGACAAATACCCCTCTGAAGACAGCTGCGAACACGCCATTTTTCTCAAACGCGTGGCTGATTTGATGGCGCAATACGGGGTCAGTTGAAGCGCCTTAATCATTCACCGCAGTTTCGCGTCCGCCACAGTCAAGAGGATTTCACGATGCTTCGCATTACCGGTTACAGCGATCGCTACAGCGCCTGCCCAGGCGACACCGTCCAGTTCTACGTCAATTCTGAAAAGGCCGAGCGCTATCAGGCGCAATTGGTCCGGGTCATTCACGGCGACACCAATCCGGAAGGTCCCGGCTTCAAGGAGGAGGAAATCGACGCGCCGGTCAACAAGGCCTATGCCGGGCGTCAGCAAAAAATCCACGGCGGCTCCTACGTGCTGGTGCCGGATACCGCCGGCCTGAACCCCGGCAGCTTCACGCTGCAGGCCTTCATCTTCCCGACGACGCCTGGCCCAGGCCCGCATGGCTACTGCCACGACAAGGGCATGCAGGGCATCGTCACCAAATGGCACGCTGGCAAGCAGACCGGGTTCGGCCTGTTTATCGATGAGGCTGGTTGTCTGGTCGCGAAACTGGGCGCGGGCAAGGGCAAGGTGACGACCGTTTCCAGCGACAAGCCGCTGCTGCGCAAGGTCTGGTATCTGGTCGCCGTCAGCTACGACGCGGCGAGCGGCGAAGTGGTGCTCTATCAGGAGCCGGTGGTGTCGAACACCAACGGCGGGCTGGGCATGGCGCTGCTGCATCCGGCCAGCGAAACCAGTGCGGTCGTTACGGCGAAAAGCGCCAAGCCCGCGGCCAACGACGCGCCGCTGCTGTTCGCCGCCGCGACGGTCGTGAGCGATGCCGGGCGGGCCATTCAGGGCGGTCATTACAAAGAGGCGGTTGATCCCGTGCCGCTGCCCGAGCAGGGCTGGTGCTACAACGGCAAGATCGACCGTCCGCGCATGGCCGGCCGGGCGCTCGCCAAAAGCGAAATCGACGCGCTGGCGCGCGGCTTCGCCGGCTGCCCGGGTGAGTTGCGCAATGAGGTGTTGGGCGCCTGGGATTTCCACGCCAGCATCACGAAGAGCGTTGCCACCTGCCAGATCGTGGATGTCTCGCCCAATCGCCGCCACGGCTTTGCGATCAACCTGCCGGTGCGCGGCATGACCGGCTACAACTGGACAGGCGACGAAATCGTCTATCACCACGCGCCGGAAGAATACGGCGCCATCCATTTTCACGATGACGATATTGACGATGCGCGCTGGAGCAGCGATTTCAGCTTCACCGTGCCCGAGGGCCTCAAGAGCGGCGTGTACAGCGTGCGGCTGCGGATCGGCGGCAAGAGCACGCCGGAAACTGAAGACTACATTCCGTTCTTCGTGCGGCCGCCCAAGGGCAAGGCGACGGCCAAAATGGCCTTCATCGTGCCGACCAACAGCTACATGGCTTATTCCAACGACAATCTCGCCACCAACTCGGTGGTCGCCGAACTGCTGGCGGGTCGCGTGCCGATCATGAACGCCTCGGACCTGTACCTGAACGAGCACCGCGAATACGGCCTGTCGACCTACTCCTGCCATTCCGACGGCTCGGGCGTGTGCTATAGCTCGCGCCTGCGACCCATTCTCAACATGCGGCCGAAGTACCGGCACTGGCTGTCGCCGTCGCTGTGGCAGTTCAACGCGGATCTCCACCTCACCGACTGGCTGGAGCAGATGGGTTTCGACTACGACGTGCACACCGATGAAGACCTTGACCGCGAAGGCCTCGCGCTGCTGTCGCGCTACCGCGTGGTGCTGACCGGCAGCCATCCGGAGTATTCCTCCGAGCGCATGCTGGACGCCTACGAGGCCTATCAGGCCAGCGGTGGACGCTGGCTGTATCTGGGTGCCAACGGCTTCTACTGGTGCAGCCAGTACCACCCGGACAACGGCAACATCATCGAAGTGCGCAAGGGCGAAGCAGGCACGCGGGCCTGGACCGCCAACCCCGGCGAGTACAACAACGCCTTCGACGGCAAGTACGGCGGCATGTGGCGGGCGCGCGGGCGCATTCCCAGCAAGGTCTGCGGGCTGACGTTCACCGGCTACGGCTTCGACGTTTCCAGCTACTACCGCCGCGAACCGGACAGCCTGCGCCCCGAGTGCAAATGGATGTTCAACGGCATCGGTGAGAACGAAATCATCGGCGATTTCGGCCTGGTGGGCGGCGGCGCGGCGGGGCTTGAAATTGACCGCTACGACCTTGAGTTCGGCACCCCGCACAACGCCTTCCTGCTGGCGCGTTCGGAAGGGCATACCGACCTGATGATGCAGGTGAACGAGGAAATCCACTTCACCGTCCGCGGCTACTACGGCGGCGGCGATGAAAACCCGATGATTCGCGCCGACATGATCTACTACAAGACGCCGAACGACGGGGCGGTGTTCGCGCCGGGTTCGCTGGCCTGGTGTGGTGCCCTCTCTCATAACAACTACGACAACAACGTCTCGCGCCTGATGAAGAACGTCATCAAGGGCTTCCTCAAAGCGGGGCCGCTGCCGTGAGCGGCGCGCGGGCGCGGGTAATGCCCACACCCACCGGCAAACATGTGATGCCGGCGCTGGAGGGCGGGCCGAGTTCGCTGGAGCAGTCGGTGTTGGGCACGCTCGATCCCGACCGCATGAACCAGCTGGGCGAGTGCCTGTTTACGCTGAACAGCCGCCGCTTCGGCCCCATTCCCGGGGCCTATGTGGTGGTCTGCGTGGAAGCTGACAAGCGCTGGTGCGTGGGGCAGCTGAGCGCTGACCGCGCGCGGCCGGTGGTGATGTTTGACGAGATGATGTTTACCGACCCCGCCTCAGCCCAGCAGGCGGCGGAGGCCTTGCGCGCGGCGCGCGGTGAGCGCCCGCCGCAGCGGAGTATCTAAGTTCTGGCGTGCTAGCCGGGCAGGGCAGGGAAGCCCGCCCGGACGGCCGCCACGCCGGCCGCAGGGTCGTCGGTAAAAAAGCCGTCGATACCGGCGCGCAGCTGGCGTGCCAGCTCATCAGCCAGGCGGCCGTGGTCGCTTGCGCCATCGCCCACGCGGTCCTGCGCGGGCAAAAAATGATTCTCTGGCCGGAAGGTCCACACGTGGACATCAAGCCCGGCCGCGTGCGCGTCCAGCACCAGCCGCGTCGGGACTTGCGCCGGCTCGGTAAACACCAGCCGTTTAGGCACGCCGATCCCTTGCGCATAGTGCGAAATCTGCGCGAGCCCGCGCGGGGTAATGAGGTCGGCGTATTGGCGCGGGTCGCCGCTCAGCACCAGATCGCGCGGTGCGCCTGTGGCATCGATCAGCTGGATCAGCGGGATGACCAGATCGGCAGCGGGAAGCAAGACGTTCGCGAGCGTCTGCAGATTGCCGGTCTCAAAGGACTGGATGAACACTCGCGTCGGATCGGTGAAGTCGAGCACGCACAGGGCGTTCACCAGCAGCGCCGAGAGGTCGATGCCGATGGGGCTGCCATCGAGACGACGCCCCTCCTGCGCGAAATACGAGGGATGCTTGGTCTCGGGATAAATCCCGATGCGCCGGCCGCTGCGCGCTTCCTCCTCTTTCACCAGAGCGACAATCTCGGCCAGCGTGGGAATGCCAAACTCGCCGTCGTAGGCCGCGTTCTGCGGGCGGAGCGCGGGAATCCGCTCCACTGCCCGTAGGCGGCGGATTTCAGCCAGCGTGAAGTCTTCGCTGAACCAGCCGCGGACCAATTCGCCGTCGATGACTTTGCTCGTCAGCCGCGCGGCAAACTCGGGCCGGCTGTAGACGTCGGTGCTGGTATTGCCGCGATCGAGTTCGCCCGTCGGACTTAGCACGGCGAGGGCGTTTTCGTGGCGGGCGATCAACTCGCCGTCGGCGGTAGCGACCAGATCCGGCTCGATGAAATCTGCGCCCTGTGTAATGGCGAGCGCATAGGCCGCCAGCGTGTGTTCGGGGCGCTGGGCGCTCGCGCCGCGATGGGCAATGACGATGGGGCGGGTGCCGGGCAGCATCGCGGCTACACCAGCAACCAGACGACGGTGGTCACGATCCAGCTCGCCTCGTTGGCTACTTCGCTAATCAAGGATCCGCGCCGGTAGCGATCCCAGCCGGCTTCGCGGATGGCGTAGACCAGCTGGCCGATGCGGGTGCCGATGGTCACGTGCCCGGCCCAGATGCCGACCGCGGCCAGTCCCGCGCCGCCGTGTAGCCAGATGTTCCAGGCCAGCGTCAACTGCGGCACGCCCTTGAAGAACACCGCCAGCCAGCCGCGCACGATGGGGTCGCGCCAGTCCAGACGGTGTCGGGCGCCGATGGCCAGCGTTACGCCAACCCCCGCCAGCGCGAGCAGGCTGGTCAGCGTGTCGATTTCGCTCCAGCGGCCGGTGCCGTGAAAAATCAGTACGCTGAGGTTCACCGCCATCAGCAGCGTCCACACGATGTAAATGCAGAGCGTTTGCGCGGTGACGCGACTGGGCGCTGCGCGATGCGACTGAAACGACAGCCGCATGTTGATCAGCAGAAAAATGGCCCAGAAGGCGAGCCAGCTGATCGACACGCCCTCGGTGCTTTCCAGCATTTTCAGCGTCTGCCCGCCGCCAAAGGCGAGCCCACAGCTGAGCTGCACCACGAAGAGCGTGTCGGCAATCAGGCGCGCGCGGCGCGACGGCGCGGGGAGCGGTGTGTTCATAAGGCTGGCCGGCATCGCGCCCGCCGCCAGCGGCGGCGGGCGCGAGGCGAAACGGGACTAGATCAGCGGAATGACGTCGCGGGCAAACTCCCGCGCAATTTCCCGCAGGTGCATCATCGGCGGCAGCAGGCTGACTTCCTTCAGCCCGGCGCGACCGGCGGCGCGGATTTTTTCCGCCACTTCCGAGGCCCCGCCGGTGATGCAGGTGCCTTCGATCATTTCCGGCGTGAGCAGCGGGCGTTCCACCGACGGGTAGTAGCTGCAATGACCTTCGTGCAGCAGCTGGTGGTGTTTTTCTTCCGGCAGCGGAATGTGCTTCACCCGTTCCAGATACTGGTCCCAGACGTTTTTCATGTAGGACGGAATAACGCTGTCGTCCTTGGTGTAGCGCCAGACTTCGTACACAAAGTGCAGCGCCGTGACCACCCAGGAACCGGCGGCTTCAATCACGCGCGGCGACCGCAGGGTTTCGCCCGGCCGGACCACGACCGCATGACACAGCGAGGTGGTGTGGAAATGATCGTCCAGCGTGCGGCCCACTTTCTCGGCGCCGGCGCGGACCAGATCGAGGTTGGCCTTCATCACCTCCGGCTGCTCGTTGAAGATGGAGATCAGCCCATCGCCGTAGGCACCCGCCGCGCGCAGCGCCAGCGGACCGTTGGCAGCGACGTAAATCGGGATGTGGTCGAAGGTGTTGCGCACGCCGCTGGCGTGGTTCTGCCAGGCGATTTCGGTGGTTTTGTCGCGATAGGTGTAGTCGACGTTTTCACCTTTGAGCATGGTGCGCACGACCCGCAGGTATTCGCGGAATTCCTTCACCGGCATGGGGTCCTGGCCCATCACGCGCATGGCGGTGTGGCCGGTGCCAATGCCGAGGAAGGTGCGGCCCGGGGCCAGCACGTTGATCGACGCAATGGCCGCCGCGGTGGTCGGCGCAATGCGGGTGCCGGTGATGGCCACGCCCGTGCCGATCTTGATCTTCGAGGTGCACTGGGCGGCGAGCGCCATGGTGGCGTAGCAGTCCGACCACATCATCTGGGTGTCGGGGAACCAGCAGGCGTCGTAGCCCCAGTCCTCCAGATCCTTCGCGATGCGATAGTCCGAAATGCGCGTCTGTACGTGACAGCTGAACTTCATCTGATCTCTCCCTCTGTGTCGCTTCTTTATGGTGGTGCCGGGCGTGTCACGCCGCCCAGTCGATGACGCCGGTGACCTGCCGCGCCTGGAGCCGCGGCATCACCTCTTTGGCGAAGAGCCGCATGCTGCGCTCGGCTTCCGCGATGGGCATGCCGGCATAGCTGAAGATGCCGATGTAGCCTTCGGCGCCGATGCGCGCCGCGTTCTTCACGATGGTGTCGTAGCACATCTCGGGCGTGCCCCAGACCTGCAGGCTCATGAAGTACTCGGTCGCCATATCGACCCCGCCTTTCTGGATCTTGTTGGCGAACTGCCCGTAATACTCGTAGCCCTTCTGGCCTTTGAGATGGTCTTCATGGAAGCGGTAGTGATCGAGCACCGTCTGCCAGTAGCCGCCGATCCATTCCCTGGCGAGCGCGTAGGCGGTGTCGCGGTCCGGGTGACACATTGTCCAGCCCGCGATGATGGGCGCCGGCGGCGTGGTGCCGTGCAGGGCCTCGTAAACCTTGTTGTAGTCGGCAACTTCTTTTTCGACCTGATCCCAAGGCTTCTGCGGCACCACCAGCAGGCCCACGCCCAGCTTCGCCATGATGGCGACGGACTCGGGCGACACGGCGGCGGCGTAGGTGCGGCCCTTGAAGGTCTTGAACGGGGCAGGGCGGATGTCGGCCCGCGGCTGCTGCACCAGCTCGCCCTGATACTCGCAGTAGCCCTGCTCCAGGCCGGCCAGCACGCATTCAGCAGATTCCACAAAGCGCTGACGCGAGTCGCCCATGTCCTGACGGAAGGCATCGAACTCGACGCGGCCCGCGCCGCGCCCGAGGCCGAGAATCATGCGGCCATGCGAGAGATGATCGAGCACGGAGATTTGTTCGGTGATGCGAATCGGGTCGTGCCAGGGCAGCACGATGACCATCGAACCCAGCTTGACCTTGCGCGTACGGCCCGCCATGTAGCTCAGGAACTGGCAGGGATCGGGGCTCATGGTGTAGTCGGTGAAATGGTGTTCAACCGTCCACACCGAATCGAAGCCCAGCGGCTCGGCGAGTTCGGCCAGCCCGACGTCGTTCAGATAGACCTGGCGGTCGGTCAGCTGTTTGTGGGTGTTTTGAAAGATCACAGACATGCCGGTATGCATGAGGAGACTCCTTGCTGGCGTCAGGCGTTGCGTTTCCGGATTGTAACCACTGGCCTCGCGCTCGCCAGCGCTGCGCGGGCGCTGGCGTCCTCCATCTGAAGGAAAGATCCGCTCGCCTGCTCGCCTTGCTGCGCTTGCACATGGCTGCCTATACTCGAAGCCATCCCCACAGTTCGATGGCGAGGCGTGCATGCTTTATCAGCTTTACGAACTTAATCACGCCGCCATCGCCCCCTGGCGAACGTTCATCGAATGGAACCGCCTGCTATTTGACCAGCCGTGGAATCCCTGGGCGCAAAGCCCGGGCTACCGGGCGCTGGCGGCAAGCTGGGATGTGTTTGAAAACCTCACCCGGCGCTACGCCAAACCCGCCTTCGGCATCCCCACCATTGACCTGCCCGGCCGTCGGGTGACGGTGACCGAAGAGGTAGTGCTGAAAAAATCCTTCTGCGATTTGCTGCATTTTCGGCGGGATGCCGACGCCTTGCCCACCTCGCGCCAGCGCGACCCGCGGGTGCTGATCGTGGCGCCGTTGTCCGGCCATTACGCGACGCTGTTGCGTGGCACGGTGAAAGCGCTGCTGCCCGAGCACGATGTCTACATCACCGACTGGCACGACGCGCGCAGCGTGCCGGTGACCGAGGGCGGTTTTGATCTCGAAGACTATGTGGACTACGTCATCGAGTTCCTGCGTTTTCTGGGCCCCAACACGCACGTGGTGGCGGTGTGTCAGCCAGGACCCGCGGTGATGGCGGCGACGTCTTTGCTGGCGGCCGACAAGGACCCGGCCGCGCCGTCCTCGATGGTCATCATGGGCAGTCCGATCGACACCCGCCGCAGCCCCACCCAGCCCAATCTGCTGGCCACCACGCGGCCGCTGTCGTGGTTCGAGAACAATGTGATCATGACCGTGCCCTTCCCGAATACGGGTTTCATGCGCCGGGTCTATCCGGGCTTTCTTCAGCTCACGGGCTTCATGACCATGAACCTCGACCGCCATATGGACGCGCATAACAAGCTCTACAACAGTCTGGTGAAAGGCGATGGCGACTCGGTCGCCCAGCACCGGCAGTTCTACGACGAGTACCTGGCGGTGCTGGACCTGAGCGCCGAGTACTACCTGCAGACCCTGAAAGTCGTGTTTCAGGAGCATCAACTGCCGAACGGCACCATGCGCCATCGGGGCCGCCTGATTGAGCCCAAAGCCATTACCCGCACCGCGCTGATGACGGTTGAAGGCGAGAACGACGACATCTCCGGTATCGGCCAGACGCAGGCCGCGCACGACCTGTGCGTCAACATCCCGGCCGCCAACCGGATTGACTACGTGCAGGCCGGCGTGGGGCATTACGGGGTATTCAACGGGTCCCGCTTCCGGGCAGAAATTGCGCCGCGCATGCGCGACTTCATTCGTGGGCACGACCGGCCGTAGACTCGACGCTTGCGACCCGGGCATCATCGACTCGGGATCTCACAATAAGAATACGAACGCGGACCGCACCGCGGACGCGTCGGGGAGCAACTCACTATGAAAATGCGCAAGCTGGGCGCGCTCGGTCCGCTGGTGTCCGGTCTGGGACTTGGCTGCATGGGCATGTCCGAGTTCTACGGCCCCACCGCTGAAGAAGACGCCATCGCGGTGCTCCACCGCGCGCTGGACCTCGGCGTCACCCTGTTCGACACGGCCGATATGTACGGCCCATTCAGCAATGAAATCCTGCTGGGCAAGGCCTTTACCGGGGCCCGCAACCGCGTGGTGCTGGCGACCAAGTTTGGCATCGTGCGCGACGAAGTCGGCGGCTGGCACGGCATCAACGGGCGTCCGGACTATGTCCGCCGCAGCTGCGAAGCGAGCCTGCGGCGGCTGAACACCGATTACATCGACCTCTACTATCAGCATCGGGTTGACCCGCAGGTGCCGATTGAGGAAACCGTGGGCGCGATGGCGGAGCTGGTGAAGGAGGGCAAGGTGCGGTTTATCGGCCTGTCCGAAGCGCATCCCGACACGCTGCGCCGCGCCTTTCGCGAACACCCCATCACGGCGCTGCAGTCGGAGTATTCGCTGTGGTCGCGCGACACCGAAGACGGCGGGCATCAGGAAGCCTGCAAGGCCTTGGGCGTGGCCTTCGTGGCCTACAGTCCGCTGGGACGCGGGTTTTTGTCGGGCGCTATCCGTTCGCCGGCAGATCTCGCAGACGACGACTATCGGCGTAATTCGCCGCGCTTCATGGGCGAGAACTTTGAACGCAACCTTGATGTAGTTCGTCGCATCGAAGGTTTCGCCAAGGCGCGCGGCTGCACCAGCGCGCAACTCGCGCTGGCCTGGGTGCTGGGACGCGGGGAGCACGTCATTCCCATACCGGGCACTACCCGCATCGCGCGACTCGAAGAAAACCTCGGCGCGCTCGAGATGACGCTGGCGCCCGCCGAACTGGCGGCGTTGGAGGAGGCCGCGCCGCGCGGCTTCGCGGCCGGCACGCGCTACGACGAAAATCGCATGGCCATGTTGAATCTCTGAGGGCGGTCGCATGACGCGGGTCCATCGCATGAGGTTCGGGGCATGAGGCGCCGTCTCTGGCGCTGGCTGCGTTATGCCTTGGCCGCGCTGCTCCTCGTGCTGGCGGGCGCGTCTGTGCTGGTCTTCAACCCCGAGCGTCAGAAAGCCTGGCTGGTGCCGCAGGTCCAGCCGCTGGTCGATCAACTGACGCTGGATTACGTCTTTATCACGCCCTGGTCGGTCGAACTGCGCGGCGTGTCGGTCAGCGCGCAGGGCGCGGCGGTGAGCTGGTCCACACTCGACCTGGGCTTTAACCCGCTCGCTCTGCTGTGGGACACCGTCAGCATCAGCCGCTTGACGCTCGCCGAGGCGAGAGTCGATTTGCATGCCTTCGTCGCCCCGCCCAGCGCGCCATCAACGGCCCCCTTCCCCGGCGTGCTGACGGCCTTCGATCAGGGTTATGCCCTCGCGTTGGACAAGGTCGCGGTCGACGCGCAGGTGCTGTTGCCCGAGACGGGTGAACTGAAGATCGGCCTCGGCGGTGGTGGCGTGCGGCCGCATTTTCCGGGCGGTATCGATTACAGCCTGCAACTGAGCCTGGCGCCGGATCAGCGCGTGGCGGTGGCGGGCGCGCTGACGCTCGACCAGTTGACCGCCGGCGCGCTGCGCAAGCTGGGGCTTGCCGGCAAGGTCGACGTGCAATGGACCGGCCTGCCGGCCGCCGAGCAGGTCGAGTTCGCGCTGGAAGTGGCGCCGCAGGAAGGCGCGGGGGGCGCGCGTTACCGGGCCCGCCGGGCGCGCGCGGCGGGTCTTGCGGCCGAGCCGCCGCCGGAGGCGCTACAACTGCGACTCAAGGCACCGGGCGCGAGCGGCGCCGAGGACCGCGCCAGTGTCGCCGTGGCGGCGGTCTATGAAGGCCTGACCGGGCAGGTGGCGGGCACGGTGGGCGTGCAGACCACCAACGGCCTGCTCACGCCTTACACCGCAGATCTGGTGCTGCCAGACATTGCCAACCAGGCCAGCGGCAGCTTCAGCTTCAATACCGTCAACAGCAACTTCGATCTGGACCTCATCAACACGGTGGCGCTAAGCGCCTTGCCCCGCGTGCTCGGCGAGAACCCGCTGCTGCCGGGCAGCCTCAGGCTGCGCAGCGCGGTGACGCTGGCCGGTCAGCCCGCGCGCATTGCCGTGACCCGCTTCGAGCACGCGCTGTCCCCCGATGCGGCGGTACCCGTGCTGCAACTCCGGCTTGGCGATGCCTTGCTGATTGACCCGGCCCACCCGGAGGCGCTGCTGGCCGCGCCGCGCGCGCTGGGCACGCTGGAAATTACCGACCTGCCGCTGCCCTGGGCGAACGGGGTGCTGGGCGGCGCCACCCTGCATGGCGGTCTGTTACGCGCCGGCTGGGAAGTCGCGGTCGACGACCAGCAGCGCGTCGTGGTCAGTCCGATTACCCCGCTGAGCACCGGCGCGTTCGGCGCCCAGCAGGACGGCAAAACGCTGGTCGACGGGCTCAGCCTGTCGGTCCAACCGAGCCTGCGGAAATCGGCGCAGTCGATCCGGGTTTGGCTGGACCAACTGACCGTCCAGCACCAGTCGAGCCAGTTGCTGGGCGGCGCGCTGCGGTTTCGTCAGCCGGTAGACGCCGCGGAATCGCCACGCTTCGATGCGAGCCTGAAAGTCGATCTGGATGCCATCAAGGCGCTGCCGGTAGCGGCGGAAAACCTGCAGGCCTATCCCCTGCCGAGCGGTCTGGGCGCGAGCGCCGAGCTGACCCTGCGGCTGCCGGCCGGACAGTTGGGCATCGAGGCGCTGGACCTGCGGCTGGCGCAGTCGAACGCGCCCGACCTGTTGCGGATCAAGGCGGAAAAGCCCTTCAGTCTCAGCCTGGATGGCAAGGTTCCAAGCCTGCAGAACGCCAACGGGACACTGGCCCGGATTGCCTTGCGCGGACTCGATCTGGCCTGGCTGAACCCCTTTGTACCCCACACCACGCTGAGCGGTCGGCTGACCGACGTCGAGATGCTGCTCGCGGCGCAGTCGAGCGATGCCTTGAGCTTGCGTAGCGCGAGTCCGCTCAAACTTAAAGGCGTGGGCGTGATCCAAGGCCAGCAGAAACTGCTGGAGCGGGTGGACTTCGCCGCCCGACCAGAGGCGCTTTATCAAGGCAGCAAACTGAGCGCGTCGGTCAAAGCCCTGTCCATTGCCGGCTACGGCAAGCGCGTGCTGGACGGAGAAGTTGGCGTCAACACTGACCTCGCCGGCAGCGCGCTGCGCGCAGAGGGCAAGCTCGCGCTCGACATCAACCAGCTGTTGCGGCAGCCGGCGCTGGCGACAGCGTTAGGCAAGCGACGCCCGGCGCTGAAAGCCGACGCGGCGCTCGATTTCGCGTTTGATTTCGCCGCGCCCTTGCTGAAGGTCGAACGCCTGCTGGTCAAGTTGAACACCAACCGTCAGGCCGCATTGGCGCTGACCGCCCAGCCGGGCCTCGAAATCAGAACCTCGCTCGCCAAAAGCGACCAGCTGGCGCGCGCGGTGGTCGGCAGCGCGGATCTGGATATTCGGGATGTTTCGGGCGCGGTGCTCCGCGAGTTCGTCCCCTTGGAGGGCGTGGATTTCACCGACTTTGACGCTGATTTCCGGCTGATTTCGGACGGCGTCAAACTGCGAGCTGAGGGGCAGGAGCCAATGCGCCTGTCGAATGTGAAGCTCACCGGTGAGGGTAAATCCCCGCTCGCGCCGTTTGGCCTTGAGGCGGCGGTCGTGGTGGGCGCGGAAGGACGCCAGCTGGCGCTGGATCTGACTCGACTGCAGCTAAGTTTTGTGGGGCAGGGGAGTCCGGCGCTGGATGCGCACGCCAAGGCCCGCATCGAACCGGATCGGCCGACGCCACTGCAGCAGCTCGAGCTCGCCATTTCCGCTAATTTGCCGCAATGGCTGAGTCAGCCTGCGGTGATGCCGGGGCATCGCCTGACCGGCGGCGCCCTGAACGCGACGCTGGACGTGAATGCGCGTCGGAGTTTCACCGCCCGGGTGGGCATAGACGGACTGGCCGCCAGCAAGCCGCTGGCGATCAGCGCGCTGGCGTTGCCGATTACCGGCAAAGTTGCCGCAGATGGCCGTGGCTTCCGCTTCGACGCACCGCTGGTTGCCCAGGGCAATTCCGGCGCCAGCAACGCGCAGCTCACCGCCAGTTTTGCACCCGTTACCGACGAAGCAGACATGCTCGATCTGGAACTCGACAGCGCGGTGTTTTATCTCAACGACCTGCTAAAAGCGCTGGCGCAGATCGCACCCCCCGAGGCTGCGCCCGCCGCGCCGCCGCCCACGGCGGCGCCGTCGAAGGTGACGGCGGCGGCGCCGTCGAAGGTGACGGCGGCGGCGCCGACACCGCTGGATGAAACCCGCGATGCCAAAGCCGTGTGGGACGTCATGCCTTATGGCACGCGGCTGCGGTTTGATATCAAGAAGCTGTTCTACACCGACTACCTGGCCTTTGATGACGTCGGCGGCGAACTGAACGTGCGCCGTCGGCGCTTGTCGCTGTCGGATTTTCGCGCGCGTTTTCACGACAGCCCGATCACGCTCGACGGGGGGCTGCGCTTCCGGCGCGACGCACCCGAGCCCTACACGCTGGCGCTTAACGGCGCGGTGAAGGATTTCGATCTGCAGACGTTCTCGAGCGAACTGGTGCCGGGTGAGAAGCCGCAGGTTGAAGGCCTGTTCGGGATGACCATCGAGGCCTCGGGCGAAATGCCCAATCTGGGCCAGTTACGCAACCGTGCCTATTTCGACGTGCACATGCAGAGCAGGGACGGCGTGTTCCGGCCTTTGCCGCCGTCCAGCACCTTGTTACTCGGTGCCTCCGAAGTGCTGGGCGTGCTCGGTGAAGGGCTGTCCTATGCGCCGACCGGCGGGTTTGGCGCCGGCGCGGTGGCGCGCCTGGTCAACTACATTTCCCGCATCAACTATGACCTGATCGAAATCCGTTTGCGGCGCGGCAGTTCCAAGCGCGTGCGCCTGTCGCGCTTCGTGGTGCAAAGTCCGACCATCCTGCTCAATGCTGCCGGGGCGGTGGACTACGTGGAGGGCCTTGATTTGCTGGATCGACCGCTGGACCTCAAGGGCTCGCTGAATATGCGGGCGCGTGGCGCGGCGATTTTGTACAGCATGAATCTGATGCGGGAAGGGCGTGACGAATACGGCTATTTCAAGGGGCCGGAGTTTTTGATCACCGGCACGCCGGCCGCGCCGGAATCCAACTTTGCCGCGATCATTCAGCAGGCGGGGAAGGGCACCGTGCAGGGTGGCGTTACGCGGCCCCTGTCAGGCCTGATTGGGAACTTCAAATACCGCTGGTTCGGGCCGAAGGATCGGCCGACCGCAGTTGCACCGCCGTCGGCTGCCGAACTCGAATAGCGCACCAGCCGGCCGCAAGCGCGACCGGCCGGTGCTGACCTCAGGCGGCTGGCGCGCCGTTGGTGTTGAAGACGTCGCGATGCAGTTTCCACTCGCGGCCGTCCTTCTTCCACACGACGAGGTATTTGCCTTCATCGAGTTTCGCGCCGCCTTCACCCAGCAGGGTGTAGGCGCCGACTTCGATCGCCGTGGTGCCCAGTTTTTCGACTTCCTGGGTTTTCAGTACGGCGCCCTTGATGCCCATGTTGACCGCGCCCTGCCAGAAGCCGGTGATGGCCTTGGTGCCTTTCAGCAAGCCCACGTTAGGGGCCAGCAGCTTGGCGGTCTTGGTGTACATCTTGCCGACGGCGGCCGCATCGCCTTTGGCGACCGCGGCGCCCAGCGCCTTGTTGTTAGCCTTGATCAGGCCTTCAAGGGTGACCGGCTTTGCAGCGGCAGCCTTGGCGGCAGGCGCTTTCTTCGGTGCGGCAGCTTTGCTGGCCGCTTTCTTCGTAGCCATGAGATAACTCCTCCCGGATAGCGTGACATGGGGCCGCCGAATTTGGCGGCGCCCGAAAAGTGTAGTCGACCTGTATGGCCTGCGTGTAGCGAAACCGCTCTAAGCCCGCGCGGCAATCAACTCGACCTCGAGCAGCCACTCGGGCTTGAGCAGGGCCGGCACGCAGATCGCGGTCGACGCCGGCTTGTGCGCGCCGATGTGGCGGCTGCGGGCCGCGGCATAAGCGCCGTAGTTTTCGCTGCCGACGACGTAGGCCGTCAGCTTCACGATGTCGGTCACGTCCATGCCGGCATCGCGGACGATCGCCAGCAGGTTCTGCCAGATCTGTTCGGCCTGACCTTCGATGTCGGGCGGCAGGCTACCGTCCGGGCGCAGGCCGATCTGGCCAGCGGTGTGCAGCACGCGCGCGTTGGGCGGAATGATTACGCCATGACTGTAGGCGTTGTTGAACGGGGTCACGATGTCGGCGGGATTGATAGGGCTGTTCACGGGATCTCCTCGGTGTTCGGTGGGATGAAAAAACTCGCCTGCATTCTGGCACGCCGGCTACGGAATCGGGCTTGACCCGTTTACCCTCAATGCATACGATACGGTCCGTATCGTTAATTCCAGCGTAGCGGCTTGGCAGGCAGCACAAGATGCTGCCTTCAGGCGCGCCGCGGTGGACGCTCTGCTTCTGATCCCGGTTGTCCTGAACCAGCCGCTAGCGCGGCAATACGGTAGTGCTCGCAACCACGCAACGCCTCGTCCCCCATCAGGTCTGCGCGAGCAAACGCCGTTTGGTTCAGGGCATTTTTTATCCCGGTCTGCCCCCCTCCTGCCTGCGTGTACAAAGCAGGGGTCGCCTGCTACATTCCGGCGACCTCGCGCAATCCGAAGAAACGTGTTCCTGCATGACGCTAGCCACGGCCCTCGCTCACGATAAACGCAGTTCCGGACGACCCCGTTGCCTGGTGGCGCGTCAGTCCATCCTCGACGCTACGGTCCGCTTGCTGGAATCTACCCCGCTGCAAAATCTGGCCATCGAATGTATTGCCCGCGCCGCCGGCGTGGGCAAGGCGACGATCTATCGCTGGTGGCCAAACAAGGCCGCGATCGTCATCGACGCCTTCTTTGAGCAGGTCGTGCCGAAAACCACCTTTGAGCGCACCCCGACGGCGGCTGAAGCCATCGAGCGTCAGGCCGCCCGGATGGCGCGTATCCTCAGCGGCCCGCAGGGTCGAATCGTCGCCCAGATCATTGCCGAAGGGCAGAGCGACCCGGCGGTACTCGAGCACTTCCGTAGCGTCTTCCTGCGCAACCGTCGTGGGGCCGCCCGGGCCATCATCCAGGCCGGTATGGACAGCGGTGAGTTTCGGAAGGACATCGACATCGAACTCATCATCGACCTAATCTACGGGCCGATGTGGTACCGCCTGATGGTGGGCCACCAGCCGCTCAACCGCGAGTTTGCGGAAACGTTTTCCCGGCTTGCGATCGCGGCGCTCAAGCCGGTCGCAGGCTGAACCCGGGGGCTTGTATGTCTGAACGCTACCAGCAACTCAAAGCGCTGACCGACGCCTTCACGGACAGCTTCAATCGACATGATCTGGACGCCACCATGGCGTTTTTCAGTGACGACGCGGTCTATGAGGAAATGCACGGGCCGCGTCGCGAAGGCAAGGCGGCAATCCGTAAAGCCTTCGAGCCGCTGTTTTCACGCCGCTTTGGCAGCATGCGTTTCGATGAGGACGATGTCTTCATCGATGCGGGCAGTGGCAAAGTAATGGCCAGCTGGTTCCTGCACCTCACCATTGACGGGCAGGCCGTGGCTTTGAGCGGACTTGATCTGCTGTATTTCGAAGGGACGCAGCTGGTGCGCAAAGCGACCTACTGCAAGGCGAAGGCACCGCTGTATGTCGCGGTGAAAGAGACCGGCGCGTAAATCGCGTTTACGCGCCGGCCGGCATCCTCAGTACGACTTCGGCAAGCCGAGCACGCGTTCGGCCAGATAGCTCAAAATCAGCTCGCGGCTGACCGGCGCAATCCGGGCAATCATGACTTCCCGGAAATACCGCTCGACGTGATATTCCTTCGCGTAGCCCATGCCGCCGTGCGTCATCACCGCGGTTTCGCAGGCGTGGAAGCCGGCTTCAGCACCCAGATATTTCGCGGCATTGGCAAACGCGCCGCATTCCTGACCGGCGTCGTACATCGAGGCCGCTTTCCAGATCAGCAGATCGGCGGCTTCCAGTTCTGCCCAGCATTTGGCTAGCGGGTGCTGAATCGCCTGGTTCTGTCCAATCGGGCGGCTAAACACCACACGGTCCTTGGCGTACTGCGTGGCGCGCGCGAGCGCCGCCCGCCCGAGGCCGACGGCTTCTGCCGCCAGCAGAATGCGCTCCGGATTCAGCCCATGCAGGATGTAATGGAAGCCTTTGCCTTCTTCCCCGATGAGGTCCTCATGCGGCACCGGCATGCCGTCGTAGAAGACCGCGTTGGAGTCCACCGCCTTGCGGCCCATCTTGGGAATTTCGCGGACTTCGGCGTAGCGCTTGTCGAGGTCGGTGTAGAAGAGGCTAAGCCCGTCGGTTTTGCGCTTGCACTGGTCTTTGGGGGTGGTGCGCGCGAGCAGCAGCACCTTGTTCGCACGCTGGGCCATCGACGTCCAGTGCTTCTGGCCGTGAATGACGTAGCCGTCGCCGTTGCGCTCCGCGCGTGTTTCGAGGCTGGTGGTATCGAGACCGGCGTTGGGCTCGGTCACGCCAAAACAGGCTTTGTCTTCACCGCGAATGAGCGGCGGCAGCATGCGCGCCTTCTGTTCGTCCGTGCCAAAAATGACGACCGGATTCAGCCCGAAGATATTCAGGTGGATGGCCGATGCGCCGCTGAGCCCGGCGCCGGACTCGGCCACCGTCTGCATCATGATCGTGCTTTCCGTAATGCCGAGCCCTGAGCCGCCGTAGGCCTCGGGCATCGCGATGCCGAGCCAGCCGCCGGCGACGATTTCGGCGACGAATTCTTCGGGATAGTGACCTTCGTTATCGCATTTCAGCCAGTACTCGGCGTCGAATTTGGCACACAGTTTGGTGATGGCATCGCGGATGGCGAGCTGGTCTTCGGAGAACTGAAAATCCATCGTGATTCCCGTGGTAGCTGGTCGTTAAAAAAGCAGGTCAAGTCTGACCGTACGCGCCGCCGCGCGAGCGTGTCAAGGCGCCACCGCGCCTCGCCACCGACGGCATAACGCGCGAAGATCCGCCTCTCAGTTTCGCGAGGACCTAGCCCCCATGACGCCTGATTACCGCGCCGGTTGCGCCTACATTGATGGCGAATTTGTGCCCATCGCCGAGGCCCGTATTTCGATTCTGGATATGGGCTTCTCGCGCTCCGACTGCACCTACGATGTGGTCGCCGTGTGGGAAGGCGGCTTCTTCCGTCTGGCCGACCACCTCAACCGCTTTGAGCGCTCTTGCAGCTGCCTGCAGCTGCACCCGCCCTACGCTCGCGAAGCCATTACCGAAGTGCTCTTCGAGTGCGTACGTCGCAGCGGCCTGCGCGACGCCTATGTCGAGATGATCGCCACCCGCGGTGTGCCCGCGGCCGGCGAGCGCGACATTCGCCGCATCAGCAACCGCTTCTACGCTTATGCCATTCCTTACGTCTGGATTTCACGACCAGACCAGCAGGCACGGGGCCTGCATATGGTGGTGGCCCGTGACGTCGAACGAATTTCTACCCGGGCGGTCGACCCGACGGTCAAGAATTTCCACTGGGGCGATCTGGTGCGCGGCCTGTTTGAAGCCTACGACCGCGAGGCGGACACGGCGGTGCTGGTGGATGCCAACGGCTACGTGACCGAAGGGCCAGGCTTCAACCTTTTTGCCTGCTACCGCGGCCAGTTGATCACGCCCTCGGACGGCGTCCTGCAGGGCATCACCCGGCAAACGGTGCTGGAACTGGCCGCCGAGGAGGGCGTCCCGGCCCGTGTCGGACGCGTCGAGCCCGGCCTGCTGGCGCAAGCGAGCGAGATTTTCATCACCAGCACGGCCGGTGGTGTGATGCCCGTGACGCTGCTGGACGGCGCGCCGGTGGGCGATGGCCAGCCAGGCCCGCTGACCGCCCGGCTGCGCGCCCGCTACTGGGACGCGCATCGCGCGGGTCGCTGGGTCACCCCGCTGAACTATGCCAGTCGCTGAGCAAGGGGCAAGGCGCCGGACGGCTCTGGTATGCTGCGACGGCTTTACTATTCCAATCTCTCCAAGGAGCCTCCTATGCGCGAACTCACGCTAGCCGAAGTCCAGACCCTGATCACCGAAGGCGTGGCGTACGCCCAGTCCATTGGCCGCCCCAGCTCGGTCGCCGTGGTGGATTTTGGCGGACATCTGCGCGGTGGACTGCGTCCCGACAAGGGCCGTATCGCGAACATCCTGATCGCCGAAAAGAAAGCCTGGACCGCGGTTGCTTTCCAGCGGCCGACCGACATGGTGCGCGACGTCATGCTGCCGGGTGCCTTCGGTTACGGCCTGCAGCACACCGACGAACGAATTTGCATGGTCGGCGGCGGCTATCCCATTTTTGACGAGCAGGGCGAAGTCATTGGCGGCATCGGCGCCAGCGGCGGCACCATTGAGGAAGACTGCGAGTGCTGCCTCGTTGGCATGCGCAAACTGGGTTTCAAGACCGAGTTCGTCAATCCGCTGGCCGCCAAGAAGTAAGCCCGCCCAGCAGGAGCGATCGGCCGGGGTAGCGCCCCCCGGCCGGCATCTGATAACAGGCGCGCCGAGGACGTTCTGCATGAGCAATATCCGGCTAGAAGCCGTCAGTACCGAGGGGCCGGGCAGCTTGCCCGCCGAACTGGGCTTTGGCCTGTATTTCGCCGACCGCATGTTCTCGCAGCGCTACAGCGCCGAACGCGGTTGGCACGACGCCACGATTGGGGCCTACCGGCCGTTAACGCTGGACCCGGCGGCGCAGGTCTTTCATAACGGACAGATGGTGTTTGACGGGACCAAGGCCTATCGCCGCGAAGACGGGCGCATCAACCTGTTCCGGGTTGACCGCAACGCCGCCCGCTTCAACCGTTCCGCTGAACGCATGGGCATGCCGCCGGTCGACGACGCCTTACACATCGAGGCGATTGAACAACTCGTCAAGCTTGAGCACCGTTGGGTGCCGACTGCGCCCAACACGGCGCTATATATCCGGCCGGTGATGATTGCCACTGAGAAAGCGCTGGCCGTGCGCGCGCCGAAGGAATACCTGCACTACGTCATCCTGAGCCCGGTCAGCCCGTACTTTGCCGGCGGCTTTGCGCCGGTCGCGGTTTACGTCAGCAACGAATACGTCCGCGCGGTGCGTGGCGGCACCGGCGAAGCCAAAACTCCCGGCAACTATGCGGGCAGCATCGCGGCCACCGAACTCGCGATTACCAAAGGCTACCAGCAGGTGCTGTGGCTGGACGCGGTCGAGCGCCGCTATGTGGATGAAGTGGGCGCGATGAACATCGCCTTCCTCTACGAGGGCAAGCATCTGCGGACCCCGGCCCTGTCGGGCGCGATTCTGCACGGCGTAACGCGCGAGTCTCTGCTGGTGCTGGCCAAGGATTTGGGCCTGACGACCAGCGAGGAGCGCATCGATTTTCACGAGGTGCTGGCCGACATCGAACGCGGCCGAATTACCGAGGTCTTCGGCATGGGCACCGGGGCAGTCATCGCGCCGGTGGCGCGCCTCGGCTACGAGGGCCGGGACATTCTGGTCAACGGCGGCGAACCCGGTCCGGTGGCCCGGCGTTTGTTCGATGAATTGACCGGCATCCAGTACGGGCGTCTGCCTGATCGCCACGGCTGGACCAGAACGCTGGCGGTCTGACGGCCTGGCCGCAGACCCCGGTTTTACAGCACGGCAGCACGCTGCCGTTTTTATAACGACAGAGGAGGAGAACTCGAATGGCTTATTCAGTCATGGTCGAACGGACCGTCGCGATGCCGCGCGCCAAGGTGTTTGCGTATCTGATGGATTTTGGTGGCATCAAGAAACTGCTGCCCGACATGCTGGGCACCTGCTCGACGACCGGTGAAGGCGTGGGTTGCGTGCGCACCCTGACCCTCAACGGCGCGCCCGGCACGGTAGTAGAACGTCTGGACGGCGCCTACGACGGCCACTATTTTTCCTATTCCATCATCGGCGAGTGCCCGCTGCCGCTGGAGCACTACCATGCGGTGGTGATGCTGGAAGATGCGGCCGACGGCGGTTGCTTCATCCGCTACGGCAGCAACTGGACCGCCAAGGGCGCGCCGCACGCTGAAGTGGTGGCGATGCTGACCGGGCTGTACAACACGATCGTGGATGCGATCGTCAAGGCGGGCTAAGCCTGTCCTGATGTCCGAGGACTCCCGCAGGGGCCGCGCTGGCATCCTGCGGTAGCAAACGCTTCCCCGCCCGCAAGGCGGGCGGGGAAACGTCGATCAACGAAACGCCGGCATCACGTGCTTGGCAAACAACTCCATCGACTTCGTCCCCTTCTTCGGGTCCAGACCCGGAAACTGCGAGTCCATGATGAAGTCGGTGCACATGTACTTGGCCTTGAAGGCCTCCATCTTGCGCGCGACCTGATCGGGCGTGCCAATCATCAGTTCGGCCGCCAGCGGTGAGTGGCGAATATCTTCGGCGCAGGTAATCGGCAGCGGCACATCGTCGCCTTCCGCATCGTTGGCCTCGGAGAGAATGCCAGCGTAGAAGTCGAACAGGTGGTAGAGGTGATGCTGGCACTCTTCCCAGGCCTGATCTTCGGTTTCTGCGCAGTAGACCATGCGGAGTTGGGCGACCTTGAAGTCGTCCGGGTTACGGCCGTGCTCGCGCAGGGTATCCATGTAGAGCGGCGCCGGATCGGGGCCGAGGGTCGCCATGAGGTGATAGCCCAATTCGGCCGCGCTCTTGATGGCCTTGGGGCCGCGGGCGCCGATCCAGATCGGCGGATAAGGATCCTGCACGGCTTTCGGGGACAGGGTCATGTCCTTCACCTGCGTGTACTTGCCGTCAAACGTCACGTTCTCTTCGGTGAACAGGCGAGTCATCAGCTTGATGCCTTCGCGCATCCGCGACCCACGCTCGCTGCGGTTCATGCAGAACGCGCTCCACTCGTGATGCGAATAACCCTGCCCGATGCCAAGGTCAATGCGGCCGTTGGAGAAGATGTCTGCGCAGGCCACGTCTTCGGCGGCACGGACAGGATGAATGAAGGGCAGCAGCAAGATGAAGGTGCCGATGCGAATGCTGCTGGTGCGGGTCGCGATGGCGGCCGCGGTGGCCATCAAGGCCGGGTTGTAGCCGTCTTCCGTGAAGTGATGCTCGGTCAGCCAGACGTTGTCGTAGCCCAGTTCCTCGGCGCGCACGATTTGGTCGAGGATCTGGCGATAAAACTCGGGAAACGGGCGACGCCACTTCACCGGATTGCGGAAGTCTTCCATAAAGCCGAAACGCATGAGTTCTCCCCTGATATTGGTCGTTGTTGAAGACAGGCCATGCTAATGGCGACGCGCCCCGGCTGTCATCGTTCAAACGTGGTCAGTTCCACCCGCAACGGCTAGCATCGGGCCTTGTGCCGTGAAGGAACCGACCCATGACCGACTACCGCCTGCTAGCCACCGACGAATACCCGCACGAACCGACCGCCGAGACCCACTACAACGAGAGCGTCTACATGAACGCCTTCGACCATCAGCGGGCAATGGGCGGCTGGATGCGAATTGGCAACCGCGTCAACGAAGGCTATGCCGAACTGTCGGTCTGCCTGTATCTGCCAGACGGCCGCATTGCCTGCCAGTTCCAGCGCCCGTCGATTTCGGATAACACGGCGTTCAACGCCGGTGGCCTGTCGGTGCGCATCGAAACCCCGTTGCAGCGGGTGCACATGACCTACGAGGGCGAAGTGCTGGTGGTGCGTGACCCCGAGCTCCTGCGCAACCCGAAGCGTCTGTTCGCCGAATGCGAGCGCCAGCCCGCGCGCATTCACTGGACGCATCAGGCCACCTCGCCCGTCCATGGCGGCATTCCGGTAGACCCGCTGGCGCCCACCCTCTACGGCCGCGATTTTTCGCTGGGACATTTCAACCAGCACACCCGGGTGACGGGCGAAATCCGGATCGGCGCCGAGCACTGGCCGGTTGATGGCTACGGCTGGCGCGACCATTCCTGGGGGCCGCGCTACTGGCAGAACATTCTGTTCGACCGCCTCTACATGGCCAATTTCGGGGCGGATCGTGGGCTCATGCTGCTGAAACTCGCCAACAATGACGCGCAGGTGCGCCGCGGTGGGGTGCTGCAGTTCGACGGGGCATACGAGGAAATTCTGGATCTCGACATCGACAACGCCTGGAACGATGCCAAGGACCCCACCCGATTCCGGCTCGCCGTGCGTACCGCCAGACGCGTGGCCTTAATCAACGGGGTAGTCCTCAACTGTGCGCCGCTGCGTAATCGACGTGAGGAAAACGGTCAGATGCTCCAGTCCCGAATCGCGGAGTGTTTTACCCGCCTCGAATGGGACGGCCGGGTGGGCTATGGCATGACCGAGTACGTCGAGCGTCTGGTCGACGGCGTGCCGGCAGGCTTCCCGCTGTAGGCCTGGCGCCGATACTCCCTCAATCTGGCGGGGCCGACCGGCCTCGCTATCCAGCCCAGCGGGCGACCACCTCTCCTCAAGGACTCGACGCATGCGGCCGATGAAGGCGATGGCCCCAAACCGGCGCCGCTTGTCCTGCCCGTCCTGAGGAGCATCGCTTGCTATCCTGCTTCGCCCGCGTCGCGAGGGCTCTGGCCCTGACCATGCTGTTTACGTTTGGCGGCGCGGCCGCCGCAGATCCGGCCGGCCAAATCACGTTATTGACCTGGGCCGATTACATCGACCCGGCGGTGCTGAAAGACTTCGAACAGGAATCCGGGATCAAGGTCCGGGTGGTCGTGTTCGAAGACGATGTTGAACGTGACAAGCGTCTGGTGGCCAACGACGGCGGGAATTACGACGTGGTCTGCCTCAATCACGCGGTGGTGTCCACGTACGTGGCCAGCGGGTGGCTGGCACCGGCGACAGCCAGTGAAATCCCCAACCTTAGCCATCTGGAGCCACGCTGGTTTGAGCGCGTGCCGGCATCGCGGGGTTATGCGGTGCCCTACTTCTGGGGCGCGACCGGCGTGGCCTATCGGCGAGACCTGTTTGGGGCCGAACTGACCAGCTGGGCGCAAATCTTCGCGCCGGAAAACGCGCAGCGGGGGAAGATTGCCATGATTGGTAACGCGCGCGATCTGGTCGGCGCCGCGCTCAAAGCCCTTGGCTATTCCATTAACTCGACCGCCATGGCAGAGCTTGCCGCCGCCGAGGCCCTGTTGCTGAAGCAGCGTCCGGCAGTCGCGACTTACACCTACGATCTCGCCGCCGATCGCAAGGAATCTGGCCTGTACAAGGGCACTGTCAGCGCCGCGATGGCGTTCAACGGCGACGCAGATCTGTTAACCGAGATTGAGCCGCGCGCGAGCTTCGTGTTGCCCCGCGAAGGCGGCATCCTGTGGCTGGATTTTCTGGGCGTGCTGGCGCAGTCCCGGCACAAGGCCGAGGCCTATGCCTTGCTGGATTTCCTGAACCGCCCAACGGTCGCCGCGCGCAATGCCCTGTTTGTCCACTTTGCCAGCCCTAACGAAGCGGCGTTGCGTCATCTGCCGCCGGCTTTTCTGGCAAGGCGCACGATCTTCCCGACGTTGGAGGAGGTCGACCGCTCCGAGTTCGAGGCCGAATTGCCGCCGCGGATTCAGAAGCGCATCAACGAAATCGTCGCTCGTGTGCTGCGCTGAGTCTGATCCGTGAGACTGGGCCTCTCGCTAAAAGTCGTCGCCGTCATCCTGCCGTTGGTGTTCGCACCGCTGGCGGTGCTGGCCGGCCTGTCTTTTTATCAGTTAAAGCAGTCCGAACGCGTTCGCACCGAAGAAGTATTGCGCGTGGCTATGCGCAACCTCGCGGCGGATATTCGCAGTGAAATCGGGGCTTCTCAGCGCAACCTGAAGTTCTTCGCCGACGCCAATGATGTGCGCAAATACGCCGGGACCAAGGATGAGGCGAAGCGCTACAACCTGCTGCAGCCCGGTTTTATTGACTATCTGAAAGGCATCCGGCGCGCCTATCCGGCCTACGAGGAGTTGCGCCTCATCTTGCTCGATGGCTACGAAGACACGCGCGTCGCGCCCACCGACTTGCCCAACCTGACCGAGGATGAGTCTGGCGGGTCGCTGTTCAGGGCGCTGAAAGGCATGGCCGGGGAGTCCTACGCTGAAGTGGCCATCCATCCCGATGCCCATGAACTACGCCTGCTGCAGGCGCAACGCGTGTACGCGCTGGATACCAGCACGGGACTGGCGGTGACGCCGGCCGATCTGGTCGGCTATCTGGTGATGAGCCGGGACCTGCAGTTTGTGCAGAAGACTGTCGAGGAGCTTAACCGCAACATCAGCGGGGAGCTGCTGGTGGTGGATGCGGCGGGGCGGGTGCTCGCAACGCGCGATCGAAGCAGGCTCGGCAAGCCGTTGTCAGGCGACGCCTTGCAAGGTCTGCACCGCGCACAAGGTAGTCCCGACCCGTTCACGGCCGAGATCCTGCCTAACCTGTTTGTGATGGCGGAAATGCCGCGCTCGGTTTTCAGCAACTCCGCCGTGGCATTGGCGCGTGCGCTACTCACCACCGCCGGTCTGGCGGTAATTTTTACGTCCTTTCTCCTCTCTGTGCTGTTGGCGCGACTGGTCGTGCGCCCGGTGAAGACCTTGACCGTCGCAACGGTCGAAATTGGTCACGAGCGCCCGGCTGGCGAGTTGCCGACCGGGCGTGAAGACGAAATTGGCGCGCTCGCCCGGGCGCTCGAATTGATGCGTAAAACCCTGCTGGAGCGGCGTCAGGGTTTGCTGGAGCAGAATCGCTTGCTGGCCGAGCGTGGGGCCCAACTCGAGTTTGCGCGCGATGCGGCGCAGGCGGCGAATCGCGCGAAAAGTGCCTTTCTGGCGACCATGAGCCATGAGATTCGCACCCCCATGAACGGTGTCTTGGGGATGACCGAGTTGTTGCTGGGCACGTCCCTGCAGGCGCGCCAGCGGAGCTATGCCACGACCATCTTGCAGTCGGGTCAGAATCTGCTGTCAATCATCAACGACATCCTCGATTTCTCGAAGATCGAGGAAGGCAAACTCAGCCTGCACATCGCTCCGTTCAGTCCCGGCGAGCTCTGCGAAGAGCTTGTCGATGCGCTGGGCGCCACCGCCTTCGGCCGCAGTATCGAACTGATCTGCGACCTCGAACCGGCGTTATTCACACCCGTCGAGGGCGATCAGGCGCGCCTGCGACAGGTGCTGATCAATCTGGTGGGCAACGCCATCAAGTTCACCGACCGCGGTGAAGTCATCTTGCGTGGACGAGCCGTCCGGGACCAGTTTCCCAGCGTGCGATTCGAGATCATCGATACCGGCATCGGCATTCCGGCCGACGTGCTCTTGCATATTTTCGAGCCTTTTTATCAGGTCGACGGAACCGCCAGTCGTCGCCATGGCGGGACCGGGCTAGGGCTCGCGATCGTGCGGCAGTTGCTGGATGCGATGGGCGGCAAAATCAGCCTGCAGAGCGAGGAGGGCGCGGGCACCCGCGTCACGGTTGAACTGCCATTTGACTGTCCGCCGCTCCCTTTGCCCGCGCCCCGGGGACTGGCCTTGGTGGGTTGTGAATCGAGCGGCCAGAGCGCTGCCGTGCAAGCCCTGCTTGAGGCGCGAGGATACGAGGTGCAGCGTATTGCCGTAGAAGAAGACCTGCAGGCCCGGCGGGCTGCCGTGGCGGTGACGCCGGCTTTGATCGTGGTTGAAAAACGCTTCTTGCAGGCGATGCGCCGGGAATTCGGCGCCGAGCCGGCCGGCCCGCGGGCCATCGTGCTGAAGCGGCGGCTGGACGCCGGCGACGACCGCAATACCTGGTCGAATCATCCGCGCAATGTGCTGGAACTTCCGCTGCGACGGCGCGAAGTCGAGTACCTGCTGGGTGGACTCGAAACCGCTAGCGCGGCCTTCGCCGATGAGGCGTCGGCGCCGGAGCGCAGAACCCGCGTGCTGGTGGCAGACGGCGACATGATCAACCAGCTGGTGCTGGTAGAAATGCTCTCGATCCTCGGGCTGCACTGTACGACCGCTGGCACGGGAGAAGAGCTGTTGAAGCGGCTTGAACAAAGCCTGCTCGGCGACACGCCGACCGGCTTCGGCTGGATTTTGCTCGATGGGCAACTTGCAGACATGGACCCCCACCGGGTGGTCGGGCTGATCAAGGCCATGGAGCAGCGCCATGGGCTGGCGGTCGGTGCAGCCTTGATTGGCCTTGGCTCGGCAGCGCGCGCGCAGCAGCGGGCGCATTGTCTGGCGGCCGGCATGGATGACTTCCTCGAACGGCCTTGTTCGCAGGTCGAGCTGGAAAGCCTGTTGGCACGCTGGCGCCCGGCCGCGCGCGGCGAGGGCAACGCAGATCAGGGCTGATCTGGTCGTCGCATGCCCGGGCGCGGGCCGCTACAATCCCGATGCTGTTGTGCACCAGCGCGAACCCATCAGGAGCTTGCAGATGAACGCCTTCCGGTTGACCCCCCAGGACGAATACACCCACCGTCCGAGCGCTGAGAAAAACTTCAATGAAAGCGTTTACCTCAACGCCTTTGACGAGCACGGCACCTACGGTGGCTGGATGCGCTTGGGCAATCGGGTCAACGAGGGTCGGGCCGAGCTTTCGGTGTGTCTGTATCTGCCGGATGGCAAAGTGGCCTGCCAGTTCGGGCGCCCCGCCATCACCCACAACGATGCTCACGATGCCGGCGGTCTGCGCTACCAGGTGGTGACACCACTCGAGCGCGTGCAAATGAACTACGACGGCGAGGTGATGTTGCTCGAGGATCCCGAGTGGATGCGCGATCCAAAGGTCGCCTTCGCACGCGCTGCGCGGGTGCCTTGCGCGGTTGAGTTTCGCCACGATGGCGTGTCGCCCTTGCACGGGGGCGAACCGACCGACGACAGCACGCCCACCATGTATGGCCGCAACTTCTCGCTGGGGCATTTCAACCAGCACACGCGGGCCAGCGGCCACATTCAGGTGGGCGAGCAGCGCTTGACGCTGGCCGGCTTCGGCTGGCGCGACCACTCCTGGGGTCCGCGCTACTGGACCAACATCTATTTCTATCGCCTGTTTATCGCCAATTTTGGCGCTGACCGCGGCTTTATGATTCTCAAAATTACCGACCGCAACGGCCTCACTCGTCGCTGCGGCGTGCTGCAGTACGACGGCCAGTACGAAGAAATCACCGACCTCGACCTCTTTACCGAATGGACCCCGCGCAAGGATCCGGCGCGCATGATGCTGGGCGTGCGCACGGCTCAGCGGGCGGTCCGTATCGAGGGGGAAGTCCTGTGCATGCTGCCGTTACGGAACCGCCGCGAAGAAAACGGCGTCAGCCTGCAGTCGCGGATCGCGGAAGGCTTTACCCGCTGGACCTGGGGTGACCGCCAGGGGCTGGGGATGACCGAATACATCGAGGTGCTGGAGAACGGCGAACCGGTCGGCTATCCGCTGTAAATCGAGCACACGGTTCCACGTCCTCATGAACGCGCCAAACGCACTCTCCGATCCGCTGGTCACCATCATCGAACGTCTGCGCGCTGCGGTGCGCCGGCGCTTCGGCGAGGCGGCCGACATTGACCGTATCGACGTCGCCACGCTGGGCGGCTCGAACCGTACCCTGCTGTTTGATTTGGTCGACGGCGCAGCGCGCCGGCGGCTGGTGTTCCGGCAGGAAACCTACACCCTGCCCAATTCGCCGTTTATCGCGCCGCATCCGCAGTTCAAGCTGTTGCAGATTGCCCAGCGGCACGGTGTACCGGTGCCCGATCCGGTCTTTGAGTTCGCGCCTGAAGACGAACTTGACCGCGGCTATGTGGTGGGCTTCGTAGAGGGCGAAACTTTGCCCCGGCGACTGCTGCACGACGCGCGCTTTGCCGACGCGCGCAAGGTCTTCAGCGCCGAGGCTGCCGGCATTCTGGCGCGCCTGCATGCGGCCGACCCGGCTGAAGCGGCGTTTCTGGCCGATACCCCGGATTCACTGGACCCGCTGGCGGCGCAACTCGCGCGGCTCGACTACTACGGCGAAGCGCATCCTGCGCTAGAGCTTGCCGTGCGCTGGCTGGAACAGCGCCGGCCGCAGCATGCGCGGCGGGTGCTGCTCCACGGCGATTTTCGCGTTGGCAACATGATCATGGGACCGGAAGGGATCCGGGCGGTGCTCGACTGGGAGTGCTCACACCTCGGCGACCCGATGGAAGATTTTGGCTGGCTGTGCCTGCGCTCCTGGCGTTTCGGTAACCACGATCTGGCAGTCGGCGGCATCGGGCAGCGGGCGGCGTTTTATGCCGCTTACGAAGCAGCCGGTGGGCAGCCGGTCGATCCGGAGGCGGTGCGCTGGTGGGAGATTTTTGGCTTTGTCCGCTGGATGGTGCTGAACATCATGCAGGCCCACGGGCACTGGAGCGGCGAGCGCCGTTCGCCGGCCTTTGCCGCCTGCGGTCGCAATACCTGTCTCATCGAATACGACCTGCTGATGAGCCTGCTCGGCCAGTACGACTGAGCAAACCGGAGTCCACTCATGCATCGCGACGCCCCCGAACTGCCCGAAATCCTGCGCACCGTGCGCGAATTCGTGGACGAGATCACCGACCGCCTCGGCGGGCAGGACCGCTATCACGCGCTCTGCACCAGCTACCTGCTGGCGGTTGCTGAACGCGAACTGGCGCACGGGCCGGCGGTCGACGAGGCCGAGCGCGCCATGTTTAGCGAGTGGGCAGGCGACAGCAGCAGGCTTGCCGCGCAGATTCGTAGCGGCGCGCTCGACGCCCAGTGGGATCGCCTGTTCCCGCTTCTGCTCACTCATGTCATCAACAAAGTGCGGATTTCCAAGCCCGAGCACCTGCATCCCATGCATCGCGAAGGCTGAGTCCCCCGGAGAGACCCGTCATGGCCAATACCAGAATTCGATTCTCGATCGCCGACGGCATTGCCCGTCTGGTCTTCTGCGATGTCGAGCGTCACCACGCGGTTGATGGGCAGTTCACCCGCGAACTCGCTGATGCGGCCCGTCAGTGCGAAGCCACTGCCGGCCTGAAAGCGGTGCTGATGACCGCCGAAGGCAAAGACTTCTGCGTCGGCGGCGACCTGCGCGAGTTCATCGCTGAGCGTCCGCGCATCCAGACCCACGTGCGCGACATGACCGTGCATTTTCACGCCGCCATTCTCACGCTTAACCGCCTGCCGGTGCCGGTGATTGCGGGGGTTAACGGGGTGGCTGCCGGCGGCGGTTTCAGTCTGGTGTTGATGGCAGATCTCGCGATTGCCGCGCGCTCGGCCAAATTCAATTTTGCGTACACCAAATCGGGGCTCACGCCCGACGGCGGTGCCACCTTCTTCCTACCGCGTCTGGTCGGCCCGCAGCGGGCGTTTGATCTGATGGCGACCAACCCGACCCTGAGCGCCGAGCAGGCGCAGGCACTGGGCCTAATCGCGCGGGTGGTGGATGACGAGGCGCTGGCGGCGACGCTGGAGGAGACGGTGGCAAAAATCGCCAGCGCGCCGGCCAACGCAAACGGGCGCCTGAAGGGCCTGCTGCGGGCCAGCCTCAACAACTCACTGGAAGAGCAGTTCGAGCTTGAGGCGCGCTCCATTGCCAGCGGCTCGGCGCACCCCGAAACGCAGGCGGCAATCGACGCCTTTTTCCAGCGCACGCAGCGCTAAATCGGTGGTCTGTCGGGCGCGCCCCGTGGCGCTGCTGGCAGGCCTGAAAGCACCGGCCTTGTCGCATGGACAAAGCCGGACCCTTTGGCTATCGTCCGGGCAAATCCCGAGGAGCACCTCATGAACGAACGACTCTCCGCCGACACCGGCGCGCAGGCGGGCAACGCCTTTGACCTTTCGCCCGATCAGAAAATCATTCTCGACGAAGCGGACAAGTTCTCCCGCAAGGAACTCGCGCCGCTGGCCGCCCGCATGGACAACGAGGAATGGTGGCCGGAAGACGTCTTTCGCAAGATTGGCGATCAGGGTTATTTCGGTCTCACGGTGCCGGAGAAATTTGGCGGCGTAGGCCTCGATTTCTTCACCAGCGGGCTGGTCTGTCAGGCCATGGCGCGCTGGAACTACGCGCTGTCCTTGTCCTACATCGCGCACGAGAATCTCTGCCTCAACAACATCTTTCGCAACGCGAACGATGACCTGCGCTACAAGTACCTGCCCGACCTGTGCAGCGGCAAGGCCATCGGCGCGCTGGGGCTGACCGAACCCGGCGCGGGTTCGGACGCGCTGGGCTCGATGCGCACCACCGCCAAGCGCGATGGCAGCCACTACGTGCTCAACGGCACCAAGATTTACATCACCAACGGCCCGATTGCGGACGTCCTGCTGGTCTACGCGAAGACCGCGCCGGAGCGCGGCGCGCACGGCATTTCCGCCTTCATCGTCGAGAAGGACTTCCCCGGCTTCCGCGTCGCGCAGAAGTTGGTGAAGATGGGGTTCCGCGGCAGCCAGACCGGCGAACTCGTCTTCGACAACTGCCGGGTGCCGGTCGAGAACCTGGTGGGCGAAGAGAACAAGGGCGTGGCCGTGGTCATGAGCGGTCTTGATCTCGAACGCGCGGTCATTTCGCCGATTTGCGTCGGCATGGCCGAGCGCGCGCTGGAACTGTCGATCGATTACGCGAAGACCCGCCAGCAGTTCGGCAAGCCGCTGGCCTCTTTCCAGATGATCCAGTCGAAGATCGCCGACATGTACACCTGGGTCGAGACCATGCGCATCTACTGCTACCACGTGCTGGCGGCCGGCAACGCGCTGGAAGTCGGCGCCGGCGGCCGTGGCGCGATCCACGCGCAGTCTGCCGCTTCCATCATGTACACCGCCAATATGCTGAACAGCGTGTTGAATGAAGCACTGCAGATCCACGGCGGCTCGGGCTACATGTGGGAAACCGAGATCAACCGGCTCTATCGCGGCATCAAGCTGCTGGAAATCGGCGCGGGCACGACCGAAGTGCGCAAGATGATTATCAGCCGCGAACTGCTGGGCCAATGAGCACCGAGGCAAGCGTAGACCCGCAGACCGAACTGGCCGAGCGGCCGCTGTCCTTTGCCCCCGGCTTGCTGAAAGGCAAGGTGGTGGTGGTGTCTGGCGGCGGCAGCGGCATTGGCCGCGCCACTGCCTGGATGGCGGTGCGGCTGGGTGCCAGCGTGGTCGTCTGCGGTCGCACCGAAGATAAACTGCTGGCGGTCGCCGATGCCATGCGCGACCGGCGGCTGGACGGCGACTTTGAACCCGTCGACATTCGCGACCGCGCGCGGGTTGAGCGCGCCATCCACAACATCTGGGAACGCCACGGGCGTATCGACCTGCTGGTCAACAGCGCCGGCGGCCAGTTCCCGCAGGCCGCGATCGATTATTCCGAGAAAGGCTGGAACGCCGTCATCAACACCAACCTCACGGGCACCTGGAACGTGATGCAGCAGGCGGCGCTGAAGTGGCGGGAAACGGCAACCGGCGGCAGCATTGTCAACGTGGTGGTAGTGCCGCAGGGCTTGCACGGCGTGGCGCATACCTGTGCGGCGCGGGCCGGGGTGATTGCGCTTTCGCAGTCGCTGTCGGTGGAATGGGCGCCGCTGGGGATCCGCGTGAACTGTGTGGCGCCGGGCGCCATCCGCACCGAAGGCTGGACGGTCTACACCGAAGAAGCACGCAGCAAATACCCGGCCACCAATCCGCTGATGCGGGCCGGCGAGCCCTGGGAAGTGGCCGAAGCGATTTTGTTCGCCGGCGGACCCACCGGCGGGTTCATTAACGGCGAGGTGCTAACGGTCGACGGCGGCGGGCAGCACTGGGGCGAAATCTGGACCACCGGTAAGCCCGAGTATTACGCCAAAGCGACCCGCTTGTGGGACGACAGCGCCCGCTAGCGGTCGTTCATCGGGCGCTTGCCCAACTCCTCGTTCGCCGCCCCCAGTAACGCAATCAGCGCGCTGCGGGCGGCCGGATCTGCCTCCCCCAAAGCCTGCAAGGCGGTCTTGAAGCGGTGCACGTTGGCGGTATGTTCGGCCAGCAAACCGTCGAGGTAGGCGGCTTCAGACAAGCTGCGCTGACCGCCCAGACGATACTTGTCGTTCAGCGCTTCCAGCGTGCGGAAATGCAGGTCCTTGGAATCCAGCATGGCGCGCCAAGCCCGCCAGGCCGGATCGGCGCTGGCAGGCAGGGGCGAGGTGAGGGGCGCTTCGTTCAACCGAACAGACGCTTGAGGAAGCCTTTGATGCCGCCGGCTTGTTGTGCGGTTTCGGCCGCCGGGGCGCTGGCACGGGCGGGGCGCGGACCGCGCTCCTGCGGGGGACGGCCGGCCGGTTTTTCGGTCCGCGGCTGCGACGCGTCAACCCGCAGTTCGCGGCCGTGCAGTTCTTGGCCATTCAGCGCCGCGATGGCGCGAGTCGCCGCTTCGTCATCAAGCATTTCGACAAAACCGTAGCCGCGCGAGCGGCGCGTACGCTTGTCGAAAATGACTTCGGCGGCGGCGACGTCGCCGTACGCCTCGAAAGCGGCGCGCAGTTCTTCATCGCGCACGCTGTAAGGAAGGTTGCCTACGTAGATATTCATTCAGATGCTCTGGATTTTTCGTTTGTTGGAGAGGCCCATCGGGCAGACCTCGGCGTGCATGCGGACTGCCGCGTCCCCTAACGCGACCTGAGTCCGGGGCAACAAGACGGCTCCGCGCGAAGGCGGGACGGGGAGGGCAATCGTCGGTGTGTCGTCGAAGACCCGGCACCGCCTGCCGGCATGATGCTCCGGTAGAAGCCGGCCCTTCAGGCCCGCGCTTCGGCGGCGGCTGCAAAGCCGGACGCCCGGTCTGAGCCGCGCTGCGCGGAACCGGCGGCTGCAAGCTGCAGCCCACCCTCAGATGGGGGGCATTCAAACACAGCAGCCCCGAGGTGGCAACGCAGGGCAGGGCCCTGACGCGTGCGCCCTCGGGACCGCCGGGCGCCTAGCCCGTGAAGGCCTGCAAGCCCGTCTGCGCGCGACCCAGAATGAGGGCGTGCACGTCGTGCGTGCCTTCGTAGGTATTCACCGCTTCCAGATTCATCACATGCCGGATGACGTGATACTCGTCGGAGATGCCGTTGCCGCCGTGCATGTCACGCGCCACGCGGGCAATGTCCAGCGCCTTGCCGCAGTTGTTGCGCTTCATCAGCGAGATGGCTTCCGGCGCGCCGAGGCCAGCGTCAATCATCCGCCCGACCTGCAGCGAACCCTGCAGCCCCAGCGCGATCTCGGTCTGCATGTCGGCCAGCTTCTTTTGAATCAGCTGGTTGGCGGCCAGCGGTCGGCCGAACTGGATGCGGTCCATGGTGTACTGGCGCGCGGCCAGCCAGCAGAACTCGGCGGCGCCCATCGCGCCCCAGGAAATGCCGTAGCGCGCGCGGTTGAGGCAACTGAACGGACCGCGCAGGCCCTGCACGTTGGGCAGCATCTGCGAAGCCGGCACCGGGACCTTGTCCATCACGATTTCGCCAGTGGTCGACGCGCGGAGCGAGAACTTGCCCTCAATCTTCGGCGCCGAGAGGCCGGGCATGCCTTTCTCCAGAATGAACCCGCGAATGACGCCGTCATCGGTTTTGGCCCACACCACAAACACGGTGGCGAGCGGCGAGTTGGTAATCCACATCTTGTTGCCCGTCAGCTCATAGCCGCCGGGCACGCTGCGCGCGCGGGTTTTCATGCCGCCCGGATCAGAGCCGTGGTCGGGCTCGGTCAGCCCGAAACAGCCAATCCATTCACCGGTGGCCAGCTTTGGCAGGTATTTCATGCGCTGCTCTTCGCTGCCGAAGGCGTAGATGGGATGCATGACCAGGCTCGACTGCACGCTCATCGCGGAGCGAAAGCCGGAATCGACGTGCTCGACTTCACGCGCAATCAGTCCGTAGGCCACGTAGCTCATGCCCGCCCCGCCGTACTGTTCGGGAATCGTGCAGCCGAGAAAGCCCATCTCGCCGAATTCGTTCATCAGCGCGGGATCGAAAGATTCATGCCGATGCATGTCGCGCACCACCGGTTGCAGCCGTTCCTGACAGAAGGTGCGCGCGGCCTGCGAAATCAGGCGTTCGTCTTCACTCAATTGGGCCGAGAGCAGCAGGGGGTCCTGCCACTGAAACTGGCCTTCAGCGGTGGCCTTGGGTTTGCTGCCGTCCTGGGTGAGGGGTTTGTTCATGGGCGAGTCTCCGAAGGTTCTTCACTGATCCCGCCTGCGGTCATCGCCGTAGGGCTGGGAAGCGACCGGGGCGGCGCCAACAGGCGCCGACCGAGCGTTACGGGTGCTAGATGGCGGCCGGATAGTGCGCTGCATCACCTAGTTCGATCAAGGCGCTATTTGCTACCATGCGCGCTCTTTTTGCCAACCGTATGCACGGCCCGGTCGACTGACCCGATCTGCGACACTCGCGCAGCCGGGTCGGCTCTGAACCAGCCTCTGGAGGATGAAATGAAGATTCTGGTCGCCGTGAAGCGCGCCATCGACTACAACGTCAAAGCCCGGCCCAAGGCCGATGGCTCGGGGGTCGAATTGGCCAATGTGAAAATGGCTATGAACCCCTTCGACGAAATCGCTGTAGAAGAAGCTATTCGTCTGCAAGAGGCCGGCAAGGCCGGTGAAATCGTCGCGGTGTCGATTGGCCCCGCCGCCAGCCAGGAAACCCTGCGCACCGCGATGGCCATGGGCGCCGACCGTGGCGTGCTGGTGCAGACCGACGACGAAGTTCAGCCGCTGGCCGTCGCCAAATTGCTCAAGGCCATCGTGGAGCGCGAGCAGCCCGGCATGGTGATTCTGGGCAAGCAGGCAATCGACGACGACTCCAACCAGACCGGCCAGATGCTGGCGGGCTTGCTGGGCTGGGCGCAGGGCACCTTCGCCTGCAACGTCGCACCCGAAGGCGACAGCCTCGCGGTCAAGCGCGAAGTCGACGGCGGTTTGCAGTCCATCAAGCTGAAAATGCCGGCTGTGGTCACCGCTGACCTGCGGCTCAACGAGCCCCGCTACGTCAAGCTCCCAAACATCATGAAGGCCAAGAAGAAGCCGCTCGACACCCTAACCCCAGCCGAACTGGGCGTAGACATCACGCCGCGTCTCAAGCTGCTGAAAGTGGCCGAACCGCCGGCGCGCGCCGGTGGCGTAAAGGTGGCCGACGTGCAGGAACTGGTCGCCAAGCTGCGTAACGAAGCGAAGGTAATCTGAACATGACCGCTCTAGTCATTGCCGAACACAACAACCAAACCCTTAATGCCGCCACCCTCAACGCGGCGGCCGCTGCGGCCCGCCTGTCCGGCGGTTTCGACGTGCTGGTCGCCGGCCACAACTGCGGCGCAGTGGCAACGCAAGCCGCGGCCATTGCCGGCGTGGGCAAAGTGCTGGTGGCCGACGCCGCCCAGTACGCCCACGCGCTGGCCGAAAACCTTGCACCGCTGGTGGTGAGCATCGCCGGGGGCTACAGCCACCTGCTGACGGCCTCAACCGCCAATGGCAAGAACGCCATGCCGCGCATCGCCGCCATGCTCGACGTCGCGCAGTTGTCCGACATCATTGGCGTGGTCAGCGACGATACCTTCGTGCGCCCGATCTATGCCGGCAACGTGCTGGCGACCGTGCAGTCCACCGACCGCATCAAGGCGATTACGGTCCGGACCACCGGCTTCGACGCCATTGCAGCGACCGGCGGCACCGGCACCATCGAGAATATTGCCGTGCAGGCTGACGCTGGCCTCTCCACCTTCGTGAGCGAAGAACTGACCAAGTCCTCGCGGCCGGAACTGGCCGCCGCCGACATCATCGTGTCCGGAGGTCGTGGCGTGGGCAGTGCGGAGAACTTCGCAATTATCGAGAAGCTGGCGGATCTGCTCGGCGCGGCGGTCGGTGCCTCCCGCGCCGCGGTCGATGCCGGCTACGTGCCGAACGACTACCAGGTCGGCCAGACCGGCAAGTGCGTCGCGCCGACCCTGTATGTGGCGGTCGGGATTTCCGGCGCCATCCAGCATCTCGCGGGCATGAAAGACAGCAAGGTCATCGTCGCGATCAACAAGGACGAGGAAGCGCCGATTTTCCAGGTGGCGGACTACGGGCTGGTGGGCGACCTGTTCAAGGAAGTCCCGGCCCTGTGTGAAGCGCTGGCAAAGTAAGTCAATCGGCCTGGGCGGGAGAGCGGAGCAATGGAACGAGAGTCAATGGAGTTTGATGTCGTGATCGTGGGCGGCGGGCCTTCGGGCCTCGCTTGCGCGATCCGGTTACGGCAACTGGCGGCCGAACGCGGGCAGGACCTCAGCGTTTGCCTGATCGAGAAAGGCTCCGAAATCGGCGCCCACATCCTGTCTGGCGCGGTCATGGAACCGCGCGCGCTGAATGAACTCCTGCCCGACTGGGCGGCGCTGGGTGCGCCGCTCAACACGGCGGTCAAGGACGACCGCTTTATGTTCCTGACCGAATCCCGCGCTGTGCGGCTGCCGACGCCGCCGCAGATGGAAAATCACGGCAACTACATCGTGAGCCTCGGCAATGTCTGCCGCTGGTTGGGCACGCAGGCGGAAGGTCTGGGCGTCGACATTTACCCGGGGTTTGCCGCCGCTGAAGTGCTGTTCAACGACGACGGCTCGGTCAAGGGTGTGGCAACCGGGGACATGGGCCGGTCGAAAGACGGCTCGGAAGGCCCCAACTTTGCGCCCGGCATGGAACTCCATGCGCGGCAGACCATTTTTGCTGAAGGCTGCCGCGGCTCGCTGACCAAGCAACTCTTCGAGCGTTACAAGCTGCGCGACGGTGTCGACCCGCAGGTCTATGGCATCGGTATCAAGGAGCTCTGGGAGGTCAAACCCGAGCATCATCATCTGGGGCAGGTCACCCACACCATTGGCTGGCCGATGAACACCCAGACCTACGGCGGCTCCTGGGAATACCACCTCGAAGGCAATCTGGTATCGATTGGTTTTGTGGTGGGGCTGAACTACAGCAATCCCTGGATCAGCCCGTTTGAGGAAATGCAGCGCTTCAAGACGCACCCTGCGGTCCGGGAGACCTTTGCCGGCGCGCGGCGGGTGTCCTATGGCGCGCGCGCCATCAGCGCCGGTGGCTTCCAGTCCATCCCGAAGTTGAGCTTCCCCGGCGGCGTGCTGATTGGCGACACCGCGGGCTTCCTTAACCTGCCCAAAATCAAGGGCAGCCATACGGCCATGAAGTCGGGCATGACCGCCGCCGAAGCGGTCTTCGAGCTGCTGGCCGCCGGCGAGACCGCGGGCAACGAGGCGGTCGACTACCCGCATCGCTTGCGCAACACCTGGCTGTGGGACGAACTCTACCGGGTACGCAACATCAAGCCGTCGTTCCATTGGGGACTGTGGCCGGCCGTCGCCTACTCGGCGGTCGATACCTACCTGTTCCGCGGCAAGGCGCCGTGGACCTTCCACCATCACCCGGACCACGAGTCGCTGAAGCCGGCCGCGCAGTGCCCGCGCATCGAGTATCCGAAGCCCGACGGGGTGCTGACTTTCGACCGCCTGTCTTCGGTGTTCCTGTCGAACACCAACCATGAGGAAGATCAGCCCTGCCACCTCACGCTGCGCGACGCGAGCGTGCCGACCCGGCTCAACCTGCCGGTTTACGAAGGCCCGGAGCAGCGCTACTGCCCGGCCGGCGTCTACGAGTACGTGGGAGAGGGTGCGGGTCGCCAGCTGCAAATCAACGCGCAGAACTGCGTCCATTGCAAAACCTGCGACATCAAGGACCCGTCCCAGAACATCAACTGGGTGACGCCCGAGGGCGGCGGCGGTCCCAACTATCCGAATATGTAAGGGGAGCGCCATGCCGAAAGTCACCTTCGTCCAGTTCACCGGCGATAGCCGCACGGTGGAAGTGCCCGCCGGCTGGACCTTGATGGAGGCCGCCGTGCAGAACGGCGTCGACGGCATCACGGCCGAATGCGGCGGTGGCTGCGCCTGCGCGACCTGCCACGTGCTGGTGCCACCGGAATGGGCGGCCCGCGTGCCGGCCATCGGCCCGGCGGAAAACGACCTGCTCGAATGCACCGCCGTGCCGCGGACCGCGCAGTCCCGCCTGAGCTGCCAGATTCAGGTCAGCGCGGCGCTGGACGGGCTCACCGTGAATCTGCCCGAGCGCCAAAGCTAGGCCTGCCCGGCACACGCACCAGCAGCCATGAGCATTGTGATTGTCGGGGCCGGTCAGGCCGGCCTGCAGATTGCGGAAAGCCTGCGCCGCGGCGCTTACGAAGGTCGGCTGGTGCTGATCGGGGATGAGTCCTTCCCGCCGTACCAGCGTCCCCCCTTGTCGAAAAAATATCTCGCCGACCAGATGGCCGACGAGCGCTTGTACTTTCGCCCGCTCGAACAGCTGGAAAAGCAGCAGATTGAGTTTCGCCCACAGACCCGCGTGACCGCCCTCGATCGCGAGGCGCGCGAGGTGGTCCTGGCCACCGGCGAGCGCCTGCCTTACGAGGGCCTTGCATTGACCACCGGCACCCGCGTACGGCCTTTGCCGGTGCCAGGTGCCGACCATCCAGCCGTGTGCTACCTGCGCGGTCTGGACGACGCCAGACGTCTGCGCGAGCGCCTGCCGGCGGCCGCGCGCGTGCTGGTGGTGGGTGGCGGCTTTATCGGACTTGAAGTGGCCGCCACGGCGCGCGCTGCCGGCAAGCAGGTCACCGTGATTGAAGCGCTGGATCGTCTGATGGCCCGCGCGGTAGCACCGGTGGTCTCGGATCATTTTGCGAGTCTTCATCGGGCGCGCGGCGTTGAGTTCCGCTTTGGGGTGGGCCTCGCGTCGATTGCGGCACAGGCTGACGGCAGTTTCACCGCCAGCCTCGCCGACGGCAGCAGCATCGAGGCCGACCTGCTGGTCGCCGGCATTGGTGTGTTGCCCAATCAGGAACTCGCCGCTGCCGCCGGCCTTGAATGCCGCAGCGGCATCGTGGTCGACGAATACGCGCGCACCAGCGACCCGCGCATCGTGGCGGCCGGAGACTGCACCTGGCATATCAATCGGCGCTTCGCCACTGCGCACCGGCTTGAGTCGGTCCAGAACGCGGTCGATCAGGGCAAGATTGCGGCGGCCAGCCTGCTTGGACAGTCGGTGCCGTATCAAGATCTGCCTTGGTTCTGGTCCGACCAGTACGACGTCAAACTGCAGATGGTCGGGCTGTCGCAAGACCACGACGCCGCGCTAGTCCGCGGTGAACCGGCCTCTGGCGCGTTTTCGGTCTTTTACTTCAAGACCGGCGCACTGGTTGGCGTGGACAGCATCAACCGGCCGGCGGAACACATGCTGGCGCGCAAGCTGATGCAGACCGGCGCCGTGGTACCGCCCAAGGCGGCTGCCGACCCGGCATTTGATTTGAAAACCTGCCTGCCGCCGGCCTGAGCCGGTTGGAGGCGAAGCACATCGCGTTGCCGCGTGCGGCGCAGACATCACCAAAGATAAAGACAGGGGAACGGGGAACATGCCGAAAATCACTTACATCGACGTCGATGGAAAAGCCTTCGAGACCAGCGTCGCCAGCGGGCTGTCCCTGATGGAAGGCGCGATCAATGCCGGCGTGCCCGGGGTGCTGGCGATTTGCGGCGGCAGCTGTGCCTGCAGCACCTGCCACGCCTATATCGACGACGCCTGGACGACGGTGGTCGGTGGCCCCAACGACATTGAAGACGCCACGCTGGATCTGGCCAACGAGCGTAAGCCGTCCTCACGGCTTACCTGCCAGGTGCAGATCACGGACGCCATGGATGGGCTGATCGTCCACGTCGCCAAGAACGACTAGGTGCCGCGGCGGCCGCGCCGCCGCGATCGCCTGCCCTGACCTTGACCGGCAGGGCATTGCCGGGGTGTCACCGCAAGGATGGCCGGTACCATGGCATGTGGGCGGCTTGCGTGATGGCAGCGAATAACGCGCTGCGCATCTCGCAGCCGCAACCGTTTTGCATCGGCGCCTGACGCGCCCTGTTTTCGTAAGGAGAGATCCGTGACCACCATCCGCCAGGACGACCTTATCCGCAGCGTCGCCGACGCCCTGCAGTACATCTCCTACTACCACCCGCTGGACTACATCCAGAACCTGGCCAAGGCCTACGAACGCGAAGCCTCGCCCGCCGCGCGCGACGCGATGGCGCAAATCCTGATCAACTCCCGCATGTGCGCCGAAGGCCATCGTCCGCTGTGCCAGGACACCGGCATCGTGACGGTGTTTGTGAAAGTCGGTATGAACGTGCGCTGGGACGCCACCCTCAGCCTGACCGACATGATCAACGAAGGCGTGCGGCAGGCCTATCTCAACCCGGATAACAAACTGCGCGCGTCGATAGTCGCGGATCCGGCCGGCAAGCGGCTTAACACCCGTGACAACACGCCCGCGGTGATCCACACCGAAATCGTGCCCGGCGACGAAGTGGAAATCACCGTCGCGGCGAAGGGCGGCGGTTCGGAGAACAAATCCAAGTTCGCGATGCTCAATCCCTCGGATTCCATCGTCGACTGGGTTCTCAACACGGTGCCTTTGATGGGCGCCGGCTGGTGCCCGCCGGGCATGCTGGGTATTGGCATTGGCGGCACCGCCGAGAAGGCGATGCTGATGGCAAAAGAATCCCTGATGGAGCCCATCGACATCCAGGAACTCATCGCACGTGGCCCCAGCACCCCGCTGGAGGAACTCCGCCTCGAGCTTTACGAAAAGGTGAATGCGTTGGGGATCGGCGCCCAGGGGCTTGGTGGATTGACTACCGTGCTAGACGTGAAGATTCTCGACTATCCGACCCACGCCGCCTCGAAGCCCATTGCGATGATCCCCAACTGCGCGGCGACCCGCCACGCCCATTTTGTGCTGGATGGTTCCGGCCCGGCCGAACTGCCGGTGCCGAAACTCGAAGACTGGCCGCAGGTCACCTGGTCGGCGGGCGCTAGCGCGCGCCGCGTCAATCTCGACACGGTGACGGCGGAAGAGATTCGCACCTGGAAGCCGGGCGAAACCCTGCTGCTGTCCGGCGCAATGCTGACCGGCCGGGATGCGGCGCATAAGCGGATTCAGGAGATCCTCGCGCGCGGCGAAGCGCTGCCCGAAGGGGTCGATTTCAAGGGACGCTTTATCTACTACGTTGGCCCGGTCGATCCCGTGCGCGACGAAGTGGTGGGACCAGCCGGTCCGACTACCGCGACCCGCATGGACAAGTTCACCGACATGATGCTGGAGAAAACCGGTCTGCTCGGCATGATCGGCAAGGCCGAGCGCGGGCCGATTGCGATTGAATCTATCCGCAAGCACCGCGCGGTCTACCTGATGGCGGTGGGCGGCGCGGCCTATCTGGTGTCGAAAGCCATCCGCAAGTCGCGCGTGGTGGCCTTCGCCGACCTTGGCATGGAAGCGGTGTACGAGTTTGTCGTTGAAGACATGCCGGTGACGGTGGCGGTGGACGCCGAAGGCACCTCGGTGCACAAAACCGGACCGGCCGAGTGGCAGGCCAAAATCGGCAAGATTCCGGTGAAAGTCACCGGTTGAGCTAAACCCTCAAGCTGGGCTCAGATCCCTGAGCCCAGATTCTGCAGCCCGCATTCGCGGCGCTCCAACACCTTGGTCGGATCGAAATAATCGTCGTTGTCCGGCAGGTCGTGCTCGTAGAGATAGTCTTCCAGATCGAGCCCCGTCAGCGCGAAGAACGGCGCCACCCGGGTGGTGCCGAAAGGCCCGCGCGACACCACGCCCAGCGTCTTTCGAAAGTCGGTCTGCTCGGCGCGAATGCCGGTGAACCAGAGATCCGGCGCCAGTTCGCGCAGCGCGCGCTCAAAAGGCTCCAGCTTTACTTCCTGCGTGAAGGCTTCGTGCCCTGGGTCGTCCAGTCCGGGCACGCCGCCCAGCACCGCCGTGCGCCGCGCGCTGCTGACCAGCGGGGTGTAGACCTTCAGATTCAGATTAAGGCGCTGCGTCACTTCTTCAGCGAAGCGGTAGGTCGCCGGCGTGTTGTAACCACTGTCAACCCACACCACCGGGATGTCCGGCACGATTCGCGTCACGAGATGCAGCAGCGCCGCCGCGCGCGGGCGGAAGTTGGTCGACAGTAGCGGACGCGTCGCATAGCGCAGCGCCTGACGCACGATGCTATGCGGGTCGAGGTGCTGAAAGTCTGCGGCGGCACCCAGCAAGCTAGCGGGTTCGGCAGGGCGGGGAGTCGGTGCGGCCTGGCGGTTGCTCATGAGGGTGTCGTGCAGCGAATTGCGAGGCGCGCATTATCCGTCTAGCCGCGTCAGGCAATTAGTTCAATGCGGCATAAGGATAGACGGCGCCCCGTCGCCAATCGCCGTGGCTGCGGGCAATCCAGCCGGCAGGGGATGAACCGCCGGATGTAGCGCATGGGCCAGAATGTCCAGGCTGTCGACAAGGCGCGGCCCGGGACGATTGAAGTAGGCATTGCCATCGGTCACATACACCCGGCCCGCGCGCACGGCCCGCAGGTGCGGCCACGCAGGGTGCGCGGTGACGGCGGGCAATTCCTGCAGCGCGCGCGGGGTCGAAAAGCCGCAGCAGGCGATGAACAGCACATCCGGGTCGGCGGCTTCCAGCGTGGCCCAGTCGAAGGCGCTGGATTTCTGGCCGGCCTCGCCCAGCAGCGGCGTTCCGCCCGCCAGTTCAACCAGTTCGGGATTCCAGTGACCGCCGGCAAAAAAGGGCGCCAGCCATTCCAGAAAAACCACTCGTGGGCGTGGCACGCGCAGCGCGCGCGTGCGCTCGGCCACCGTCGCCACGCGACGTTCCAGCCCGTGGCGCAGGGTGCTGGCCTGCGCGGCGACCCCGAGCAGCGTCCCCAGTTCGGTGATCGCCGCGAACAGATCGTCCAGTCGGGACGGCGAGAAATTGAACTGCTGCGCCGCCTCCGGCACCGCGCATAGCGCGGCGCTGACGGTATCGCTGTCCACCCCACACACCGCGCACAGCGACTGGCTGATCAGCAGGCTGGGCGCGAGCTCCCGCAACTGCGCCAGATCGAGCTGGTACAGCGGCAGGCCGGAGGCGACCGCCGCCCGCACCTCGGCGTCGATCTCGAGACTGCCGGCTTCGTGCCGGATCCCCGTGGCGCTGACCCGCGGCAGGCGATTGACCGTCGGTGGAAAGTCACACTCGTGAGACACCCCGACCAGTTGATTCTCCAGGCCCAGCGCGCAAAGGAGTTCGGTTGCGCCCGGCAGCAGGCTGATTAGACGGTGAGGGTGAGCAGTGGTCATGGGGGGCTCCTTCAGGCGGACTCAAGCGTCGTGATGCCAAGCAGGCGCGGGTTCTGCGCTGTCTGCTGCCAAATGCCCCGAACCCCGAACACCGCAGCCAAACGGGCATCGCTCAGCGCGACGGCGGGCGAGTCGCAGACCACGGCATGACCGTCAGCCAGCACCAGCAGACGGTCACAGTAGCGCGCGGCGAGCGCCAGGTCGTGCAGGACCAGCAAGACGCCACAACCTGCGGCGGCGAGGCCGCGCAGCGCGGTCAGCACCTGCAGTTGCGCGCGCGGGTCGAGGGCGGCGGTGGGTTCGTCGACCAGCAGCAGCGCGTGCTGGCCCGCGTGCAGGCGCGCCAGATGAACTCGCATCTGCTCGCCGCCGGACAGCGCGCGGGCCGGGCGTGCGGCAAATCCGGTGAGTTCAAAGGCTTCCAGCGCGGCGTCGATCGCCGCCGCGTCGGCCGCGGCCGTCGCGAGGCCCGCATGGGGCCGCCGACCGAGTGCCACCAACTCCCGCACCGTCAGCGGCCACAGGATTTGCGGGTTCTGCGGTAAATAACCGAGCGCGCGCGCACGCGCCTGCCGGTCGAGGGTGCTTAACGCCTGTCCCGCAAACCTGACCTCGCCGTGCTGCAGGGGCAGGAGTCCGGCGATGGCCCGGAGCAGCGATGATTTGCCGGCCCCGTTCGGGCCCACCACGCCGAGCACTTCGCCCGCCTGCAGGCTGAGCGAAAGCGCTTCCAGCACCGCACGCTGACCCAGACGGGCCGACAGGGCAGTGAGCGTCAAAAGGCTCATAGCCCGCTGTCTCGCACCCGCCACAGCAGGACCAGCAGGAAGGGCGCGCCGACCAGCGCGGTGATCACGCCAAGTTTGGGTTCACCCCCGGCCGGGAGCAGGCGACAGACCAAGTCTGCGAGCAAGGTTACGGCCGCGCCGCCCAGCGCGGACAGCGGCACCAGCACGCTGGGCCGATGGCCAACCACGGGGCGCAGCGCGTGTGGCACCAGCAGACCCACAAAGCCAATCAGGCCGGCAACGGCCACGCCCGGACCCACCGCCAGCGCGGCGCCTGCGACCACCAGCGTCCGCAGGCGGGGGAGGTCCGTGCCCAGACTGGCGGCAATGTCTTCGCCCAGCGCCAGCGTGTCCAGCGCCGGCGCAGCCCGCCACAGCAGCGCCACACCCGCGAGCGTAAAGGGGACCGCCAGCGCGGCGTGGGTCAGGCTGCGATCGGCCAGTGAGCCCATCAGCCAGAACACAATCTCGAACGCCGCGTAGGGGTTGTCGACCAGACTCAGCACCAGCGAGCTGGCGGCGCTGGCCAGACTGCCCAACGCAACCCCGGCGAGAATCAGGCTGAAACTGCTGGCCCCCCTATGGGCAAGCCCCAGCAGGCAGAGTGTGCCCAGGAGCGCGCCGGCCAGACCGCCCAGCGGGAGCGCCAGCGCATAGCCGCTACCGGCGCCCAGATAGAACACCAGCACGGCGCCCAGCGCGGCGGTGGCCGAGACGCCGGTCAGTCCGGGGTCGGCCAGCGGATTGCGCAACAAGGCCTGCAAGGCAGCGCCGGCCGCGCCCAGACCGGCGCCAATGGCCAGCGCCAGCAGCAGGCGGGGAAGCCGCACTTCGCGCAGGATGAGCACCGCTTCGCGGTCGCCCGTGCCCCATAGCCCGGCCAGCGCGCGGGCCGGGCTGATAGGCACCGGGCCCAGCCCCAGCGACGTCAGCGCCAGCAGCAGCAGGACGATCAGCAGGCCGCCGACCAGATGGCGGCGGGTAAGCCGCATCAAGGCGCACTCAGCGCAGCGCGCAGGCGGCTCACGCCCTGCGCAAACTGCGCGCTGCCACAGGCCCACAGCGACTCGTCCAGCGGCACGTGGCGCGCTGACGTGCGCGCCAGCGCCGGATGTGCCAGAAACTGCTCGGCCAGTGAGTTGGCGCGCCCCGCGGACGTACTCAGCACCAGCACGTCGGCGCGGGCGCTGAGCAGGCGTTCGAGCGGTACGAAGCCGCCGCTCGCGTAGGGCGTGTGCTGCGCCAGATCGCGCAGGCCCGCCTGCAGCAGCAGGGCATGGCCCAGGCTTGCCGCGCCCGGCGTGTGGCCGCCGGCCTGTAGCAGCCAGGCGCTGCCGGCCGGCGGCGCGGCGATGGGGTCGATGCTGGCGATCAGCGCTTCGGCGCGCGGGGTCTGGCCCAGCAGTTCGCCGGCTCGTCGGAGGGTCTGGCGCAATTCGTCGACCGTGGTCGGCGGCGGCAGTAGTTCAACCCGCAGCCCCAACTGCCGCAGGAGCGCGACCGTGCTTACTGCCGCCTGCGGTGTGGCCACAATCAAATCGGGCGCGAGCGCCAGCAGGGCTTCGGCCTGTACGTGGGTCACCGGCAGGCGTGCGGCGGCAGCCGCATAGGGTGAGAGGACGGGGTCGCGGGCCAGCGCGGTCAGCCCGGCAATTTGCGTCGGCGCGGCGATTTCCAGCAGGAGCAGATCGGTGCAGAGATTCAGCGAGACCACCCGTTGGGGTGGGGACTCAACGCCAGCGGCGCAGACCGTGGCGACGCTGGCCAAGGCGAGCGCCGCCAACAGCCTGCGCAGGCCGTTCAACCGGCAGAGCGCCGCGCGCGCACGGCGGCCGCGAGGTCTTCCAGCACCGGTACCGTCATCTCCCAGGACATGCAGGCGTCGGTAATGCTTTGGCCGTAGACCAGCGGCGTGCCGGCCGAGTGGTTTTGTTTGCCTTCGCGCAAATGACTTTCCAGCATCAGCCCGCAGATGCTGCGGTCGCCGCCGGCCACCTGGGCACCGACTTCCGCCGCGACCCCGGCTTGATTGCGATGATCTTTGCGGCTGTTGCCGTGGCTGGCGTCGATCATGATGCGGGCGTTGATGCTGGCCTTCTTCAGGACGCCCGCGCAGTCGGCCACCGCCGCCGCGTGGTGGTTGGGGCCGCTGTTCGAGCCGCGCAGAATCACATGGCAATTCGGGTTGCCCGAAGTGCTGACAATCGCCGCAATGCCCTGTTTGGTGACTGACAGAAAATGGTGCGAGTGGCGTGCCGCGCCCAGCGCATCCACCGCAATCTGGACGCTGCCGTCGGTTCCGTTCTTGAAGCCGACGGGCATCGACAGCCCGGAGGCCAGTTCGCGATGGATCTGGCTCTCGGTGGTGCGCGCACCAATCGCGCCCCAGGACACCAGATCGGCGATGAACTGCGGCGTGATGACGTCCAGAAATTCGGAGCCCGTAGGCAGTCCGCGGTGGGCCAGATCCAGCAGCAGCCGGCGCGCGGTGCGCAGGCCGTTATTGATATCAAAACTGCCGTCCAGTCGCGGGTCGTTGATGAGCCCTTTCCAGCCGATGGTCGTGCGCGGCTTCTCGAAATACACCCGCATGACCAGCAGCAGATCGTTCTGGAAGCGCTCCACCACGCCTTGCAGATGGTCGGCGTATTCCAGCGCCGCGCGGGTGTCGTGGATCGAGCAGGGGCCAACCACCACCAGCAGGCGGTCGTCCTCGCCCTGAATGATGCGTTCGGCCTGGCGGCGCCCGCGCGAAACCGTCTGCGAGGCGTGCTCGGTCAGCGGCAGTTCCTCAAGCAGGATGGCGGGCGGCAGTAGCGGACGGTAGCCGACGATCCGGGCGTCGTCAGTGACCTCAAACATGGTGTGTCATCTCCAGACTTGCAGCATCAAAAGGGTGTCGCGCAAGCCGGCGGCGGCGTGCGGCTGTCTAGTATAGCGATTGAGGCCCGGGCGGCCACGCCGCGTGACGCAGGTTTAGCTGAAGGCGAGGCGGGGCCGGGGGCGGGCGTGGGCGCCTTGCGTACTGCGCTCCTTGCTCTGGCTCTGGCGATGCACCTGCTGCAGCTCGCGCCAGAACTCAACGGTGAGCAGGTCGGCGTGGTGTGCCGTGAAGACCTCGCGGAGCGAGGGCTCGATCGCCAGAAACTTGAGAAATTCCTCGGGAAACACGTCGTTTGAGTTGACGTGAAACCACGGCCGCTGACGGAATTCGTCTTCGTCGAAGCGCGATTCCGGCACTTCGCGGAAGTTGCATTCGGTGACCAGACAGAGCTCGTCGTAGTCGTAAAAAATCACCCGGCCGTGGCGGGTGACGCCAAAATTCTTAATCAGCAAATCGCCGGGAAAGATGTTGGCCCGGGCGAGATCTTTCAGCGCCTGGCCGTAATCGATGACCGCCGCTTCGGCCGCTTCGCGCGGACTTTCCCGCAGATAGAGATTCAGCGGGCGCAGGCGGCGCTCCATGTACAGGTGACGCAGGATCAGCTGGCCGTTCTCGATGCGGGTGGTTTCGCCGGCTTCGGCCAGCAGTTCGTCCACCACTTCCTGCTCGAACTTGTCCAGCGGGAACTCGATGTCCGAGAACTCCTGGGTGTCGATCAGGCGACCCGCGCGGTCGTGCATCAGCACGAATTCGTATTTCGACATCACCTCGTGCCGGCTGGTGTTCTTGGGAAACCCGAAGCGGTCACGGATGATTTTGAAGACCAGATCGTAGGAGGGCAGGGTGAAGACGATCATCACCAGCCCGCGGTCGCCTGGCGCTGTGATGAAGCGGTCTTCGCAACTGGCCAGATGCGTGGAGAAAATCTGGTAGCGCTCGGTTTTGCCCTGCCGCAAACGCCCCAGCACGGTGTAGAGCTCGTCGATCGGCTTGCCCGGCAGCAACGAGTGGATGAAAAACACCGCGCCTTCTACCGGCTCCAGATCGACGAAAAAATAGGAGCGGGTGAAGCCGAACAGGATGCTGATGTCGTCGACCGACATCATGATCGAGTCAACGACGACGCCAGATTCGTGGTGACCAAGCGCGATGACCAACGGCGCTTCGTGCTGGCGCCAGAAGGCTTTGCCGATCAGATAAGCCGCGTTCGACTGGTAGAAGACCGCCGGCAGAAAATCAAAGCGCAGGATCGCGCCGGGCGAGGTTTCCAGCGTCGCCACGTAGGCGGTGAGCTCGGCTTCGATGCGGCCGACGTCGCGCCCCAGATTGGCGTAGGGCACATCGAAACTGCAGTCGGCCAGCAACAGCCGCAGGCTTTCGGTGACCGAGCCCCAGTTGATGTAGCTGCGGCATTCCACCGCGTGGCGACGCGCGTCGTGCAGGTTGAACCGCACGTCGACGAATTCGGCGTCGGGGTCGGTGCCGACCGTGTGCAGGATCCGGCGGCTAACCGAATTGAAAAAGGTTTTGGAGAAAGCGCCGTCCGGGATGCCGTCGACGCGCTCGCCAAAAATGGCTTTCAGCTCGCGCCACTTGGCGTGTTCCTGCGCTTCCTGTCCGAGCAGACGGGTGAGGGCTGCGACCGCGCGGTCGACCGATTTGGTGTAGAGCTCGATGCGCTCGCCGAAGTCGCGTTCGGCGCCGTGCCAGTCCCGCGCTTCAAAGCGCTGTTTGGCCCGACGGGTGATTCGGCCGAAATTATCGTTGTATTTGACGAACGCCTCGCGCACGAGCCTGCCTGCTTCAAACAGGGGCGCGCGAGACGTCGTCGCAGGCATGTCGGCTTACAGCCGTTCGATCATCGCCGTGGCGAACTCGCTGCACTTCACTTCCGTGGCGCCGTCCATCATGCGGGCGAAATCGTAGGTCACGATCTTGTCGCCGATGGTGCGATCCATGGAGTTGATGATCATGTCGGCCGCTTCGGTCCAACCCATGTAGCGAAACATCATTTCGCCCGACAGCAGCACCGAACCCGGGTTCACCTTGTCCTGGTTGGCGTACTTCGGCGCCGTGCCGTGAGTCGCCTCGAAGATCGCGTGGCCGGTGTCGTAGTTGATGTTGCCGCCCGGCGCGATCCCGATACCGCCCACCTGCGCGGCGAGCGCGTCGGAGAGGTAGTCACCGTTCAGGTTCAGGGTGGCGATGACGTCGAACTCGCTCGGTCGGGTCAGCACCTGCTGCAGGGTGATGTCCGCGATGGCGTCCTTGATCAGCACCTTGCCGGCCGCCAGTGCGGCGTCCTGCTCGGCGTTTGCCGCCTTGGAGCCTTGTGCCGCCACCGTCCGCTCCCACTGCTCCCAGGTGTAGCAGTCGGCGCCAAGTTCTTTCTCTGCGAGCTCATAGCCCCAGTTGCGGAAGGCGCCTTCGGTGAACTTCATGATGTTGCCCTTGTGCACGAAGGTCACGCTCTTGCGGCCGTTGCTCAAGGCGTACTTGATCGCGGCGCGGACCAGTCGGGCGGTGCCTTCCTGCGACACCGGCTTGATGCCGATACCGGAAGTCCCCGGGAAACGAATTTTCTTGTACAGGTCCGGGAAGTGCTCGGCCATGAGCGCGAGGAACTTCTTGTTCTCCGCCGTGCCCTGCTCGAACTCGATGCCGGAGTAAATGTCTTCGGTGTTCTCGCGGAAAATCACCATGTCGACCAGGTCGGGGCGCTTCACCGGCGAGGGCACGCCCTTGAACCAGCGCACCGGGCGCAGGCAGACGTAGAGGTCAAGAATTTGCCGCAGTGCGACGTTCAGCGAACGAATGCCGCCGCCAACCGGCGTGGTCAGCGGGCCCTTGATGGCCACCAGATACTTGCGGCAGGCGTCCAGCGTGGCTTCCGGCAGCCAGGAACCGGTGAGGGTATTGGCCTTTTCGCCGGCGTAGACCTCCATCCACGCGATTTTGCGGCGGCCGCCGTAGGCCTTCGCGACCGCGGCGTCCATTACCCGCTGGCTGGCGCGCCAGACGTCCGGGCCAATGCCGTCGCCTTCGATGAAAGGAATGATCGGATTGTCGGGGACGGTCAGCCGACCGTTCGCGATAGAAATGATGGCGCCGTCGGCCGGTGCAATGGGTGTAGTCAATTTACCTGTCTCCCGTTCACATGAAATCACGGCAAGTTTTCCACACTTGGAACAGCGTTGTCACGGCAGGAAATCTTCCGGCGTAATCCCCGTGTCGTTGAGTCTTGCCAAGGCTTCGCCTATTCTCGGCAATGTGAACAGCTTTTTTAAGTAACAAGCGCAAACCCTTGATTCCAAAAATGAGAGTCATTGTCTACGACGCCGATCGCTACGACCGGGGGCTGCTGTCCCTCGCGCTGCGCAGCGCTCTGCCGGAATTGACGGTGGCCAAGGCCGGCTCCTTGCTGGAGCTCATGCATGAATTAAGCAGCGGTCCGGTTGCCGCCGTGGTCGGTGACCCGGGCACTACGCTGGCTGAAGTCAGCGACGCGATCCGTTTTGCCCGCCAGCGCGAACCCGCCTGCCTGTTCTGGCTGTTTACCGCCGAAGAAGACGCGCCTACCGCCGAGTCCTGCGTGGGTCTGGGCGTGGACGGCCGCGACCGCAAGGACAGCGCCGGCTATCTAAGCCTCCCTCAGCGCCTGCTGGAACGCGTGCGCCAGACCCGCGAACTGGGCGAGCGCTACCCGGAGGAGGCGGCGACCCTGATGGGCAGCGCGGTGCCTGCCGCCAGCGCGTTGATTGATGGCGAGGGGCGGTTCCGGGCGGTCAATCAGGAGCTTGAGCTGCTGTTCAAGCTTCCGCGCTACGCGATGCTCGACACCGGGCTTGCCCAAATGGGCGCGGCGAATGAACGCGTGGCGTTGCAGCAAATCCTCAACGGCCCCCGTCAGCGCAACAGCCTCACCCTCAGCGTGGCCCACGAGGGCAGCGCGTCGGATGAGTTCAGCCTGCTCCTGCGCCCGCTGGGCGAGCAGCCGCGGCAGGGCAGTTGGTGGATTCTGAGCGCGAGTCCTGCCCTGCGCGCCACCGAGTTGCCGGGCAGTCCGGCGCTTACCGCCCGCAACGCCGAACTGGAACAACTGCTGTTTGCCGTAACCCACGACCTTCAGGCGCCGCTCAACTCGCTGGCCAGCAACGCCCGCTGGCTGGTGGCCCGGCGCAGTGAACTGGGACAGGAGCTCGCCGAGTCCTCGCAGGAAATCGCGGCGCTGACCCAGCGGATGCAGCAGATGCTCGATGGCATCCTCGCGGTATCAACCGTGCGCTCGGGGCAGTCGGAGCCGGAAGCGGTCAATCTGGACAACGCCTTGACCGATGCGCTGGCCAATTTACAGAGCGAGATTGATGAAGTGCGCGCCACGATTGAGCGCTATCCGCTGCCCACGCTGCTCGTAAACCGGCAGCAGATGGTGCAGGTGTTCCAGAACCTGCTGTCGAACGCGCTGAAGTTTCGGGGGCCTCGTCCGCCGCGGGTGCGCATCAGTTCGCAAGACAGCGGGGACTGCCTGCGGATCGTCGTGCAGGACAACGGCATTGGCATCGCGCCGCGCGATATTCCGCGGATCTTCGGCATGTTTCAGCGTTTACACAGTGAACAGGAATATCCGGGCCTCGGCATCGGGCTGGCGATTTGCCGTCAGATCGTGCGCGCCCACGGCGGTGAACTCTTTGTAGATTCCTCGCCGGGCAATGGTTCGATCTTCATGATGGAATTCCGGGGACCGGGTCTCCGGTCCGTGATCCGCCCGGTGCCCCGGGAGGTGGCAAGTCGATGAGCGAAACCCCGATCTCCTGCCGCGTACTGCTGGTGGAAGACATTGAATCCGAAGCCAGGCTTGCCATCGCGCACCTGCGCCGAATCAGCGGATGGCGTTTTGTCATCGAGCATCTGCCGCGCCTGGAGCCCTCGCTTGAGCGCGCGCGCAGCCAGCGCTACGACCTCATTCTGCTCGATCTCAATCTGCCCGACGGGGTGGGCGTCGAAGTTTGCCAGCGGATGCATGACGCCGCGCCCGATGTGCCGATCATCGTGCTGACCAATCAGACCAGCCCGCAACTTGGTCTGCGTTCCTTGCGCGAAGGCGCGCAGGATTACCTTATCAAGCGCGAACTGGACGAAATTGTCCTCGGCCGCGCCATTCGCTACGCCATTGAACGACACCGCGCCGAGCGCGCACTCCGCGCCAGCGAGGAGCGCTATGCGCTGGCGGTCGGTGGCGCCAACGACGGCATCTGGGACTGGAACCTGCGCGATGACGAGGTTTATTTCTCGCCGCGCTGGAAAGCCATTCTGGGCTACAGCGAGGACGATGTTTCCGACCGCATCGCCGAGTGGCTGGACCGGGTCGATCAGCAGGACCGCGCACGTTTCGACGCGGCGCTCAACCAGCATCTGGAAGGCCGCTCGGCGTTCTTCGAATGCGAATACCGGATGATCACGCGCGGCGGGGAGTCGCGCTGGGTCTCAAGTCGCGGCGTTGCCCTGCGCGACCGCGCGGGCGCGGCCTGGCGGATGGCGGGCTCAATGACCGATATCACTCGCCGCAAGCAGGCGGAGACCCGGCTGCTGCATGAAGCCGTGCACGACCCGCTGACCGGCTTGCCGAACCGGCTGCTGTTCATGGACCGGCTTGATCTCGCTTTGCGGCGCTACCGGCGCGATTCTGCCAAGCAGTTTGCCGTGCTCTTTTTTGACCTTGACCGCTTTTCGCAGGTGAACGAATCGCTGGGACAGGCTGCGGGCGATGAACTGCTGGTGCAGGTCGCTGCGCGCGTGACCAGCTGCCTGCGTCCCGGCGACACGCTGGCGCGCCTCGGCACCGATGAGTTTGGCATCGTGCTAAACGATGTCTCGGGCTCTACCGATGTGATCTACGTCGTCGAGCGGCTGCAGGAAAATCTGAGCCGGCCCTTCGATTTCGATCTGCACAACGTCTATACCTCGGCCAGCGTGGGTATTGCCCTGGCGGCCGAATCCTACCGGCTGCCCGAAGAGATGCTGCGCGATGCGGACATCGCCATGTATCGCGCGAAAAACGCAGGGCAGGCCACCTATGCGGTGTTCGACCCCGAGATGCACGATCAGGCCATGTTCCATCACCGCATGGAAACCGATCTGCGCCGCGCGCTGGACCGGGGCGAACTGGAACTCTTCTACCAGCCCATCCTTAATCTTGAAGACGGCCAGCGGGTGCTCGGCTTTGAGGCCCTGTTGCGCTGGCGCCATCCGACACGCGGACTGGTATTGCCCGAGACCTTCATCCACATCGTGGAGGAAACCAGTCTCGTCGGCCCGATAGGCTGGTGGGTGATCGAGCGGGCGATTCAGCAACTGGCCAAGTGGCAGCGCCTGTTCAAGGTCGAGCCGCCGCTGGCCATGAGCATCAATGTGTCCGGGCGCATGTTCATGTCCGACGACATGGCCAAACGCATGGCGGCGCTGCTGGAAGACTATGAAATTGCGCCCAGCTCGGTGCATCTGGAAATCACCGAACGCGTGGTGATGAATCACGGCGATCTGGTCCTCAACGCGCTGGCCGACTTGCGCGAGCTTGGGATCCAGCTACACGTGGACGATTTCGGTACCGGCTACTCCTCGCTGACCTATTTGCAGCGCTTCCGCTACGACACGCTCAAAATTGACCGCTCCTTTGTGGCCTCGATGACCGAGGAAGACGACAGCTCGGCAATCGTGCAGGCGCTGGTATCGCTGGGGCAGACCTTGGGCATGAAGGTAGTGGCCGAAGGGGTGGAGACGCCGGAGCAGCTCAAGCGACTGCGGCAGATGCAGTGTCCCGCGGCACAGGGCTTCTGGTTCAGCGAGCCGCTGCATCAGGACGACGTCAGCCAATATCTGCGCGAGGGACTGCGCGATGCCGCCGCTGCCGCACGCGCCCTGAACTGACCTACGCGCCGTATGCTGCCCGAACCCGCCCGGACCGAGGTGGTCCGCGATGATGTTGAGCTTGCCGTGTGGCACTGGGGCAATCCGGCGGCGCCGCCGGTGGTGCTGGTCCATGGCTGGGGCGACAGCGGCGCGACTTTCGCCGCGGTGGCGGCGTCCTTGCATGACGATTTTTTTCTCATCGCCCCAGATTTGCGCGGTTATGGCGAATCGCCGCCAACCGCCGGCGGCTACTGGTTTCCCGACTATCTGCGCGATCTGGATGCCTGCCTTGATGCCCTGAGCGGTGCCCGACCGGTGACGCTGGTGGGCCACAGCATGGGCGGTAATGTTTGCGGGCTCTATGCGGGGATACGGCCGGCGCGCATTGCGAGTCTTGTGCTGCTGGAAGGCTTTGGCCTGCCGCCGACCTCGCCGGATGACGCGCCGGACCGCTATCGCCGCTGGCTGGATCAAATCCATCAACCGCCGGCATTGCGCGATTTTGTCGACGAAGCCGCGCTCATGCGGCATTTGCAGCGTCTCGCACCGACCGCCGACCAAGCGGTGCTGCGTCAGGTCTTGCCGCGCTGGGCAACGCGTCTGCCTGACGGCGCCTGGCGCTTGCGGATGGACCCTGCGCATAAAGGCGTGCACGCCGTGATGTACCGTCGCGAAGAGGCCGCCGCCTGCTGGCGCGCGACCACGGCGCCGGTCACGCTGGTCGCGGGCTCGGTCTCGGATTATCTGGATCGCTTTCGCGGCTTCGACCCGCTGGCGGATTGCGCGCAGTACTACCCGGCTTGCAGCCAGCATGTGCTGGCAGGCGCGGGGCATATGCTGCACTGGGAGCAGCCGCAGGCCGTCGCGGCGCTAATTCGCGCGGCCGCGCAGCGCGCAGGCGCATGAGCCTGCTCATCGTCGGTTGCGGATTTCTGGGCGAGCAGGTTGCAGCCGTAGCCGCGGACGCTGGCCTCAGTCTCGCTTTAACAAGCCGCAGCGCCGAACGGGCCGCGACCCTGGCTGCCCGCTTCGGGCCGACCGTCACCGCCATCAACTTTGACACCGATGACGCCGCCGCGCGTTTGGCCGAGGCTGCGCCCGATGCCAGCCATGCGCTGGTGTTGTTGACTCCTTCGGCCTGCCTCGACGCCACCGGCCAGCCCCTACCGCTGCGTCGCGTGATGCAGGGGCTTGCCGCATTGCCCCGTCTGTCGCGCGCGGTGCTGAGTTCCAGCACCGCGGTTTACGGCGAGCGCCACGGGCAAACGGTCACGGCGGACTCGCCCTGCGCGCCGGTCGGCGCGCGCGAGCAGCGTCTGGCCTTGATTGAAGACCACTGGCTGACCGTGCCAACCCAGCGCGTGGTGCGGCTGGCCGGGTTGTACGGGCCGGGCCGCATCGTCGGCGCTACGGGCTTACGACAGGGCCAGCCGGTCGACGGCAGCCCGGATGCCTGGCTGAACCTGATTCACGTCAGCGATGCGGCGGGCTTGCTGTTGCGCTGTTTGTACGCCGACGCCGCGCGGGTCGAATTGGGGGCCGACGGCGCGCCGGTGCGGCGTGGGATTTACTACGGCTGGCTGGCGGCGCAACTCGGGCTGCGGCCGCCGGTGTTTTCCGGGGCGCCAGCGGCGCGCGGCGGCGCCTCACGGCGCTGCGATCCGGGGCCGACGATCGCGCGCACCGTCTGGCGCCCGATGTTTCGCGACTTTCGGGCCGGGCTTACTGCGGCCGGGCTGCCGGCTCGGCGATAAACACGCCGAACGCCCGGCTGCCATCACCGCAGGGCAGGGTGCGTTCAAGCTGCAGGGTTTGCGGGTTGATTTCGTAGAGCGCGTTGTCAAACCAGCTCGCCACAAACACCCGGTCCAGCGACGGCGAATACTGAATGCCTTCCGGGTAGTCGCCGACCGTGACGGTACCGAGCGTGACGCCCGTGAGGGGATTGACCACCGACACCGTGCCGCTCTGCTGATTGGTCACGAACAGCTGGCCGCGTGTCGGATCGAGCGCGCTGGCATAGGGCGCATCGCCCACCTTGATCCGGCGAATTTCGGCGCGGGCTTCCAGATCGACCACCGAGACATCGTTGCTGGTGACGTTCGCGCTGTAGAGCGTGCGCCCGTCCGGGCTTAAGGTCAGGCCGAAGGGGTGGCCGCCGACGGGAATTGTGGCGATGGTCTCACCCGTCACCAGATCGATCAGCGCGACCGTATCGTCGTCGCGATTGGCGACCGCCAGCCAACGGCCGTCGGCGCTGGGCGCGAGTCCGCTTGGGGTGTTGCCTACGTGCAGGCGCCCCTGTGGCGAGAAATCGGCGGTGCTGAATATTTCGACCTGTCGGTCATAAAAGTCTGCGACGTACACGCGGTCCCGAACCGGGTCGACCGCAATGCCCAGCGGGCTTTTGCCGGAAGGAAAACTATGCGCTTGCCCGGGCTGCGCGAGCTCAAGCACCGACACGCTGGCCCCGCCGGGATTGGTTACAAAGACGCGCTGGTGTTTGGCATCCCAGGCGACGCCCGCCGGATCCTTGCCCACCGCGACCGTCGCCTGCGTGCTGCCGGTGGCTAAATCAAGCACCGTCACCGTATCGGGGCCCTGATTGGTGACGAAGGCTAACGGCGCTGCCACACACCGCGCCGCGCTGCAAAGTCCGACCGTCGCAAGCAGCGCGACGGTCGGCCAGCGGCGGTTCACTGTTCGGCGAGCTTCTTGATGTTCGCGAGTCCGCCCTGATAGGTCGCCGTGACGGCTTTCACGGCCGCCGCGTCGCTTTGCTCCGGCGGCGGGTCGTTCTTGCCCCAGGAGCGGTAGAAGCCGCCTTTCCACACCACTTTGGTGGTGCCATCGCCGTTGTCGCTAACCGTCAGGAACGCCGCGTAGGTCGTGACGGGCAGCACGCTGACGTCGGTCTGCGTAATCTTGTACTTGTAGCTCATCTTGGCCGGATCGTGCATCAGCAGTTCTTCGACGATCACCGGGCCGTCGGGTTTGCCCACGTGCAGCGTGCGCACCGCGCCCACCGCATTGCCGCCGGTGCCCTCGCACTTGGCGACGCCTGGATGCCATTTTTCGATCGAACAAAAGTCTGCAATCAGCCCCCACACCTTGGCCGCCGGGGCCTTGATCGTGATTTCCTGTTCGACTTTCTGGCGAGACGGACCGTGAGCGGTCGCTGCCAACGGCAGCAGGCAGAACAACGCGAGCGCGAAACGACGCAACATGCAAAACTCCTGACAATTTCTCTGCGGGCTGCGCCCACAAGCATTAAAGAGGTCGGCATGGTAATGCGCGAAAGCATTGGCGAACAGCAAGCGGGCAAGACCGAACGGAGGCACGGGTGAGTACCTTGGTGTGGCTGCGACACGACCTGCGACTGGCGGATCAGCCGGCCTTTGATTTTGCCGTGCGGCGCGGCGAACCGGTGATTCCGGTCTTTGTGCTGGAGCCCCCCGGCCCGTGGACGCCGGGCGGTGCAAGCCGGGTATTTCTGCACGACAGTCTGGCGGCGCTCGCAGCTGCGCTGGCGGCCCGTGGGTCGCAACTCGTGCTGCGAGCCGGCGCGCCGCAGGCCGTGCTGGCGGCGCTCATCCGCGAGACCGGTGCGACAGCGCTCGCTTTCAATCGCCGCTATGAGCCCGCCGGGCGCAGCGTTGATGGCGCGCTCTTCGAAGCGCTGCGCACACAGCTCGAAATCAAGGTGTTCAACGGCAGTTTGTTGTCCAACCCGCCCGACATCCGGACCGGTGGCGGCGGCCCTTACCGCGTGTTTACACCGTTCTGGCGCACGCTCCACGCCGCGCTTCGGCAAAGTCTGGGGGCTCCCTTACCCGCGCCGGACAGACTGCCCGCACCGGCCCGCTGGCCGACCTCGCTTAGCCTGGATGAACTCCAACTACTACCGCATCACGCCTGGTCACAGGGACTGCGAGAGCGCTGGCCGGCGGCCGCGACGGATGCCGAGCGCAGCCTCGCGCGGTTTCTCGACGGCCCTATCGATGCCTACGGCACGGCGCGGGATTTTCCGGCAGACGAGGGCGTGTCCGGGTTGTCGCCTTATTTGCATCTGGGGCAGCTCTCGCCGCGGCAGGTCTGGCACGCGGTGCACGAACGGGCTGCGCAGCGCGGCGCGCTTGAGCCGTCTGCCGAGGAGCTGTCGTGGTTGCGACAACTCGCCTGGCGCGAGTTTGCGCATCATCTGTTGTGGCACTACCCGCAGACGACCGACGCGCCGCTGCGCGAGGAGTTCGCTCATTTTCCGTGGTGTGAAGATGCCGCGGGCTACCGCGCCTGGTGTCGCGGCGAGACGGGTTTCCCGATCGTCGATGCCGGCATGCGCGAACTCTGGCTGACCGGCACCATGCACAACCGGGTGCGGATGATCGTCGCCTCGTTTCTCACCAAGGACTTGGGCCTGCACTGGCTGCGGGGCGCAGCATGGTTCTGGGACACGCTGGTCGATGCGAATCTCGCGAACAACACCTTGGGCTGGCAGTGGACGGCCGGTTGCGGCGCCGATGCGGCGCCGTACTTCCGGGTCTTTAATCCCGTATCGCAAAGCGAAAAATTTGATCCGCAGGGGCGTTACCTCGCGCGCTGGTTGCCCGCCCTCGCAGCGCTGTCGCCGCCCGACCGCCACGCGCCCTGGCGCGCGCCGGCACTGAGTCTGAAGGCGGCCGGCGTGGTGCTGGGACGCGATTACCCGCCGCCCATGCTGGACCATGGCGAAGCACGCCTCGCGGCGCTGGCACGGTTGAAGCAAAGAGGGCCATGAGACGCGCCCTGCTTCTTGGTGGTCTGCTGGCAGGGCTGCTGCTCAGTGCCGTCACCGCCGCCGCGACGCCGTTTTTCACCGTGCGACTGGAACCGGCTAAAGGCGAGGCCGTCAGCCTGCAATTGGAACCCGCGCTGAGCCCGGCGGCGCGTCGCCGCGGACTGATGGACCGCCAGTCCCTGCCCGCCGGACACGGCATGATTTTCGACTTTGGTCACGACCAGCCGGTGGTGATGTGGATGAAAAATACGCCACTGCCGCTGGACATGATTTTTATCAACGCGCAGGGCGAGGTGGTGGATTTGATCAGCCGCACCACACCGCTGTCCGAGACCTATCTGCCGGCGCGCCGGCCGGCGCGCTACGTCATTGAGATCAACGCTGGCGAGGCGGAAGCCGCGGGTCTTGGGCCGGGCGCTCGCTTGCGTTTGCCGGCTAATTTTCCGGCGTTTTCCCCTTGATTTCGTCGAGCGCGGCGCGGAACCCGGCCAGCGCAACCTGCATCTCGATCGGCTTGCGCTCAGCATCATGAAAGCTGACCTTGAGCATGCGACCTGCAACCAGTTCGCGCATGAGCGCGGGGCTTAGTTTCAGGCCCGCTCGGCAGCCCGTCGGCTCGCAGCGTTCCACCATGATGGTGATGGTTTTGCCCTCATCGACCTGTAGCGATACGCCAGGCGGGAGCGAAATCCCCAGCGGCAAGCTGAGCAGGGCGATGGGGTCGGGTGTGGCCTGCGCGTAACCGGCCGCGAATTGCAGCACGCGCTGACCGCCCTGACGCAGGACCAGATCCTGATACACAAAGCAGCCGCCTTCGATTTTCCCCTTGGTGGGCTCGCAGCGGCTGCGCCAGGCGCCGGTGTCGGCGGCCGCGGCGGGCAGGCTTGCGCTGGCCCCTAGCGCGATGGGGAGGAGCAGTGTCAACACGGTGGCAAGCAGGCGCATGGCGGAATACCCGGAACGACGGCGGAACAGGAACGCAGCGCAATTTACCGGAATATCGCGCCTGCCGTCATAGATTACGGTGATTTAGCGCAGGCGCTGGCGAAACCAGTCTGGCACGCGCGGATCCGGGCAGACGTCGTAGTGGTCGTAAGGCTTGATATCGATCACCGGCGTGCCGTGATAGGCATCCAGTCGGCGCACGGTTAGCGTGTTGTTGTGACGGGAGATCAGGTCCACCACCGCCAGCCCGATGGGATTGGGATGGGCACGACCACGGGAGGCCAGCACGCCGGTCAGCGGCAGTTGTTCGTCACCGCGGGGATGCAGCGTCAGTGATTCCAGAGGGCGCGCGCGATGCATCCAGAACAGCACAATGAGCTGCGAATACGCCTCGATGCCGAGCAAGGCTGCGGCAAAGCGGGGCGCAATTTCGATCCGGCTGACCAGTTCGCGACGGCGCCGTGAAATGTCGTCGTCGGCGACCTCGGTCACGACCTGTCCGATGATTTCCAGATTGGCGTTGAAGGTGGATGACATCGGTGTCGCCTGCGGCTTTGGGGAAGCCCGCACGGTGCGAGGCTGCCGGCCCGTCGTCAAGCGCGCGGCGCTGGTTCCGGTGCGCAGGCCGCGCTAGGCTGACCGTCATGCATGCGGGGCTTTTTCATCCAGCGGTCGAGGCCTGGTTCAGCCAGGCTTTCGGTGCGCCCACGCCCTGCCAGTCACGCGCCTGGCAGGCGATCGCGGCGGGTGAACACGTGCTGGTCGCCGCACCGACCGGCTCCGGCAAGACGCTGGCGGCATTTCTGGCCGCGCTGGATGCGCTGGTGCGCGAAGGCCTCAACGGTCCGTTGCCAAACGAAACCCGCATCGTCTACATCTCGCCGCTGAAGGCTCTCAGCAACGACATCCAGCGCAATCTGGAAGCGCCGCTGGCAGGGATCGCCGAGGCGCTGTCGGCGCGGGGTGAATCTGCGGTCTCGCTGCGCACGGCGGTGCGCACCGGCGACACCCCGGTCACCGCGCGCACGCTGATGCGCAAAACCCCGCCGCACGTGCTGGTGACCACGCCGGAATCGCTTTACGTCTTGCTGACCAGCGAGAGCGGGCGCGAGATGCTTGGCGATGTGCGCATGGTGATTGTCGATGAAATCCATGCGCTCGCCGGCAACAAGCGCGGCGCTCATCTCGCGCTGACGCTGGCGCGTCTGGCGGCGCTGACGCCAACGCCGCCGCAGCGGGTGGGGCTCTCGGCTACCCAGCGCCCCCTGCCGGACATCGCGCGGTTTCTGGTCGGCACCGGAGCGGATTGCCGCATCGTCGACGAAGGCCACATGCGCGAGCGTGAACTGGCGATCGAACTGCCGCCGGCGCCGCTTGAAGCGGTTCTGGCCGGGGAATCGGCGGCAGATATCTACAACCGCATGGCTGAACTCATCCAGCAGCACCGCACGACGCTGGTGTTCGTCAACACCCGCCGGCTGGCCGAGCGTGTGGCCAAGGCCCTCACCGACCGACTGGGGGAGGATGCGGTCACCTCGCATCACGGCAGCATGGCGCGTGAACGACGGCTGGCCGCCGAGCAGCGGCTTAAAAACGGGGAGTTGAAGGCGCTGGTGGCGACTGCCTCGCTTGAACTCGGGATCGACATCGGCGAGGTCGATCTGGTCTGCCAGCTGGGTTCCACGCGCACGCTGTCGATGTTCCTGCAGCGCGTCGGGCGCTCCGGCCACGCGATCGGCGCCGTCGCCAAAGGCCGGCTGTTTCCGCAGACCCGCGACGAACTGGTGGAGTGTGCCGCGCTGCTCGATATGACCCGGCGTGGCGAGCTTGATCGCATCGACGTCATTGGCCCGGCGCTGGACGTACTGGCCCAGCAAATCGTCGCCGAAGTGGCCTCGCGCGACTGGCCGCTGGACGCACTGTTCGACTTGATGCGCCGGGCAAGTCCGTATGCCGAACTCCCACGCGAGTCCTTCGATGCGGTTATTCAGATGCTCGCCGAAGGCTACAGCTTTGCGCAGGGCCGGCGCGGTGCGTGGCTGCATCTAGATGCGGTCAACGGCATCGTGCGGCCGCGGCGCGGTGCGCGCTTGACCGCGCTGACCTGCGGCGGCGCCATTCCGGATACGGCCGACTACGACGTCATCGCCGAGCCACAGGGCCACATCGTGGGCACGGTCAACGAGGACTTTGCCATCGAAAGCCTGCCGGGCAACGTGTTTCAGCTGGGCAATACCGCCTGGCGCGTGCTGAAGGTAGAAAGCTCGGCGCTGCGGGTGGCCGATGCCGCCGGTCAGCCGCCCAATATGCCGTTCTGGTTTGGCGAGGCACCGGCGCGTAGCGAGGAAATGTCCTGCGCGGTGTCGCGCTTGCGCGATGAGTTTGCGCGGCGGATCGACGCTGCGGGCGAAGACCCGCGCGCTGCCATCGAACGCTGGCTCAGCGCGGAGATTGGCGTGGGCGCGGCGGCGGCCCAGCAGCTCTACGACTACCTGTTGTCCGGCTATCGTTCGCTGGCCGCCATGCCGACGCGTGAGCGCCTGGTGCTGGAGCGTTTTTTCGACGATTCCGGCGGCATGCAGCTGGTGATTCATTCGCCGCTGGGCGCGCGGCTTAACCGGGCCTGGGGGCTGGCGCTGCGCAAGCGGTTTTGTCGTCAGTTCAACTTCGAGTTGCAGGCGGCGGCGGTGGAAGACGCCATCGTCATTTCCCTCGGCGCGGTCCACAGCTTTCCGCTGGAAGACGTCTGGCGCTATCTAAAATCCGCCAATGTGCGCGACGTGCTGACGCAGGCGCTGCTGGATGCACCGATGTTTGGCATTCGCTGGCGCTGGGTGGCGGCCTGCGCGCTGGCGATCATGCGCTTCCGCAACGGCAAGAAAACGCCGCCGCGGCTGCTGCGCATGCAGGCCGAAGATCTGGTCTCGCTGGTGTTTCCCGACCAGCTCGCCTGCGCCGAGAACCTGCGCGGGCGACGCGAAATCCCCACTCATCCGCTGGTTCAGCAAGCAATCGGCGACTGCCTCCACGACGCCATGGATGTGGTCGGGCTGGAGCAACTGCTGGCGCGGATGGAAGCCGGTGAGCTGGCGCTGGTGTGTCGCGATCAGGTCGAGCCTTCGCCCTTTGCGCAGGCGGTGCTGAACGCCAACCCCTACGCGTTTCTCGACGATGCGCCGCTGGAAGAACGCCGCACGCTGGCGGTACAGAGCCGGCGCTGGATCGACCCCGATACCGCGAGCAATCTGGGGACGCTCGATCCAGCCGCCATCGACCGCGTGCGGGCCGAGGTCTGGCCACAGCCGGCAAACCTGGAAGAAACGCACGATGCGCTGCTGGTGGCGGGCGCGCTGGACTTGCCCGCCCTGGCCGGTGAGCGCGGTGGCAAGGCGCCGATGGAAGCCTGGTTGCACGAACTGGCCGCCAGCGGACGGGCCAGCCGCATTGCGCTGCCCGGGGCGCCGGCGCCCCTGTGGGTGGCGACCGAGCGCTATGCCGAACTGGCGCAGATCTGGCCGGACCACGTGCGGCAACTGGGCCCGGGCGATATTGCGCGCCGCGTGGGCACCGCATTGGCCAGCCGCGACGATGCGCTGCGCGAGCTTGTGCGCGGCAGGCTCGCGATCGCGGGGCCGGTGGCGGCGGCAGCGCTCGCGGCTGAATGGGCACTCGGCGTAGGCGAAATAGACATCGCGCTGGCCCGACTCGAGCAGGAAGGTTCGGTCTTGCGCGGTCACTTCAGCCCCGGACACGCGGGTGGCGAGTGGTGCGAACGGCGCCTCCTGGCCCGTATTCATCGCTACACGCTTAACCGCCTGCGCGCCGAGATCGAACCCGTCCCGGCCGCGGCCTATATGCGTTTTCTGCTGGAGTGGCAGTACCTCACGCCCGCGAGTCAGGTCGAAGGCCCTGCGGCCACCGGCAAGGTGATCGAAATGCTTGCCGGCGTTGAGGCTCCCGCAGGCGTGTGGGAATCGGCCCTGCTGGCCGCGCGAATCAGCGATTATTCCAGCGACTATCTCGACCAACTGCTGGCCGGCGGCCGCGCCACCTGGGCGCGCTTGAGTCCCAAGGCCGATACCGGTGCGCGCAGCACAGGCCCGCTGAAATCGACGCCGCTGGCCATCCTGCCGCGCCGCGCGCTCGCCGACTGGTTGAGCTTTCTCGCGCCGTCCGAAGCCGCACCAAGTGGCGCCGGGCAGCGCGTGCTGGCCTATCTCAAAGCCCAGGGCGCGTCGTTTTTTGAAGATATTTGCGCCGATAACGGCCTGCTACGAACCCAGACCGAAGACGTGCTGGGCGAACTGGCAAGTCTGGGCCTGATTACCTGCGACAGCTTTGCCGGAATGCGCGCCTTGTTGCTGCCAGCGAATAAACGGCGTCCGCTGCATGCCACTCGCCGCTCGCGCGCCCCGACGGCGCTGGAAGACGTGGGGCGCTGGGATCTGGTGCGGCGACGCCTGAGCGAGCCGGAGGTCGGCGATGACAGTCCGGCCCGGCTGGAAGCCATCGCGCTCACGCTCATCAAGCGCTACGGCGTGGTGTTCCGGCGGATGCTGGAGCGCGAATCCCTGCTGCCGCCCTGGCGCGACTTGTTGCGCGCCTTTCGGCGTCTTGAAGCGCGAGGAGAACTGCGCGGCGGCCGCTTTGTGGCGGGCTTCTCGGGCGAGCAATTTGCCGCGCCGACCGCGGTGGAGGCCTTGCGCGCTGCGCGGGAGGCCCAAGGCGCGCGGCAGTTCATTGGCATCCATGCCGCCGACCCGGCCAATCTGGCGGGTATTGTCCTGCCCGGTTTGCGCATTCCGGCCACGCTCAACAACCGGCTGGTGCTGCAGGACGGTGAGGTGGTCGCGGTGCAACTGGGTGACGAGATCAAGTTTTTGCGCACGCTTTCGGTCGAGGAACAAATCCGCGCGCGCACCGCGCTGACCGGCCTGCGGCCGGCGCGCGCTGGCCGCTTGCGACAACGGCTGCGCTAGCGCGCGATGAAAATTGTCATCGCCCCGGATTCTTTCAAGGGCAGCCTCAGCGCCCTTCAGGCAGCAAGGGCAATCGCGCGCGGCCTGCGGCGCGTCTTACCGGCGGCCCATTACCAGCTTGTACCGGTGGCCGACGGAGGCGAAGGCACGGTCGATGCGCTCTTGGCAGCAGTCGGGGGGCGGCGCATCACGACGACGGTCTGCGGCCCGCTGGGCGAGCCGGTCGCGGCGCACTGGGGCTTGCTCCGGGAGGGCATGGCCGTCATCGAAATGGCGGCAGCGTCGGGGCTGACGCTGGTCTCGCCCACCTGTCGTCGCCCGCTGGGCGCCAGCACGTTCGGGACCGGTGAGTTAATCAGCGCGGCACTGGATCGCGGGGTGCGCCAGATTTTGTTGGGCATCGGCGGATCTGCCAGCACCGACGGTGGCGCGGGGATGGCGCAGGCGCTGGGGGTACGCCTGCTCGATGCGCGCGGTCGACCCTTACGACCGGGTATCGGTGGCGGCGCCCTGCAGCGCGTGGCGCGGATTGACGGGGCAGGCCTGGATCCCAGACTCGCGACGGTCGAACTGCTGGTAGCCTGCGATGTGAACAATCCGCTGGTTGGCCCGCGCGGCGCGGCGGCCGTTTACGGGCCGCAGAAAGGCGCGACGCCGGCCGACGTTCAGGTGCTGGATGCCAACCTCCGCCATTTCGGTCGTCTGGCCGGCGCCTTTTGCGGGCAGCCCTTGCTGCGGCGACCGGGAGGCGGTGCTGCAGGTGGGCTGGGCGCTGGCCTGCTGGCCTTTGCGGGCGCGCGGCTGGTGGCGGGCGGCCCCACGGTGCTGGCGTGGGCCGGGCTGGAACGGGCCTTGGCCGGGGCGGATCTGGTCATCACCGGCGAAGGACGACTCGATAGCCAGACCCGGTTCGGCAAAACACCGGCGAGCGTGGCGGCTCTGGCCGCACGCTACGGCGTGCCGGTACTTGGACTTGCCGGCTCACTTTCAGATGACGCAAACGTCAATTTTAAACATGGCTTCGCCGCACTGGCGGCCAGCGTGGCCCGGCCCACGTCCGAGGCCGAGGCGATGCGGGATGCGGGTCGCCAGTTATCCCGCGCCGCTGAGCGGCTGGGACATAGCCTCGTGTTGGGGCAGCGCTTGAGGCTGGCGTAGGGCAACTCCCCGGCGCTAGTGCGCTGGCGAGTATCAGGGCGTCGGCGCGCGCTGGCCGCACGCAGTTGGCGATCCGGGCGCAGGCCGGGGTGGGGCGTCGGGAAGGCAGCTTTCTGCGGGCCAAGCTCAAAATTATTCCCGAACAGGAAAATTTAAATTCTATAGAGCCACTAAATCGGCTATTTTCCTTATTAAGCGAATTAATATCCCATAGCCACTTATATGAGCGTTCTGTCTCAATCTGAAGAATTTTCTGGCTTGGCGCGGCTCGCCCGGCAAGTGCGGCGCCAGCGGCGCCTCAGTCAACTGACCCAGTCGGAACTCGCTGGTTTGGCGGGCGTTGGGCTGCGGTTTGTGTCGGATCTGGAGAATGGACGCCCTGGACTCGAGATCGGGCGGGTATTACGGGTGGTCGAAACCGTGGGGCTTGAACTCTCGGTGCGGCCTCGGGACTGGCCTTCGCAATGGTGAATTCGCCGGCCCTAGAAGTTTACTTGCACGGCAAGCTAACCGGACACTTGCTCAACCAAGGGCCCGAGGTCTGGGCCTGGCAGCCGCTGGATACTGCGCCGCCGCAGCCGGCCTGTGCATGGTCTTTATCAAATCTGACGTCAACGTCAATTTCGAGCCCGCAGGTGCGTGCATGGTTTCGCGGCCTGTTGCCGGACCCTGCCGTGACGGCACGTCTGGCACTCAAAGCCGGGTTCTCCCCGGGGAACGACTTCGCCTTGTTAGGGGGGCTGGGCGGCGACTGCCCGGGGGCGCTGAGTCTCGCCTTTCCCGGACCCGTGCCTGCCGTGCGCGATGAGGCGCCTCCGCTCAGCACCGGGAGCTTTGCCGAATGCCTTCAGCGCCTGCGCGACGGCCAGCCTGCTGCGGCCATCGGCGATGCCTTGTGGCCCGGCGACGGGGCGGTGCTTCCGCTGCGCGAGTCGCCCGCTGGATTTGCGCTGGGGGCTCCCGGACACCCGAGCAACGTGCTGCTGCGAATAGCGCGGCACGGGCTTGCTGACGCGCCAGTCAACGAGGCGTTTTGCATGCTACTGGCGGGCAGGCTGGGCGTGCCGGTCGTCGCGGCGCGCTGGCAGAGCGCGCAGCGCGGCTATTTGGTGAGCGCCAGGCCGGATTGGGTGGCGGGCGTCAACGACGTCCCGGAGCGGGTCCATCTGGAGACCTTCAGCCAACTGGCCGGGCTCGCGCCGGAGCAGGCGTTCGAGCGGGAGGGCGGGCTTGCGCTGCTTGACTGCGCGGCGCTGATTCGCCGCTACAGCGTGGTGCCTGCGCTCGACCTGCGCAGTTTCCTCCGGTGGCTTGGCCTCTGCCTCCTGTGCGGCAACGGTCTGGCTAACGGCAACGCGCTGCGCTTCATCTTCACCGCGGCGGGGCCAAGACTGGCGCCGTTCTCGGACATGCTCGCCACCCACGTTTACCCGGAGATGAGCGAGCGCCTGGGCTTCTACGTGGGCCGTGAAGATCGGCCCGACTGGCTGTTACCGGCGCGCTGGCGGGAACTGGCAGAAGAGATTGGCGTCGGGTCGCGGTATTTGCTCACGCTGCTGCGGGAGCTGGCGTTGGCGACGCCGCCGGCGCTGGCGGCCACCAAAGCGCAGTGGCGCGAAACGCTTCCCTGGTCCCCCCTGCTGGAACAGGTCGAGCAACTGGTGGAAAAGCGGGCCCGGCAGCTGTGGGTGGCGCTGGAGGCAGAGCGTTTGTGACCGGCACGTCACTCGCCGAAAGAAATGCCCAGCATGCGCAACACAAACGGCGACCACGCCAGCGCCAGTAGCAACAGGGCCAGCGCCTCGGTATTGCTGGCCAGACGTAAAGTCACGCTGCGCTCGGGCGCCGCATCTTTGGCGAAGACTCTGGCCATGGTGATGTCGAGCAGCAGAAGAAAGACGATGATCACCATCATGGCGGGCGCGACGACCGAAGTGAAAAACCGCCAACCGCTGAGATAGGTGACGCCGTCATTGAACGGTCCAAGGATGATGAGCCCTGCGGTAATGACCAGCATGGCGTTACGGAAGAGGCCAAAATTGCGGAACTGGGAGAGCATTTTCATGACCGGATTATCCACCATTCGCTTGCGCGGGTTGTAGCGAACTGCCGTGCCGGCAGCCCTGTTGGTTTTACGAGGAACATAGGCTTATGTATTCACAATTCGGCGACGCCTTCGCGGTAAAAAGCGGCACCCGCGAACTGATGGACGACTTGGGCGCCATCGCGCGGGGCGGACGCGATCTGATTAATCTCGGCGGCGGTAACCCCAGCCTCATCCCGGCCATGCAGGCAATGTTCGAGCGCGCCTGGGCCAGTGTGCCGGCGGCCGACTGGATCAGTCTGGCCAGCGTGTACGATGCGCCGCAAGGCCACCCGGCGTTTCTGGAACGCATGAGCGAGGTGCTGCGGACGCAGTTCGGCTGGCCCGTAACGGCAGGCAATTTGCTGGTGACCAGCGGCAGCCAGGCCTCGTTTTTCGCGCTGTTCAATTTGTTTGGCGGCACCGATGCCAAAGGCCGCTTGCGTCAGATTTTGTTGCCGCAGGCGCCGGAATACATTGGCTACGCCCAGAGCGGCATTGCCCCTGCCATGTTGACGTCCTTCCCGGGCCTGATTGAGCACGTGGCAGATCACCGTTTCAAATACCGACCCGATTTTGACCGTATCGCCGTCACCGAACGGCATGCCGCGGTCTGCGTCAGCCGTCCCTGCAACCCGACCGGCAATGTGATTACCGATGAGGAACTCGCCCGACTGCGCCATCTGGCGCAAGACGCCGGCGTGCCCCTCATCGTGGACTGCGCATACGGCCAACCGTTCCCTGGCATTGTGTTTGCGCCGGCATCCTTGGCCTGGGACGAAGACCTCATCGTGTGTCTCAGCCTGTCCAAGCTGGGGCTGCCCGGCTTGCGCACGGGGCTGGTCGTCGCGAAAAGTGAAACCATCGACCTCTTAACCAGCATCAACGCCATGCTGACCCTGGCGCCCAACCCGGTAGGCGCGCGCCTGATGCTGGCGCTGATGGCAGAGCAGGACGTGCTGGCGCTGGCCCGCGAGGTGGTTGGTCCGCATTACGCGGCGGCGTCGCGGCGTGCGCTGGCCGCCTGCGACGAATTGCTCGGGCATACCGACTATCTGGCGCATGTCTCGGAAGGGGCGATTTTTCTCTGGCTGTGGTTTCCGCGCCTGCCGGTGCCGGTGCAGCAGCTCTATGAGCGACTCAAGGCGCGCGGGGTGCTGGTCATTCCGGGACATCACTTTGGTCCCGGTCTCAGCGAACCCTGGCCGCATCTCGGCCAATGCCTGCGGCTGTCCTACGCCCAGCCGGAAGAACGCCTGCGGGCAGGCCTGCGGGTGCTGGCAGAGGAACTGCGGGCATTGGGCTATCCGGGCTGAGGGGAAGTGCGGTCCCCGATACCGGCCCTTGGCGTTGTTAGGGGAGGCCGGTATCGAGGCGCGAGGGTTGGGACTAATTGGGCGACAACCGCGGTGAGCGGTTGGGGGTGAGCGCGGTGACGGCCTGCGCATGGATCAGATTGCCGTCGACGCTTCCCCTTAAGATTTAGATATTTATGGGATGCATTTCTAGCTGTTTAGAGATCCGGCGTCAAGCGCCTTACCGGCGCCGCGCCGGCGCTGGCCTCAGGTCGGCAGCGGGTGCCAGCCCGCGTCCGCCCACAACTGGCCGCTGACCGCCGAGTTGCGGACCAGAAAACAGATGGCGTCCGCGATTTCCTCGGGCCGGATCAGCCGCCCGATCTGGGTGGCCGGCAGCACCTGCGAATTGATGTACTCCTCGCCCAGCGCCCGCACCATCGGGGTATCGGTGAAGCCCGGATGGATCACCGCGCAGCGCACGCCGTGGAAAATGGCTTCGATCATCAGCGTCGAGGCCGCGCCTTCCAGCCCGACCTTGGTGCTGGCGTAGGCAATCTGTCCCTTGTTGCCCTGGGAGGAGACCGAGCCGATGAAAACGATGACGCCCTGCACGCCTTCCTGCGCCGACCAGCGCTTCAGCCCGCGCTTGAAGCGGTCCTCAGCCATCTGCGCGACCAGTTCCAGCGCCCAGTAGACCGGGGCCACCAGATTGACTTCCAGCACTTCGCGGAAGGTCTCGGCCGGATAAATGAAGGCCTTGCCCTGTTCGCGATTCACCTTCACCGCCAGACCGTCCCGCGTGATGCCGGCGGCCGGGATCAGGATGTTCACCGGACCAAAGCGTTCCAGCAGGGTGGCGAACACCTCCTTGCGGAAAGCCTCGGCGGTGGTGTCGCCGCAGAAGCCGACTGCGACCTCACGGCCGGCTTCGTCGTTGATTTGCGTGGCGAACTCGTTGACCTTGTCTGAACGGTCCACCAGGGCGACCGCGCCCACCTGATGGCGGACGAGTTCGCGCGCGGTGGCGAGCCCGATGCCGCTGGCGGCACCGGTGATGATGGCAATTTTTCCCTTGATCTCCATGACAACTCCGGAATGGCGGGGTGACCGCATTATAGGAGCCTGCTTGTGCGTCGCAACGAAAACGCATTCATCCCCGCTGACGACCCGCTGCCCGACCTGCTCAAAGACCACGCGCCCACGCTGTGGGCTGCGCGCGAGACCTCGCAACAACTACTCGCCGGTCTCGCCCGCGCGCTGACCCAAAACGCTGGCGCGCTGGCCGGCATCGAGACCGTGATCGCCGCCGGCTCGCTCGGTCGGCTGGAAACCCACGCGGGATCTGATTTCGACGGCATTCTGATTGCGCGCCCCGGCGGCCCATCGACGGTACCGGGCGACATGTTCGACATCGTGGCGGCCTGCGGTCTGAAACCGCCGAAGGCCGATGGCATTTACCGGGCGACGATCACCGCCGAAACCCTGTGCCGCTTGTCCGCGCGCGGCAGCCTGGATGAACCACCCGCCCACTTCGGCAAGCGGATGCAGGTGCTGCTGGATGCCCGGGCGGTGACGGGCGAGGCGGCGTTCAGGCAATTACAGCGGGAAATTCTCGACTGGTACGCGGGGGACAGCATCAGCCGTTACCCGGACGCCCAGTGGACCTTGCTGATTAACGACCTGTCCCGCTATCTGCACGCCTACGCGGGCTGGCAGCAGTTCAAATGCGCGCGGAGTGATGACGACGGCTGGTATCTGCGGCAGGCGAAGCTGCGGGGTTCGCGCATGCTGACATTCGCCGGCTTGCTGCTGTTGCTGGGTGAAAGCAGTGTCCTTGGCGCTGACAAACGGGCGTGGGTCGCCGCTCGTCTGGGCCTAAGCCCGCTGGCGCGGGTGGCGGCAGTCATGCAGCCCCGGGATGCGGCCGCATTCCAGCGGGTGCTCACCGACTACGAGGCCGTTCACGCCCTGCTGGCGACACCGGCCGTGCGCGAGGAACTCGTCGCCCGCAGCCCCGGCCCGGACGCGCCCGCAGACGGCGAGTTTCCAGCCAGCTATGCCCGCATCCACGAGCATTCGGGCCGCCTGTTGCGCGAACTGTCGCAATTTGTGCTGGCGCGCCGCGCCGACTGGCACCCGGATTTTTTCAGCTACCTGCTGTTCTGATTTACTCGTAGCGCAGGGCTTCTACCGGCGCAATCTGGGCCGCGCGCCACGCCGGATAAAGCGTCGCCGCGACACAAATTGCGAAGGTGGCAAGCGCCACCGAGAGGGCGTCACCAAGCCGCAGTTCGGTGGGCAGGTAGTTGATGTAATAGACATCCGGTTTGATGAACTGGATGTGGAACAGCCTCTCGACGAGACGCATGAAATCGTTGGCGTAGCGCGCGCCGGCTGTGCCCAGCGCCACGCCCAGCGTTACGCCCAGTCCGGTGACGATGGCGCCCTGCGTCAGAAACGCCCACAGCACGCTGGTGGGTGATAGGCCCAAGGTGCGCAGGATCGCAATATCGGTCTGCTTCTCTTTGACAATCATCACCATCGAGGCCACCACGTTGAATGCGGCAACGGCCACGATGAGCGACAACACCACAAACATCATTCGCTTCTGCGATTTGATGGCGAGGAAGAAATTGCGGTGATAGCGCGTCCAGTCCAGCACCACGTAGGAGGGGCCTAGCGCGGCGCCGAGTCGTGCCGCCACCAGCGGCGCATGCGACGAGTCTTTTAGCTTCAAGCGCAGGCCCGAGACCGTGCCTTCGAGCTTGAACAGCCGGGCGGCGGCATCGACCGACATAATGCCGAAGGTCGAATCAAACTCGTGCATGCCCGCCTTGAAGCTGCCGACCACACGCAAGCGGTCGTAGTTGGGCAGGCCGATCTGCTGTTCCGCATCCCACTGCGGTGAAATGAGCGTGATGGCCTGCCCCGTGCCGACGCCCAGTTCCTCGGCCAGCGTCTGGCCCAGAATCACCGCGGGTTCGGGGGCTGGCGCGTCGAGCGCAGTGAGCGACACGCCCTGCAGGTAGTGTTCTAGCTGCGAGACGTCGCCTTCGCCGTCAGGCGGTACGCCGTAAATCAGGATCCCGCGCACTTTGCCGCGCGCATTCAACATGCCGCTGCCGCGAACGAAGGGGCGTGCCGCCAGCACATCCGGATCCGTCTCCAGCCGCGCGGCCAGGTTGCGCCAGTCGCGTAGGGTTTCGGGTGCTGCAAACACCGTCGCATCTGCCGTCATGCCGAGGATGCGCGCGGCGACTTCGCGCTCGAAGCCGTTCATCACCGACAACACAATCAGCAGCACCGCGACGCCGAGACCGATGCCGGCGACCGACACCGCGGATACCAGCGAGGCGAAGCGATTTTTGCGTTTGGCGCGGAGGTAGCGCGCGGCAATGAAGAGCGGTAAGGGTTTGAACACGAACTGGCGCCTCCGGAAGAGGCGCCATCCTAGAGCATCGGACGGTTCGGGCGTAGCGGCCTCAGAGCAGGGCCTTGATGCTTGCCCGCAAGTCGTCCGCATCGGGCGCGGTCATGCTGCTGAACACTTTGACGAGCTTGCCCTCGCGGTCGAGCAGGTATTTGTAGAAGTTCCACTTCGGCGCTTCGCCGCTGACGCTGGCAAGGCGTTGAAAGAAGGCATTGCTGCCGCCGGCTTTCACCGAGGTCTTCTCGAACATTGGGAACTCAACGCCGTAGGTCGAGCGGCAGAAGGTTTTGATTTCGGCTTCGGTGCCGGGCTCCTGGCCGCCGAAATCGTTGGACGGAAAGCCGAGCACCACCAGACCCTGCTGGCCTAACTCGCGATACAGCTGCTCCAGCCCTTCGTACTGCGACGTGAAGCCGCACTTGCTGGCGGTATTCACTACCAGCACCACCTTGCCCGCGTAGGCCTCGCACAGGTGCACCGGCTTGTCGCCCAGCAGAGGGCGAAACGAGAAGTCGAGATTCTCGGGGCAGGCGCGTGCGCTCATCGCCGCGAGCGCCAGAAGAAAAGTGAAGAGCACACGCATGCCGTACCTCGCTTTGAGTTGAACGCACTACGTTGGCCGCGTCTGGAGTGGTTCACCGGAAAACCGCCTTGATTTTCGACGATCGAGCGGCCATGGTGCTGCCTGATATTGCCTGCCAGAGGAGCTTCACGCCATGTTCGGACTGAAACAGAAACAGGCCATGCCAGCGCCGGAACTCGCCTTGCCCGGCCGGGCAACGCCGCTCGCCATCATGGACCGGCACTTTGTGCTGGGTACGCCGCTGCTGCCCCCATTTCCGGCAGGCAGCGAACTGGCGCTATTTGGACTGGGCTGCTTCTGGGGCGCCGAGCGGAAGTTCTGGAGCTTGCCCGGCGTGCTCTCGACTAGCGTGGGCTACGCGGCGGGGTACACGCCGAACCCGAGCTATCAGGAGGTCTGCTCCGGCATGACCGGGCACAACGAAGTGGTGCGGGTGGTGTTCGACCCGGCAAAGATTTCGTTTGAGTCGCTGCTGAAAGTGTTTTTTGAAGCCCACAACCCGACGCAGGGCATGCGCCAGGGCAATGATGTCGGCACGCAATATCGCTCGGGGATCTACTTCACTAACGCCGCGCAGGAAGCCGCCGCGGTGGCGACCGGCGAACGCTTTGGGGCCGCCCTCCGTGCGGCGGGCTTCGGCGCCGTTACCACCGAAATCCTGCCGGCCCCCGAGTTTTACTACGCCGAGGATTATCACCAGCAATATCTTGCCAAGAACCCGGGCGGCTACTGCGGCTTGGGCGGCACCGGCGTGAGCTGCGGTTAAGGCTCAGGCGCTGCGCAGCCCCAGCAGTCTGGTCACGGCGATCGCCAGCAGCGGCAGCAGCAGCCCGATCGCCAGCACCACCACCAGCAAATCACCCAGGGCGGCGTAATTCGCCGGCGTGGTGACGGCATGTGAGACCGGGTCGCGCATTTCCCGGGTGACCACAAACCACTGATTGAGATAGCGCGTGCCGAGCTGCGAGGCCGACAGCGCCAGATTTGTAAACGAGGCCATGACCGCAAAGTAGGTCGCTTTCAGGCGCGCCGGGGCGGAGTTGGCGATCCACGCCAGCAGGGGCACCATCGCGATCTGGCCCAGCGGCGACTCCAGCGCGGTGTCTACCAGCGCGATAAAACGCGCGTCCACCACGCCGCCGGTATGCGCGGCGGTCCAGACATGCAGCCCGTGATACATGCCCAGAGTGGGCAGACCCAGCGTGAAGCCGGCCAGCGTCAGCAGCACCACGATGAACGCCAGCGAGCGTTCTGCCATCAGCCGCCGAAACGCAAACAGCCCCACCAGCGTCAGCACGCTGGAGACCAGCGACAGGCGGGCGATGAATGACTGGTCAAAGCCGAGTTCATCGATCATCCACCAGGTCGAACCGGCACCGGTGCCGGGCAGGGCGCGGAATACAAAAATCACAATCGCGGTGCCGAGCAGCGTGCGGCGCGCGTCAGCCTCCAACTCGCCCAGCAGTCGCCACATCAGAAACGCGATGATCGAAAACGACGTGGCGAAAACCAGCTCCTGGGCGTGCGGGAATGACGACAGGCCAATGCTGATGGTCGCCGCCGCAAAAATCAGGCTGCCGCCCAGAATCCCCCAGTTGGGCGGAGGCGGCGCCTCGTGCGTGGCCTGCGCGTGCGCCACTGCGGCCGCCGAGAGGCCCTGAGCCAGCAGCCGGCGGCGCTCCCGCCGACGTTGCAGGGCCGCCAGCGCCACCCCGGAAAGTGAAATCACCGGGATGACGAGCGCCATTTCGTAGACCCGGATATACAGGGCGACCTTGTCGGCCTGCGGCAGCGCCTCGGTGCCGGCAAAGAGCCACACGTTGAGTCCTGACACCGCCACACCACCGCCAATGATCGCGACCCGTCCCAGCGTTTGCATGGTGGTGTTCATGCGCTTGCGGGTGGCCGGGTCGATCATCCGGCCGTTCTCGTCCACCCGCGGCACGGCTTCTACCGTCATGGCATCCGCCACCGTGTCTTGCACCATGTAGCCCACGGGTGCGAGCAGGGCGGCGAGCACATACCACCAGGTGGCCGGCATCCAGGTCGCCATGGCCTGCGGATGGCCAATCAGCCCGATCATGATGCTGAGGCTCGCGCCAATCAGGCTTGCGCCCAGCACCACCAGCCAGGCCTTGTAGGGCCACAGGAGATCGACCAGATGGCCCATCGGCATCTTCAGCGCCCACGGAATGCCGGCCCAGAAGCCGATCGTTGCCAGAAACGCTGCCGAAAGATTCAGGTATTCCTTGATGAAGAAAGTACCGACGATGCCGGTCAGGCCGGCAATGCCGGCGGCCACATAGACCATCAGCGGCGGCAGGTAGGAGGCGCGAAATTCCCGGATCAGCGCCGGCAACAGCGCGTCCCAGCGGCGAGCTTGGGTCTGCAACATGCGAGGCAAATCTCCCTGTGGATGGCGCGGTCTAGCTTGCGGTGAGCCTCAGTGCTTGGCAATCCGCGCAGGGTCGGGATAATCGCGACATGCCTCTTTCAAGCATTTCCTGAACCCGATGCACTACTGGACTCTGGCCGCAGCCATTCTCTGCGAGGTGGTGGCGACCAGCGCGCTCAAAGCCTCCGATGGTTTTCGTGTGCTGGGCCCGACGGTGTTGGTGCTGCTCGGCTACGGCGCGGCCTTCTACCTGCTCAGCGTCACCCTGCGCACGATGCCCGTTGGCATTGCCTACGCGCTGTGGTCGGGTATTGGTCAGGTGCTGGTCATGTTTATCGCCTGGGTCATGTACCGTCAGATGCTGGACGCCGCCGCTTTCGTTGGCATTGGATTTATTCTCACCGGCGTGCTGGTTTTGGCGCTCTTTTCCAAATCGATGCCCCACTGAAGTTTCAACCCACGGCCGCCACTGGGCGCCACAACGCCGGAGATTGCGCATGAGCGAAGAGCAGATTTTCACCATCCCGCGCTACACCACCCAGTCTGGCGTGACGCTGGATTTGAAACTGAGCTACACCACCTACGGGCAACTCTCGCCCGCCGGCGACAATGTGGTGGTCGTACCTACTTTCTACGGCGGCCGTCACACCGAAACCGAATACATGCTGGCCCCGGGGCGGGCGATCGATCCGCAGCGTTATTTCGTCGTCATTCCCAATATGTTCTGCAACGGGCGCTCGTCCTCGCCCAGCAACACGCCCGCTCCCTATGGCCGCGGCGGGTTTCCGCTGATGAGCCTGCACGACAACATCGTGTGCCAGCACAAGCTGTTGACCGAGCATCTGGGCGTGAAGCGGATTCGGCTCGTCGCCGGTTTTTCGATGGGTGGCATGCAGGCCTTTCAATGGGGCGCCCTGTTTCCGCAACTGGTCGACGCGATTGCACCGATCTGCGCCTCGGCGCGGATTTCCGACCATAACTGGCTGTTTGTCGACAGCGCCAAGGCCGCGCTGATGCTCGATCCGGATTTCAAGGACGGCTGGTACGACGCGCCGCCGCTGCGCGGCCTGCTGACCTTTGGCAAGGTCTACGCCGCCTGGCTGTTCTCGCAGGATTTCATGCGCGAGAAGCTCTATCGCGGCATCGGGCTGGCAACGCGCCGCGATGTGGTGCTGTTAACCCAGAACTATTTCCTGCAGAACGATGCCAACGACCTGCTCGCGATGGCCGACAGCTGGCTCAACGGCGACATCAGCGCCAATCCGGTCTTCAAGGGCGATCTGGAAAAAGCGCTCGCCGCGATCAGCTGCAAGGCGATTGTGATGCCCGGTGCCACCGACCAGTACTTCCCGCCGGCCGACAACGCGCTCGAAGTCAAACACATGCCCAACGCCGAACTGCGACCGATTCCCTCGGGCTGGGGCCATGGCGCAGGCTTCGGGCTTGATCCGGCCGACAACGCGTTCATCGATCGCGCGCTGAACGAGCTCCTTGCCTGAGTCGGTCCGGATGAACGATTTAACCAACGCCCTCAACCGTCACTACGCGCCGCAAGACGTCAGCGCACGCATCCTCGAGAGCATCCGCGCCGCTGGCCTCGATCCCGACCGCCTGAGCCGGGATGAAGCCTCGATGTTTGACGAGTTCCACGGTGGCGGTCGCGAGTCGACCCGCGCGCTGGCCCGCGACATCGGGCTGGCGCCGGGCACCCGGGTGCTTGATGTTGGCTGCGGCATCGGGGGCCCCGCGCGCACGCTGACCGCCGAGTTTGGCTGTGCGGTGACGGGCGTTGATTTGACCGCCGACTTTATCCACGCCGCCCGCATGCTCTCCCTGCGGGTTGGCATGGGCGAGACGATCAACTTCCTTGAAGGCTCGGCGCTGGCTATACCGGTGGCCGACGCCGCCTTCGATCTGGTGTGGTCGCAAAACATGCTGATGAACATCCCGGACAAGGCGCAGTTTGCGCGCGAGGTCGCGCGTGTCCTGAAGCCGGGAGGGCGTTGCGCCATTGAGTCGGTGGTGAGCGGCACGGGCGAGGTGCTGTATCCCAGCTTCTGGGCCAGCGAACCCGCGCTGTCCTTTGTACCCTCGCCGGAAGCCCTGCGCGAAGCCTTCGCCGCCGCCGGCATGGTGGCTGAGCGCTGGCAGGACAACACGGCCCGCGTGCTTGCCCACGGTCAGCGCCGGATGGCCGCACTCGAGCGAGGCGAGGGGCCGCCGCTAGGTATCGGCGTGCTGGTGCCCGACCGGGTGATGGAGAAAACGCGCAACGCCTTGCTCAACAACGAACAAGGCCGGACGCTGGCCATTCAGGCGGTCTGGCGAAAGCCGGCCTGAGCCGGAATCAGGAACCGCCGGGACCGGCGATTCTTCCCGCATATGGGTGAACGAACGGGCTGCGGCACGACAAACCGCAGCAGCGGGTGACGCGTCGGCTTTTAATCTCCTGCAACTTTCTTTACTTTCGAGCAATCCTGAACTGTCGCTTTACCGCGACGGTCAGCCATGAATTCCGGTGCTCGACGCCCTGTCGATGCCCCCCCCAAGCGGAGACCTACACATGGCAACGAGACGTCACAGCGGCCCGGCGACGGCACTGGCCCGGGACCACGGCTTCACCGCGGTCGACGATTACGACACGCGCACCTACATCCTGCCTTTCCTGCGCGACCCGGAGTCTCGCAAGCAGATCATCGCCGAGCACCGCGCCAACCCACGGGGCGCCGCCGCCCAGCCCGGCATCAAGCCGCCCAATCACAGCGAAGGCTTGAAGCGGCTGATCGACAAACTGCGCATGACGCCGCAAGCCGGCAAACACACGATTGTGGAAGTGGTGCCCTGGCAGGAATACGCCATCGGCATTCTGCCCGGGCAGCGCGGCGGGGTGATCAAAATCACCCGCGAACGCTACGCCACGCGCGAAGACGCCGAGCACGCGATCTTTCTCAAGCGCCTGCGCGCGCTGCTCGCCCACTACCAGTTAAAGCTTTAAGCGGAGACCCACATGAGCCTTGCCCAGGAACTGATGCTGCGGATCACCGGCTACACCGACAAATGCTCGGTGCGCCCCGGTGATGAAGTGAGTTTCCACATTCACAGCGAACTGAACGAATCCTACGACGTGCAAATGGTGCGGCTGATTCACGGCGACACCAATCCCGAAGGTCCCGGCTTCAAGGAGCGGCTGCTGCGCTCGCCCACCAACGGTAAATATCGCGGGCAGCATCAGCCGATGTATGCCGGCAGCTACCTGCTGGTGCCGCATGACGACCGCTTAAACCTGCAGAGTTTTACGCTCTGCGCCTATATTTTCCCGACCACGCCGGTGACCGATCTGGAAGGCACGCCGGTCGGCGCGCAGGCCATCATCTCGAAGTTCAATGCGAAGACGGGCCTCGGTTACGGCCTGTTCATCAACGAAGCCGGCGAACTCGCGCTGCGCATCGGTCGCGGCCGCGGCAAGCTGGATGAATACAGCACAAAGAAGCCCTTGTTCCGCAAGGTCTGGTACAAGGTCTCGGCCTCGTTCGATGCGGCCACCGGCGAAGTCCACATCGCCCAGACGCCGTTCGTGACCATCACCAACGGCGGCCACGGCATGAGCATGCTGCATCCGATGGAAGATACCGCCGCGGCCGTGCGCCATCGCGGCACGCCGGGCGCGCCGCGCGTGACCGATAGTCCGCTGTTAATGGCGGCAAGCACGCTGGAGCCGCACGCCGGGCGTTTCCTCACCGGCGGGCACTTCCGTCATCTCGATGCGCCGGTTGAGATCCCGGTGCATACGCATAAGTTCAACGGCAAGATCGAGCGGCCCAAAGTGGCCAATCGCGCGCTCTCGGCCGCCCAGATCGAAATGCTGCTGGGCTGCGCCGGCATCGACCACGTGCCGGGCGAACTCCGCGCGGCTATCGTCGGCGCCTGGGATTTCAGCGCCAATATCAGCGATAACGCTGCCTCCACGCAGGTCATCGACACCAGCGTAAACAAGCTGCACGCGGTGGGGGTGAACCTGCCGGTGCGGGGCGTGACAGGTTTCAACTGGAGCTCGGATTTCATGAGCTTCCGCCACGGGCCGCAGGAATATGGCGCGATTCATTTCCACGATGAATCGGTCGACGATGCGCGCTGGCAGCGCTCGTTTACCTTCAAGGTACCGAAGGGGCTGAAGAGCGGCGTGTACGCGGCGCGCCTGCGCATCAACGGCGCGACCACCGCCGACTGCGAAGACTACGTGCCGTTTTTCGTGCGCCCACCGGCCGACGGCCCGACCGCGAAAATCGCGCTGGTCATGGCCATGCACAGTTATCTGGCCTACGCCAACGACAACCTGAGCGTGAACTCCGTCATCGCGCAGTTGCTGACCGGTCAGGTGCCGCTGCTACAGCCCGGCGACCTGCTGCTCAACAAGGAGCGCGGCTACGGTCTTGGTACCTATACCAGCTATCGCGACGGCTGGGGCGTGAACATCTCTTCCCGCCTGCGGCCCATCCTCAACATGCGGCCGAAGTACATTCACGTGCTCTCGCCTTCGCTGTGGCAGTTCAACGCGGACCTGCATCTGGTCGACTGGCTCGAGCAGATGAAGTACGACGTCGACATCCTGACCGACGAAGACGTACAGCGCGAAGGCGTGTCCCTGCTCAAGCAGTACCGCGTGGTGCTCACGGGGCATCATCCGGAGTACATGTCCGAACAGCAGATGCAGGCCTATCACGATTACCAGCAGCAGGGTGGACGTTTCCTGTATCTCGCGGCCAACGGCTTCTACTGGATCTGCCAGCCGCATCCCGAGAATCCCAACATCGTGGAAGTGCGCAAGGGCGACAACGGCACGCGCGCCTGGACCGTCACACCGGGCGAATACTGCAATGCCTTCGACGGCAAGCACGGCGGCCTGTGGCGCGTGCGCGGCCGGGCCATGAGCAAGCTGCTGGGCGTGACCTTCACCTCCTTTGGCCTGACCTATTCGTCCTACTACCGGCGTGCGCCGGACAGTGAACTGGCCGAGACCAGCTGGATGTTCAAGGGCATCGGACGCGACGAACCCATCGGCAATTTCGGTCTGGTGGGCGACGGTGCCGCCGGGCTTGAACTCGACCGCTACGATCTGGAACTGGGCACGCCACACCGGGCGTATTTGCTGGCCAACTCCGAAGGCCATTCCGACATGTTCGTGACCGTGACCGAAGAGTCCACCTTCAACGCGCGCGGCTACATTGCGTCCGGTACGGGCGACAATAATCCGCGCACCCGTGCCGACATCGTCTACTACAAGACGCCGAACGACGGCGGGACCTTCTCGGTGGGCTCCATGGCCTGGTGCGGATCGCTGTCGCATAACAAGTACAACAACAACGTCTCGCGTCTGACCAAGAACGTGATCGACGGCTTCCTGAAGGCGGGCCCCTTGCCGTGAGCAAACGGGCAAAATCGGCCGAAGTCCCGCTGAAGCGGGACGATACCTGGTGGCTGCATCCAGCGCTGCGCGGCCAGCAATCGCTGCCCATGGCGGCGGGTGCCGGCGGTATGCCGCACCGGTGGGTGAAGTCCGACGACCCGCCGGAAAAAGCCGAGCCTTCGCTGGAGGACGATAGTCCTTATGCCGACTTCGCCAAAATCCTCTATCGGCTGAACGGCAGCCGCCCCGGGCCCGTGCGCGGCTTCTATGTGATTGTCGGCGTTGAGCCGGGTCGCTATGCGGTGGGCCAGCTGTGTGCAGATCCGGTTACGCCGGTTCGTTTGTTTGAGGATTTGGTGTTCGACAACGAGCCGGCGGCGCGTGACAAAGCGGCCGCGCTGCGGGCAGCCTCGCCGCCGTTGGCACTCTCATGACGCCGGGCGTCCGCGTCTCCTACAGCGCCGACGGCGAGGTCGTGCATTTCGCCCTGCAGGGCCGCACCCGGCTCAACCTGATTGGCGGCGAGACCCTGCGCGCCGGCGCGGCGCAGATCCGTGCCTGTCACCAGAATGCGCACTTACGCTGCGCGGTGTTGACCGGCAGCGCGCCAGATAACTTCATCGGCGGCGCCGATCTCAAAGAACTGGGCGCGCTGACCCCGGACACCGCCGAGGCGTTCATCCGCAGCATCCACGACTTCTGTGCCGCACTCCGCGCCCTGCCGGTGCCGGTGGTGGCGCGGGTCGCCGGGCATTGTCTGGGTGGCGGGCTTGAGATCGCAGCGGCCTGTGACCTGCGCGTCGCCGCGAGCGACAGCCAGTTCGGCATGCCGGAAGTGCGCGTAGGCGTGCCCTCGGTCATTGAGGCGGCCTTGCTGCCTGCGCTGATCGGCTGGGGCCGCACGCGAGAGTTGCTGCTGCGAGGTCACTTGATCGATGCGAACACCGCCGAGCGCATCGGTCTGGTGGGGCCCGTGGCTGCGCCGGCTGAGTTGGATGGTCTCGTTGCGCGCGTGGTCGACGACATCCGGGCAGGTGCGCCCGGCGCGGTACGCGCCCAGAAGCAGCTCTGTCAGCGCTGGGAAGAGCTGCCTTTGCGTGAGGCGATTGAAGCCGGGGTAGCGGCTTTTGTAAGGACCTACGACAGCGACGAGCCCGCGCGCTACGTCGCCGCTTTTTTTGCCGGGCGCCAGCGTGCCTGAGCCGGAGCAACGCGCATGATGACCAAGCCGCTACTGGTGCTGAATGCCTTCGTGGTACGGGCCGACAGTTCCCCGCCTGCCGGCGACCGGCGGGCCCGTCCGGGCTACAACGTGAATCGCGCCGGGCAGGGGACCGAAGACGCAGACGTCGCCGACCGCGCGCTGGGCATGAGCCCCGCGCCCCAGTTCGAGTGGGAAGCGTTTGACGCCTACTGGCGCAAAATTCACGGCCCCAAAATCCTGTTTCCCGATGGTCCGGAAGACCGTCAGACCGGGCTGCTGAACTACTACCTGCAGCAGCACCGGATTCCCGCCGGGCCGTGCAGCGAACACGCGCCGCCGTATGTGGCCCCGCTGGATGCTGAAGGTCGTCTGCCGCGCCACCCGGCGGCCGAGTGCCCGCCGTTTGCGCGCCCGGTATTCGACGGGCTCGCGCAGCTTGGTTACCGCAACCGTGAGGATCTGGAGGGCTTCTTCGCCACCAACGGCACGAAGTACGGCGAGAAAATCATGCCGGATGAAGCGGTGTTTATCCGCGGTTTCGGTTTTCATGTCGCGGAGGAACACGTGGTGGTACAGCGTGGCGATCGCCGCCGCGACGCCATCATCCTGCTGAAGCTGCATCAGCGCGCGGCCGGCAGCAGCCGCGAGCAGTTTCGCGGTCGGTGGATGGCGCAACACGCGGACCTCGTGCGCCGTCACCCGCTGGCGCAACTGCTGGTGCGGCGCTATGCGCAGCTCGTCAACGTCAGTCAGCCGGGCGACAAACTTTATGATCCGGTGGGGGACCGCTACGACGGCGTCGGCGTCTATTCCTTCGCGAACATGAACGACTGCGAAGACTTCATCGCCGGTGAGGCGCATACCGCGCTGGTCGAGGATGAACAGGTTTTCGCGCCGGACACGAGCTTCTTTACCGCGCTGAACTATGTGATCTGCGACCGGGGCGACTGAACGTCGTCATTCAGCGTTTGGTGAATGTGCCTCTCCCGTGAGGGCGGCAACGCCGCGACGCCAGCAGCAAGTGGGCGACAGTTGGAGTCGGGGCAAGAAGCCCCTCCCAAGCCGCCCGTGGGAGCGGCAACGCCGCGACGCAAGCGCCAAGTCAACAAACAGCCTCAGTCGGGGCGATGCCCCTCCCGCGACAGCAGTAGGTCATCGAACAGCCTCAGTCGGGGCGATGCCCCTCCCCACGTCACCCGTGGGAGCGGCAACGCCGCGACGCAAGCGCCAAGTCAACAAACAGCCTCAGTCGGGGCGATGCCCCTCCCACGACAGCAGCAGGTCATCGGATAGCCTCAGTCGGGGCGATGCCCCTCCCACGACAGCGGCAGGTCATCGAGAGCCTCAGTCGGGGCGATGCCCCTTCCCACGTCACCCGTGGGAGCGGCAACGCCGCGACGCAAGCGCCAAGTCAACAAACAGCCTCAGTCGGGGCGATGCCCCTCCCACGACAGCGGCAGGTCATCGGACAGCCTCAGTCGGGGCGATGCCCCTCCCACGACAGCAGCAGGTCATCGGACAGCCTCAGTCGGGGCGATGCCCCTCTCACGACGCCAGCCGCAAGTCGGGGCATGCTGTGGGAGGCTGGCAGAACCGCGACGCTGGCGACCCGGGAAATACTTGCGCCAGCCTTAACCGCCTGCCGCCGCGCAATCTAGTCCAGCACCTGCGGATTGCCCTGCACGCCACCGTCGACCGCCAGCAGGCTGCCGGTGGTGAAGCTGGAGGCGTTGCTGGCCAGATACAGCGCGGCTCCCACAATTTCGTGCGGCAGGCCACCGCGGCCCAGCGGGATGCGCTGGCTGGCGGCCGCATTGAAAGCGTCCATGTCCCAGGCCTTGGAAATATCGGTCAGGAACGGACCAGGCATGATGCAGTTCACGCGCACCTTGGGCCCAAAGGCATAGGCCAGCGAGCGGGTGAGAGCATTCAGGCCGGCCTTCGCCGCCCCGTAGGGTTCGGACTTCGGGCTCGGGGTGACGGCCGCCGTACTCGAGACGTTAATGATCGAGCCGCCGTTGCCCTGCGCCATGTGCGTGCCGACCAGCGCCGCCAGCCGGAACGGACCTTTCAGATTCAGCGCCACCACTTTGTCGAACAACTCTTCGGTGATCGCATCCAGCGAGGGATACAGCGGCGAGAGCCCGGCGTTGTTGACCAGGATGTCGATGCGGCCAAAGGCCTTCAGGGCGGTGTCGACGAGGGCGTCCAACTCCGACCAGCGGCCCACGTGGCAACCCACCGCCAGCGCACGCCGCCCGCGAGCCTCCACTTCACGCGCCACGGCTTCGCAAGCCTCCAGCTTGCGGCTGGCGATGATGACGTCGGCCCCATGGTCGGCGAAGGCCAGCGCCATTTCTCGGCCCAGCCCGCGGCTGCCGCCGGTAATCAAAGCGACTTTGCCGCTCAGGTCGAAGAGGTTAGTGCTCATGCGAATGCTCCTGGGAAAGCCGCGCTTCGCGCGGGCGATGGTCGCCGGCCAGCCATACATAGAAGGCGGGCACGACAAAAAGGGTAAACAGCGTGCCGATGCCGAGCCCGGTCGCGATCACAAGCCCGATGTGCGAGCGGCTCATCGCGCCGGGACCGCTGGCTATCAGCAGCGGCACCATGGCGACGATCATCGCCACGGTCGTCATCAAAATGGGCCGTAGCCGGGTGGCAGCACCGGCCACCACCGCGTCGATTTTCGACAGGCCCTGCTCGCGCTGCAGCTGGTTGGAGAATTCAACGATCAGGATGCCATTCTTGGCGATGAGCCCGATCAGCGTAATCAAACCGACCTGCGTGTAGATGTTGATACTGGCAAACCCGAGATTGATAAACGCCAGCGCGCCGGCGATCGACATCGGCACCGACATCATGATGATCAAGGGGTCGCGCCAGGACTCAAACTGCGCGGCCAGCACCAGGTAAATCACTACTGCCGCCAGAAACAGCGTGAGGACCAGCGCGCTGCCTTCCTGCATGTACTGGCGCGAGGCGCCGGCAAAATCGTAGCTGTAGCCCTGCGGGAAGTCGGTGTCGGCGGTCGCGCGCAGCCAGTCCAGCGCATCCCCCATCGACACGCCGGGCGCGGCGATGCCCTGCAGGGTCAGCGCGTTCAGTTGCTGGAACTGCGTGCGCTCGCTGGGCTCGATGGTTTGCTTGAACGTGACCAGTGACGACAGCGGCACCAGTTCGCCCGTCATCGGGCGGAGATAGTAGTTGTCGAGCAGCGAGTTGTCGGCGCGGAAGCGGTCTTCTACCTGCGGAATGACCTTATAGCTGCGGCCTTCGAGGTTGAACCAGTTGACGTTGTTGCCGCCGAGCAGCGTGGCCAGATCGCGCCCAATCTCCTCCATCGACAGACCGAGAATGCCGGCGCGGTTCCGGTCGATTTCAATGGTCGTGCGCGGGCGCGCAAACTCGACCGACTTCTGCAGGAACATGAATTTTCCGCTTTGCATGGCCTTGCCGAGCAGTTCGTTCACGGTTTGATCGAGTTCGCCGTAATCCCCCGGCGAGCGCACCACGAACTGCACCGGCAGACCACGACCCGAGCCCGGCAGACTGGGGCGCGGAAAGGCCGCCACCTGTTGCCCGACCAGCCGGTTCAAGCGCGGCTGCAGGTCTTCCTGGATCTGCTGCTGCGAGCGTTGGCGCTCGCCCATCGGCACAATCTTGAAGCCGCCAAAGGCGGTATTGGGCGAGCCGCCGAAGCCGAGGATCGAGAAGCTTTCCTTGTACTCCGGTATCTCCGCGTAGGTTTTCAGCGTGTCCGCGACGTAGCGTTTGGTGTAGTCGATGGTGGCGGTTTCGGGCCCGCGCGACGCGACCAGCAAAATGCCCTGATCTTCGTTTGGCGCGAGTTCGTGCTGGCTGGTCAGATACAGCGGGAACATGCTGAGCAGCACCAGCAGCGAAAAACCAATGAAGGCCGGCCAGTAGGGCAGGTTGCGTTGCAGGCTGCGACGGTAGGCACCGGCCAGCCAGTCGAAGCCCCGCGCCACCCGCTGCTCGAATGCGCTGGGCGGGCCGTCGTGAAGCACGCGCGAGGCCAGCATCGGCGAAAGCGTCAGCGCGACCACGCCAGACACCAGCACCGCCGCCGCCAGCGAAAACGCGAACTCCGTAAACAGCGTGCCGACCAGACCGCCCATGAAGCCGACCGGTGCGTACACCGCCACCAGCGTGGTGGTCATGGCGAGGATCGGCAGCCAGAGTTCGCGCGCACCGGCCAGTGCCGCCTCGAAGCGGGGTTTCCCTTCAGCGATGTGCCGGTGCACGTTCTCCACCACCACAATGGCGTCGTCGACCACCAGCCCGATGGCCAGCACCATCGCCAGCAAGGTCAGCAGGTTGATCGAGAAGCCCATCAGGAGCATCAGGAAGGCCGCGCCAATGATCGACAGCGGCACGGCCAGCGCCGGAATCAGCGCCGCGCGCAGCGAACCCAGCGAGAGATAAATCACCAGCAGCACGATGACCACCGCCTCGGCCAGCGTGGTGAAGACTTCGCGGATCGATTCCTCGATGAACACGCTGGCGTCGTAGGGGATGTAGACCTCGAGGCCGGTCGGCATCTGGGCCTTCAGCGCGGGAATCACCGCGCGCACCCGTTCCGCCACCGTCAGCGGGTTGGCGCCAGGCGCGGCGTCGATGCCGATGTAGGTCGCGGTCCTGTCGTTGTACAGACTGGTGGCGTTGTAGTCCTCGGCGCCAAGCTCGGCCCGCGCGACGTCTCCGATCCGCACCAGCGCGCCGTTCTCGGCGCGTACCACCAGGTTGTTGAAGTCTTCCACGCGACTGATGTCGGTGGTGGTGGTGAGGTCAATGGAGACCAGCTTGCCGCGCGTCGCGCCAGGGCCCACCAGATAGTTGTTCTTTTCCAGCACGCGGCGGACGTCGCCGGCGGTGACGTTGTGGGCGGTGAGCTTGCGCGGGTCGAGCCAGATCCGCATGGCAAAGGCCTGATTGCCAAAAATCTGCGCTTTCGACACCCCGGGAATGGCCTGCAGCTGCGGACGCACCACGCGCAGCAGATAGTCGGCAATTTGCTGGCGATTCATTTCTGCGCTGTAAAACGCGATGTACATCAGCGAAGTCGGATCGCCCGTGACGGCCTCGATGATCGGGTCGTCCGCCTGCTCCGGCAGCACGCCGCGCTGACTGGCAATCTTGGCCTGAACCTCCGCTACCGCGGCGTGCGCGTCGTAGTTGAGCTTCATGTAAATCTCGATCGTCGACAGGCCCTGCTTGCTGCTGGAGGTGATGTAGTCGATGCCGTCGGCCTCGGCCACGGCCTGTTGCAGCGGGGTGGTGATGAAGCCTTTGACCAACTCGCTGCTGGCACCCGGATAGGGCGTGCGGATGGTGACCACGGTGTTTTCGGTTTTCGGGTACTGCCGCACCTCAAGGCTGGCAATGGCCCGCAGCCCGAGCACCATCAACAGCAGGCTGACGACGCTCGCCAGCACCGGCCGATGAATAAAAAGGTCGGTAAAGCCCTTCACGATGCGGGCGCGATTTCGACCGTCAGGTCGTTACGCAGACGGTTCTGGCCCACGGCCACCACCTGCTCGCCAGCGGCCAGCCCCTTGCTGACGGCCACCATGCCCTCGCGGATTTCCCCGGTGGTCACCGCGCGGCGCGTGACTTTCAGTACCCCGTCGCGTTGCTCGATCACAAACACCGAGTTGCCGTAGGGGCTATAGGTGATCGCGCTTTCCGGCAGCACCACGACCTCGTCGTTGACGCCTTCGTCGACCGCCACTTCGGCGAACATGCCGGGGCGCAGTTCACCCGCAGGATTGGGCAGTTTCGCCCGCACTTTCACCATACGGGTGGCTGGATCGACCGCCGGGTCGATTGCCGTGATGTGCGCGGTGTAGGACTTGTCGGGTTGCGCCTGCACGCTTAATTGCACCGTTTGGCCCGTGCCAAGGCGCGGGATAAAGCGCTCGGGTAGTCGGAAGTCGACAAACATCGGATCCAGCGCTTGCAGGGTGACGACCTGCGAGCCGGGCGCGAGATAGTCGCCGAGATCGATCCGCCGGATGCCCAACGTGCCGCTGATCGGCGCACGAATGATCTTTTTGGCGAGATAGGCCTGCTTGGCCCGCACCATGGCGTCGGCTTCGGCGCGACGGGCGTCGGCCTCGTCGTACTGCGCACGGGACAAGACGCGGTCGTGCTGCAACTTGCCAGCCCGCTCAAACTGGATGTCGGCCAGACGCTTCGCAGCTTCCAGGCCCTGCAGTTCTGCCGCGTCGACGCTGGCGTCGAGCGTTACCAGCGGCTCTCCGGCCGTGACCTGCTTGCCGGACTCGAAATGAATCGCGGCGATTTGCCCCGGCACTTCGCTCATCACGTTCACATCCTGCACCGCGGCCAGCGAGCCCACGGCGAACAGCCCGCGTTCCCAGTGCCGTGCCTCGGCGGTGACGGCAGCCACGCGCGTCGGCGGTGGTGGCGTCGCGAAGCGCGCCTTCATGGTTTCTATTTGCCGGAATTTGTTGACCGCGAGGCCGCCAAAAATGAGCACCGAAAGCGTCAGCAGCAGAAGTACGCGTTTGAGCATGAGAACCTTCATCTAGCGAACGGACAAACGCCGACACGCAG